>Ga0206845_1007_pt1 | contig 82668 bp, 78 predicted proteins | sample Alteio_BWOrgCont_19_FD_152887 | JGI IMG/M metagenome (GOLD analysis project Ga0206845, IMG submission 152887) | Enriched cells from forest soil in Barre Woods Harvard Forest LTER site, Petersham, Massachusetts, United States -... | ecosystem: Environmental > Terrestrial > Soil > Temperate forest >...
ATCGGTATCACGCTCAACAAGATATTTTAAATAATCAGTTTCGCACGAATTGGTCGGATGACAGCAAGTCAGCAGCGCAGCATTTTCGAGAGGGGATAATCTGCTTTTCAATACACATCCCTCAGCACCGTTATACTTAACCATTCCCGGACGTGATAAAATGCTAGGCCTTTCGGAACTTGAGCAGCTGTTGGGTGATGATCATTTTAAAGATTTGTCATGCGGTGGGTGCCAAGCTTTGCTCAACGCAATTCGAATACGAAACTGTTGTGCATCGTCCTCCTCCTCCTCATCCTCCTCCTCATCATCATCATCATCATCTTCTTCTTCTGCTTCTTCAAGCTCAAGCAGCACATTGTCTTCTTCAAGTTTATCATCACATTCCAGTTCCACATTTTCCTCCCTGTATACCTTTCGTATAGGGTCTGTGGAGATGATGTTACGAGCATTAGGTGATTCATCATCTTCATGATCATTTCTGTGCTGTTCGGGCTTAAGGAGGTTTCCACAATGATTCTTTTTCTCTTGTGTCTGTATCAGATGGTTCCATTGCGCGGCGGTGTAAATGAAGCATATGGGCAATGTGCTCAAGCGGTGTCACAGCACTTTGGTATTAATACCGGTATGATGCTGCATCAGCAATTTCATGATACGAGAATTCCAACAAGAAGGAATCATCATGTGTGTTGTGAAAATCCTGAAAAAGCGGTTGAAAAAACCGTAAATATTATTGGTGATGGATTGTATGGAAGAAGTGATAAAGATAAAGATACCGATGAAGATATCATTAAAACGTTGTGCCACGATATTCAACAGATGCAACAGAAACCGCATGTAATGTACATGGGATTTAGCACGCAGGCGCATGCCATTGATCTGATTTGGCCGGGGACTGAGTGGAGCGCTTTGCCGATGTTTATGATACATGCTTTGAACAAAACTTTTGGCTCCTGCAAACTGTGGGTTGTTGATTATGAATGGAGGCGGGTGGGTACGACGGGAGCAGATTGTTGGTGCGCTATTATGCAGGATCGGTGTTTAGCGATCCTTAAAAAATCTTTGCTTGAGTTAGTCGGTTGTTCTACCGATATTTTTACGTTATGCAAATTCTTCTGGGATATTGAACAATATCGCGATGACGTAGTACAAGATTTTGTCCCAGCAATTACAGCAGGTTCTGTGTTGGTTCTTGGAGATTTTTGTGCTATGCGCGTTCTTGGTGAACTATACAATAGTATTTTTATGCGTGTTTATCGTGAAAAAAATAATACTATCGTTCCACGAATGATTTATTTTCAGCTTCCTGGCCTTGATGCGCGAGGAATTGCCGTTTGGTACAATACGCCTTTCAATGACTACGATAGTAAACTATTTCGCGCGCGCATGATTATTGTGGATCATATGAGTAAAGACTCCGCATGGCTGAGGTCGATGAATAAAAAATCTTTCATACATTTTATTAAGAAGATTTTCAAAGACTCTTCGGAAGAAATGTATAATAAAAATGATAAAGAGCTTTTACATGACCTTTTCTATAGGAAGCTCAGTTGTCAATATGCTCCGTGTGATTATCCATTTCATATTGTAAATAATGATCGTGGGCAATTTTACCTCGAAAATGATATGTTTCAAGAACTTGATCTTTTGCATATTCCAGAACAACTGCGTGATGCCTATGCGATTACTGATGATGAAGCTGCACTATTGCGCGATCTGTGCATGGAGTGTGACAAAGAATCTCAGGCAGCAGAGATGTCATTGAAATAAGCAGCTTTGTCCTTGGATAGTGTTTTCTTGCAAAATGTGCTATCTATGATACCCTTAAAAAGGTGCGCTTTAAGCGCATATGTCATATTTAAAGTAGTATTATGAAAAAAGAAAAGTATATTTTTTCGGTTTTTCTGTTGAATGCCATTTATATAAATGCTGCAAGTGGCATTCTTGACCGGTTGACGATTGAGGCTTCGTTGCGGCGGCGTCGTTCGCCGGTAGATGTGACGGTGCGTGCTGAAACACAGCAACTTACGCCACAAGAGAAGCAGTTTGGAAGACTCCTCTTAAAGCGTCCTGAAGATGCGCTGCGGGAGATTGAGCGAGTTGGCGAGCAGTTTTATAAAGAACTCAGGGAATGTTCTGGCTGCGATAAAGAAGTGGATTCTCTCATAAAAAAATTCAGTCGCAAGAATCCAGTATTTGTGCTGGGTGAGTGTACGGGTTCGGGGATGTTGTTGCCATGTTCTCTCAGTAGAAAGAGGGATCCAACGCGAAGGATTGCATTTGAATCTTGTGTTGTAACGTTATGTCGTGACGGTCTCAGGAGCGAGCAGTCACTTGATTGTGTTAGCTTTGGTTCTGGAGATATGTATCAAGATCTTGTTATTCTTGCAAAAGTATTCGAGAATCATCCTCAAGCTCGTATCGCGCTGCATATGATTGATGCGGGATATGAGTCGATTTGGAAGAGTGGTGCACGAAAAATAGATGTTAGCTCTCCTATACCACCATTTACTGATGTTATAGCGTTTTTTAAAGAAAAAAGCGATACGGCAGCAAAATTATTGAGCGATCAAGAGCTAGAGTTGCTGTGTTCTCGGTCTATATTCGCAGAGATGCGGGCGAGGCAATTGAAGCAGTTGCTTTTAAGAATGTATCCGAAAGCGCGGCTTGATATATATATGCATCCATCAGTGAGCGCATATGGGGATTACTTGCAACAGCAGAATATGAAGCATCCTCGTGTTATTTATGGCGCAGATATACAAACTATGATGGATCTGGCAGGGGAAACAGCACTTATGAATTACCTGTCTTTATGTAAAAGTGCACCTGATGCCAGCAATGTATTACTTGCTAAAAATCATCCCACCTCCGATGCGTATCTCATTTCAGTAACGAACGAACAGGCTTCTCGTGCTATTTCTATAAAAGTTCCTGTGGTGGAAGCTGGACGGCAGGTTTTAGAGGATGTTTTCGTCATAGTAAAAGATATGAATGGAAAGAATGTACATGAATAATAGGGATTAATCTCTCACAGACGTTTTCAATGGTCTTGCGTGATTATGTGTAACCATGAGTATGATGTATACTAATAGCATGAAAAATCTTTTAATTGTTTTCTCTTTATGGCTGTTCTATGCATTATATTTTATTATATTCTTATGTTTTTGTATCAATGTTTTCTGCGAGAGCATGCGACCAACCGTATCGAGGTTCGGAGAGAGACATTGTTGTTTATGGGCATCGCTCTGCAACGGCAAATGATGAACAGCGCATTAAACAAGAAGAGATACTCAAAATGCAGAGTCTCTGTTTCATGGAGGGCGGATTTAATATTGGTATGGGCATTGTTGAGTGTTGTGGCCCCTTATACTATCAAAAGTTTCGTGATACCGGGATTATAAATGATGCAGGAGATGCATTGCTATGGGGAGCTGCTGGATCTGGTTTTTTAGCGGCGCTCTATTGCGTACGCTCGTTATTTTCCGATGTGCGAGCGCGTTCTCGTCGACTTGGTGTTTCTGGATGGGGTTATGCTACCTTTGCTACAGGTCTTTTATGTAGCGGAGCAGCATGTAAATCTTCGCATTATTTCAGTATGCTTATGGGAATTGGTGGGGTCGCTCAGGTGAGTTCAGGCGTTGGTCTACTTTGTTTTGGTTTCAGAGCATTAAAAAAGCGTATGGTAATTTTACCAAACGATGTTACAGTGTAATACCGTTCTTGTAAAGAATATGATTTTGTTCTAAATTATACCTTTCTCAGCCAAGAGAGTAAGGATATTGTTCTGCGTCGTACGTATTTCAATCAATAAAGTAGGTGAGTTGTTATGAGCACTATGAAAAAAGTACTTGCATATGTAGTAGTGAGTTTCTTGGCGTGTGCGAATAGAGTGCTCGTGTGCGATGGAGATGCGCATACATTGTCCCGAGAAACACTTATTATCATGATATCCACCCCCCGTTCACTTTCCACAGCATTTTTTCGTATGATGCAGGCTTGTTGTTGTACGATCTCTGAGCCGGGAGCGGATGCTTATTTTAGGCTTCATAATCCTGAAGGTTGTTGGTCAGCGATGTGTGAGTCGAATATGCCGCGAACATACCAAGAGGCTGTAGCATGCATAAAGTATTTTTTGACTAAAGGGAAGCCTGTTTTTGTCAAAGAAATGGGATTTTGTGCACGCGAATATCTTTTGCTCAATGGTAAGGATCTCATCGCTCACCCAAAAACATATTGCATATTTTTGGTTCGCCATCCAGCGCAGGCATTGATATCGTATTATACTATGCAGCATAAGCATGATATATCTGGCGCTGATCACGATGCGCTTTTCGAAGAAATTATGAGCTATCGTATTCTGTATGAATTATATGAACAGCTTTTAGCTATTAAAAAAGTAGAACCGTTGATTATTATGTGTGATGATCTGATAAAAAATGCTTCTACTGTTGTAGAAACATTTTTTAATTACGTACATTTACCGTTTTCTCCACGGTATCTTTCATGGGAAATGCAACACAGTAGTCCTTCTGCAGATCATCTTTGGGATGTGAATACGCAAAAGTATGGTTGGTTTGATAAAGCATTTAATAGTAACAGTTTCTTCTTCCAAAAAATATTATGTGACGGTCAACATGATGAGCTGTTCAACGAAATTGAAAGTGATGTGTTACGTGCGCGATATCAAAATCTCTATCGAGAAAACATGATATATTACCGTTTGTTTCAAGCGAAAGTGTCTGCTGCCGTAAAAGAGTAGTACCGTTTAGTCAAATCGATAGCCAATTCCCGCGCCGATGATCGCTTCCTTCAGGTGAACTCTTACTGGGATAGAGGCAGTGGAACAGGTGGTGGTGCATTTAACTGTGGCAAAGCTGTAGTCAACAAAAATATGAAGGAAGAAGCATCGAGGTAAGTCAAAATAGGTTCCTATTTTTGCGATACCGCCGAATCCCCACTTTGACGTTGTTTGTGGATTGGGTTGTGTGCAATTGATTGTTTTGAGATGCGTAGGCTGGAATCCCAACCCCACATAAAAATCACCGTAGCAAGATGGTACAAAATATTTAAGTCCCACTGCAAGTGCTGCGATATCCATTTCGGTTGGAGTGCATAATCCAATCGAATGTCCTTTTTTGCTCAAAAAATCAACACTTGCAAAGCCGTACCAGTTTCTTTCACTGCATAATTGAAACGTTATTTCAGGACCATAGATTGCAGCAGCATGGCCGTAAATATCTTTCATACAATCATTGGTTGGAATGAATGCTGCTGCTTTCAACTCAAGTAAAATGTCTCGACAGAAAAGTGGTGCTGATGAGAGAAGGATTAGGGTGGTCAGTGAATGAAATATTTTTGACATAGTAATTTTCCTTTAATCATTAACAATTTTGTGTAATGGTTGCCGCAATCGGTGTTGATAATGTTCCCGCGCTGTTTGTGCCAACAATGTAGTACGTATATGCAATGTTTGGTGTTACATTATAGTCGAAAAATACCAAGGGTTGTGTTGCAAGAATAGTTCCTGCTAAGTCGGTTAATGGTGCATCGCGATAGATCGCGTAACTGACGGGAAGTGAGGTTCCTGTTGCGGTCCAGGTGAGTTTATTAATCAGGTTGATGTGGGTTAAAAAGCGATCTTGTAGCTGACAACCTTGTGCGGTTATGGAGAATGTTGGTAGTGCAATGACGCTCACCGAATTGGATGTGTAATTGGTGACATAGGCGAACAGGCCATCGGGTGCTATGGCAACAGAATCGGGTGATTGTCCGACTGCTATAATGGGCGGTATAACGGTATTCGTTGCAATGTCGATGATATTAACTGTTCCTTGTCCAGCAACGAGATTGGTAAAGCTTGTATCCGTATAGAGTGTGTCATAATTTGTCGCATAGGCAAACTGTCCATCAGGGGTAATGGCGATTCCCGATGGCTGTATATCGAGTTTGATGGTTGCAGTAATGGTGTTATTGCTGAGATCGATAACGCTGGCGGTTGTGCCAATAGGATCAAAATTGTTGCTTCCAAAATTGGTGACATAAGCGTACTTTCCATTTGGTGTTATAGCGATACCAAATGGTCCAGAAAACCCTGGTATGGTAGCAACAACGGTATTATTGCTGGTCTGTATAACACTTACAGTGCCGGTACCGGTATTTCCATCAACGTAATTGGCAACGTAGACAAATGCACCATGAGGGGTTATAGCAAGTGCTGCCGGTGCTTGGCCTACCGCAATGGGCGCTCCAACAATAGTATTTGTTGTTAAATTAACGATACGTACGGTTGTACCGTTGCCGCTGCCAACGCCACCAGGTCCGCCATAATTATTAACATAGGCAAAGTTACCATTCGGTGTTATGACCATACCTGATGGTCCGTCAAATCCGGTAATAGTACCGGTAACGCTGTTTGTTGGTATATCGATAATCGAGATGGTTGTACTATTACTATTGGTTATATAAGCGGTTGTTCCTGAAGCGTTAATAGTGACGGTATAGGGTTGGTTAAAGCTTTCATCTAATATTGTTGTATACAAGAGATTATTGGTAAGATCTAATACGCTGACGCTATCGCCCCCGGTTATTGAATAGTTGTTATTATTGGCAACATACGCAAATTTGTTATCAGGAGTAACGGCAATACCAGCGGGTGTTACGCCAACATTAATTGTTGCAACAACACTGTTAGGTTGAGCGGCATGCAGCGCACCTAAGATCAGCAAGCAGACAACCATGAGATGATTAATGGTAGATTTTAATAGCATACTATTCTCCACGATGAGCAGTGAAATAAACGATAGGGGGAATATATGAAGTTTTCAAGAAAGGAGTCAACACTTATGACGATCATTGAAAAATTTTTCTGGGACTCTTCTGTGAATGTGCAAAAGCTGACTCATCAAGAAAAAATGTTGATTGAGTTCTTGAAAAAAATGATCTATTCTATGTTTTAGAACTGTTTTTTATTTTTTAATAAGGGAATGTTATGAAAAAATTAGCACTATCGTTGTGTTTGTTGATGGTAGGATCAGCAGCGGCTCACTCAGAAAAATTGCACGATTTTCTCGTTCAAAGCGAAACAAGATCGCATTACGAAAATTTATCGACAGAAAGACAAGCAGCGCTGAATGCATTCTGGTTAGACGTTGAAAACTTGTGCGTGGGTACTAAAGAAGAGTTTGCTCAATTGCTCGAAATGCATCCTGAAGCTTTGGAAGTTCTTCGTGAGCTCATTCCAGGAGCAGATTATGTGGATATTGCTGTTTCATTGACCGCAACTGCTCAAAAAGCATCGACTGAAGAAACATCAGTGGTGACTGAGCAATAAGAGATTCTTGCAACTACAAAAAATATGTCCTCTGAAGAAATTCAGGGGACATATTTTTTGTAATGTATGCGGTTGTCCGATCATCATACATTAATGCGCGGCTCTCTATCGTATTTCTGTTTTTAGCGATATACTTTTTTGAAGGTATTATCTGTTTGTTAAAAAAGTTTTATAAGGGGTCGTTATGACAAAAAAATATTTTATCATGATAGGACTTTTTGCTGCTTATATAATAAGTTTTATTTGGTCTTCAGTATACGCACATAAAAATTATTACTCTTTTCACGATGTACTTCCATCGTATGGTTTTGTCAGTGAAGAACAGCGCGATGCGTTAAAAGATTTTTTTCGAAGAGCATCGTTAATGGGTGTTCATGAAAGTGATACATTTTTTACTAAAAAGTGTACCGAGCAAGAACTTGCTCAAGAGCTTGTAGATCTGATAGAAAATATGCAGGTTATCTGCGGTTTGCGTCGCGATTCGAAAGAGCGCTGGGAGTTAAAGCCACTCGATTGGATGCAACAACAGGAAGAAGCAGTTATTGTCGATCTGAAAGATATGGTCTTCATTGATGCGCTTACTCCTTCTCTGAAAACGGTTGATGTAATCTGTATATTGGGTGCAACCAAAGGACGCATGGATGAGCGAATGGACTATGCAGCATCGCTCTTAGCAGAAGGCCTCATCGCGGCAAAGATTATTTTATTGACAGGAGAACGATATGTTACTGATAAAGTTGATGGTTCTGCCGAAGTGCTGCGTACGATTGCTGAAGAATATGGCATTGAAGATTGGCATGATTTAACAGAAGCCCATCTTATGGATTATCTTTTTAAACGTTCACGGTTATCTTTGTATAATCTTGAAATGTATCTTATTAATACACCGGCAGGTGATTTGCCGCGGCCAACAACGCAAACAACAATGCTTGATTTGATACAATGGCTCAAAGAACATAGCGATGTACGCAGTATTATTTTTGTTTCAAATCAGCCGTATGTAAACTATCAAAAAGCTATTATTGCTAGCATTTTAAAAGAACAAGATGTTTATATTACTTTTGAAGTCGTGGGAAGTGCTGCTGCACGAGTATCCCCGCATGCACTTGTTGAAGGTTTTGGTTCATACATGTGGGCAGCAACTCCTCTTGTATTATTGGATTTGGGTATTACGGTTACTGATCCATCGCTCATCAATAGGCTAAAGGATCTTTATCCCAAAAATGGTTTGCTCAATAAAGTCGTTCCCGTTCAGTCTCAGTGCGGTATTGCTTGAAGGAACAGCGGATACTTGCGAGCGTGAAGAAAATACATGAATGTTAATGTAATAGGGGGGTATTTAATGAAACGATATATGCTATGGGGACTTGTGACAGCTTTCTTGAGCGTTAAGGGTTGTCAGCCTGATAGAGGTAGAGAGGAAAAAGAGCGTAAAGCCGAGGCGTTTGACTTAAGGGTAACAGCCGAACAACCAGTTGATCAGTTTTGGAAACTGCTCCAGGACTATTGGCAAAGAGTAAGAGATGGTGAGGGGCGGAAGAAGGCTTTAGATGAAATGGATTTGCTTGTTACCAAGGAGTCCCGTATCGTATACGAAAAAAGATGCTGTGCGATCGGTGAATTTTCACCGCGAGGATGCGGTATCTTAGAATCAGTTGTTTTTTCAATGACATTTGATAGCGGCAAAGAACAAGAGAGAGCTTTTTTAGGAAAATTAGCTCGTCTGAGCAATCATCAGCAGCTATTAGCAGGATTACTATGTGCGATAAGAAAAACTGATACGGGCGCAGTGCAGATACTTATTAGAGAGGGAACTGATGTAACCAAAGAGCCGTGCGTTCTATCCGAATGTGTGAGTGTTTGTAAGAGACAGCATGGGCGTGGATTTAATCAGGATAACTTACATGCTATTATAAATTTATTATTTACCGCAGGCGCGGATTGTTCTGGCGTGGATTACATGATTTGCAAAGGAGATTTAGTGGCAAGTGATTGTGGCGTGTGTGGCCATATTTTATTAAGGGCAAGTGGTTTACGCGTTGATTATGATTGTAAAAGACGAGTGTAAATTTTTGGTTTTGTGCGGGGTGCGTGAGCGGAGACAGCGACAGGCCCTCTTCCCTCTAGACAATGATTAAGGATGAGATTCTTCGCCGAGCAGGTAATGTCTTGAGGCAGCAAGTCACGTTTATTCCTTCGCAAGCGCTTTGTTTGTATGATCATAGGCAAGGTCAATAAAGCGTATAATCGCAATTGATGATCGAGGGAGAGTAACTGTTCTTAGAAGTCAATATTCAGAAGAGACTGCATTCTTATTTGCATGATACATTATAGCAGTCAATCATGTGCAAAATTGTTCATTATTCTTGAAATCACATGTGCCGCATCACGTAACATGTGAATGTGCATAAAGATAATTTGTTAACCATGTAGAGATTTTACATTGTGTGTGTACCTGTTATAGTTGAACGTTAACTTAAGGATGCAAAGGGGCTTTCAAAAATATGGAGTTTAGATTGTTGATTATGCAATGAAATATTTGAGTTGGAAGGATTTATTACCATGAAGCCATATGTATTGTTTTGTTGCGCAATATTGTTTTTAAACATCAACGGAGCTCATCGTCAAACGCCCATGGGAAGTCCAACGCTGGGGGGAAAAACACAAGATATTAGAAACCCGCCGTGTTCTTTCAAGCGTCAAACAATTTGTCGAACAATTCCCATTCCCCAAAAGGATCAAAAATTGTATTATGGATTATGGAAATTATTTAATAGTTATGAAAAATGTGGTAGCAAGGCTGATGATAAAGTGGCGGCACAGAATCAAGTAAATATCATCGCTGAAATACGAAGCTTGATTAGTGAAAATCCAGTCGTTTTATCGTATCCAAACTATATTGAATTATCGCGAGGAAAAAACATAGATAGGAGGCTCGTATATCCATTAGAATTTATGGGATGGATGGTTGCCTGTCATTGTGATGGAGGTGCTGAGAGGAGGCTGCTTACCGCAGCAACGAGCCTTGAGATTGATCAGCACTTTAAAATAAAAGTTATTAAAATATATGGTATTTCAAACTATAGTTTTTCCGTTGTAGAATCGATGCTTAAGGCAGGAAAATGCTCGGTAGAGTTATATCCTGAGATTATGACACATCTGGTGGATACTTGTGAAAAATTGCATTGCTCTTCATCTAGAGATAAACAACTAAGCTATAAAAAGGGGCAGTTAATAGGTATTACCAATTTGTTATTATCTGCTGGTGTAAATTGTTCCGTCGTTGGCGCTAACATAAGCGGTGGAAAATATGATACCCATTTTTCGACTGATTGTTTACTAATGCGTTCTATTGAAATGAATATGCAGCTGCAGCAGCAGCAAGCACAAGCGACCCCAAGAAAGCCGAAATTCAAGAAAAGACCAACAGAATTAGTGTGTACAACATTGCCCTACACTCCTACAACGTTGTCATCATCGCCATCATCCTCATCTTCGTCGTCATTATCCTCTTCTTCGCCTTCACCCTTTTCCCCATCTTCATATTCTCCATCGATAGTTTCTCCCACGTCAGCTTCATCGGTTTCAGCTTCACTGCAATTGAGGAAGGATTCATAAGAATTGTGTATTTATTGATAGTCATGTACATCCGCTCTTGGGATACATGTTTCGATGAATGATTTAAAACCATGGAATACTTTTAAATGCATGATTGACATGAATGGCGGGATGCGGCCTGCCCGCGCGCCGCTTGGTGCATGACCTATGTTTCAGAAAAAAATGAGGATAATTTTCTGTATACATCTCTGATTAAGTTTGAGAAAATGAGAGTGCAAAAAGCAGAGAAAGTAGAATATGTTGGGGCTTTTTTATCAAGTAGTTTCTCGTATAAGGGGATGATGAGAAATAGTCAGTGAATGTTTGATACATCATTGATAATTTTTAAGAATGGGTTTATAGGGGGTTAGTGATGAAAAAATATATGGCGGTATTAACAGCGGGTATGTTTCTTGTTCTCAATGGTGCTGATAGTGATGCTAAGCGCTACCATTCTTCTGATTATGCTATTTCTAATAAAAATGATATCTATGCTTCATTTTGGGGTTGTGTTGATCAATATCATGGCCTCCGTCGAGGTGATTACCAAGGTAGAACAAAAATTCTGAGTTTTATGATGGACTTATTACAAATATCCCCCTGCCTGAAAAGGACGAGGGAGTGGCTGACTTGTAATGGAGCAAGGAGGTTGATGGCTCCTTTAGATTTTGCAACACAGGTTGTACATGAAAATAAGGAGTTCAAGTGGTTTTTGATAGATGTTTTAAAGGCTGATCGAAATATGAGAAGAAGGTTTAAAGCGCTGAAAAAAGGTATTGCCTTAGCTGATCCCTCTATTGTACAAACTGTTATTGATGCAGGAGTTGATCTCAGCAATCCTGGGATTATGGAAAATTTTTTTAGAACGTGTTTAAGGTTGCATCAGGAAAAAAGAGAAGCCCTTTATAGTAGATTATACGATGTTGCAAGGTTATTATTGGCAGCAGGAGCCAACCTTTCGGGGCTGCGCGAGAAAGTGACGTCATCATGGGATCAGTGCGCAAGTTGTAGCCTGATTGCACAATGCATGAAGGATCGTTCTTTCTGCCTATCTTCATCATCTGCCATGACCTCATCATCATCATCATCATCTTCGAATCATGATGCTTCAATAGGTGCAATGGATGCGTTCCATGCAGGAAGTCAAACAAGCCGTGATTACCTTTATACACCAGGTGTTCATGTGGGTTATATTTATTTTATGCAACAGTCCTGGTGGTTTTTGAATAAGCAAGGGCTCTGTGTTCCTGTTACTTTGCGTTCACTTAACGTAAAGATTGTGGAGAGATAATTGTGGTAAGTTTTAAGTATTGAGAAGGTCAATGGAGTTTTCTATCATGAAAAAATATATGATGCTCTTAACAATGGGTATTTGTTGTGCTGCGAGTGGATCAGAGCGGAGCGTTCGACCGATGGATCATGTTTATATTCCGCTATCGAAGCGGTCTCCTTATTATCAATGGTGGGAAGAATTTCGCAGGTATTGCAGGGATAAATCGAGTAGAGACAGCCTTGTTGCTATGCGTTTTATCTTGAAATGCAATCCCGAAATTTTATCGTGTAAGCATCATAGTGTAAAACGGTATCCGTTAGAGGTCTTGGCGATAATCGCACATGAAAGTGGGGACCCGAAAAGTGCCGAATATAGGCTTTTCAGCGAGATAGTATGCCTTGATAATAATAAGAGCCGACGGGATGTTGTCAAATGGAGCATTAACGGTAATAATTCCTTGATAGCCTATCTTGTATTGCAAAGTGGAGCATATATCCGCGCCGATCCAACGATTATGGTTGCAGCGGTAAGAGCCTGTGACAGATTGCATAAGGAGAAGAGATGTCGAAAAGTACGTGATGAAAGATATGCATTATGGGCTATTATAGACATGCTCTTAGCATCTCGAGCAGATCTTTCAGGTGTTATGCCAATGATGGAATCGCTTTCTCAAGCGCGTTGCAATGGTGAAGAGTGTGTAGGATGTCATAAGATTTTAGAAGCATGTCAGTCATCTCTCTTGCGTACTCAGTTGCCCACACCATCTGCGCCGAGCATGCTGGGAGCAGGTTCGGTGAGGACAATATGTACGGTATTGCCGCAGCCATTTAAGTATATGGATGGTGCGAGTAATGAAAGGTCATAGGAGTTAATTTTACTAAAAGATGGTGTATTTGTAGTTGAAAATATAATAACGAGAACATACGTTCAAGGGTAAACGAGGAGTAAATATTATGAAAAGATATGCAGTACTATTTATGACGATGATAAGTCTTACAATCAGTGGGGCAGACATTGATCAGAAGAGCAAGAGTGCGGGTCATTGCTTTACTTCTAGAGAGTTGCAAAAAAGTAGCGAGATATTTTGGGGATTATTAAATGGGTATCGACGGCAAAAGAATCTCAGCAAAAAAGCTGATATTTTAAGTGCTATGAGAAAAATGTTGCAGAATAACCTGGGAATTTTAAAGAAACAAGGATGTATCAATGTAGGTTCTTACAAAAGACGTATCTTGATGTACCCCCTCGAATGGGCAGTCTTAGCGGCATCTGACCAAGGAACGTCGGCAAACTCAAGTCTTTCATTTGCCGAGCATGTAGCTCAATTAGACGAGGATGGTCATCGCAGACGATCAGCAATGAAGATAGCGATTGATAGAAGTTTTTTTGGGTTTGTAAGCTATTTATTGGAATTAGGCACAGACGTAACCGATGCACCCGGGATTATGAAAAAATCGGTCGCAGCATGTGAAAGATTCCATAACCCTGATCAGAGATGGACTCCGCAAAGAATCAAGCTTGATAGGATGTTAGATGAACTATTGACAGCGGGTGCTGATGTATCAGCCCTTGGCGAAAAGCGTTTTTCCAAGGGTTGCAGGTGTTGTCATCGCATTAAGGGTAAGTACTCTTCTTGGGAGCGTAAAAGAAGGGAGGAGCGTGAAAGACGTCGCGCTACATATTGTCCTTCAACAACACCATTCTCCTCCTCCTCATCATCATCATCTTCTTCTTGTGATGTTCTCGGGGTGTATCAACCTCCTTACGACATGATAGGCGTAGAAGGTGTAGTGCCGCCGCAGAAATTTGATGCTTGCTAATCATTGAGGATTCTTAATCACATTGTCACGTCTGGAATCTTTCCTCTGACGCATACCGTTGCCCCTTACAAGACTATCAATTATAGCTTGGCGATGCTGAGGAGAAGCAGGGGTTGGAGTTGAAGAAGATGATGATAGAGGCGCTGATAAACTCGGTGGCGGAGATGTGTTCTTAGAGGTCGAAGAAGATAATGCCCCTGCTACGGAACAGGAAGATGAAAGCTTCACGAATTTGTTTCGTATCACAATATAAGAGGGATCATACTTTCCCTCTGAAGTGGGAGGGTATACTGGTAATGGGGCTCCATCTCGGTAAAAGATAGTCTTAGATCTTTCATTATCTGTCAAGACCCATATAGGTCCAGCAGATTTATCATCAATGATACCAACAATGCGACCTAAAAATTGTCCTTTAGCATAGAACCGTTTTCCCGGCGACCATTTTCTACGTTGCTTTTTCTTTTTATTTTCACGCTTATCCCCGATCTTGTATTGTTGTCGTATAGGGATCAAATCATTTTGCCTGTGGTAGCTACGCTTATTAAATTTGGTATCTGGCCATTGCAATACTACAAATCGATTATCGAATTTGTTTGGCCTCTTTATTGTTCCGTGCCATCCATTCCATATACACAGCGCAGCATTACCGACCATTAGCTCAGAATGAGAATTCAAGTCAGTCGCATCAGAGCCAGAATCAGTATCACGTTCAGGCGCAGAATCGAGCGATGACGTGAGCGTGTCTATCTGATGAAGTGTTGTTTCTGTATTAACTTGCTCAGGAGCAGCTTGACAAGAAAGAGTGTCCATAGGTTGCGCAATGGGTGATGTATTAAGAGTATCGACAGGAACTTTTGGCTGTTGATCCTCACGGTTAAGATCCGGGTTTTCTTCATGGCCTTGATTTGGACCTGTGCTGCCTCTCGCTACCGTATCTATCGCATTAGGAAAAGAAAATACACCCTTTAAAAAACTCTTTATAGCAGTGGACCTCATTGATTGACTATATTTAAATGCACAGATGCCTGGTGCGATAACGCATAAAAAACCAGCCCCAAAAGTGACAATCTTACGCATGTAAGGCATCTTGCCACGAATTTCGGCAGGCTTGCCATCTTTCTTTTTGCTTACATCGTCCTCATGACGTGCGTCTTGTTTTGCAGAAAAACTGCATGGAGGCCTTACTCCACTTATGATATTGTGAGCAGACCACGCATGTGCAATATCATTTATGAACAATCCGGCTATTAATAGCAGCAAACTTTTATGCATATTTGGCAGTCCTTCACTATAATAATAATCATGTCCTCTTTTTAATATAATATCACAATTCTCATTGAAGGTCTGTTGAATAGGTGCATGCGTTATGTTCATTTAATAATATAAGCTTCTGTGATAGTATGATCTTGTCGTACGAATGTTAATGATGTAGGTATTTTTACCGTGTTAAAAAAAGTTTTTTCTTTACGCATAAGGTCTAATATGTATCTAAAAACTTTAGCGATGATTGTTATTTTTTGGCTTTCATCACTGAATGCATTGGTGACTCTTGAAAAGCGGGATAATCAAAGACTCTTATTGACAACATTATATGGTAGTACCGCTATCGAAGAGCCTGTTCTGATAGATTTAATAAATCATCCTGCATTTGAACGCCTCAAAAATATTCATCAATATGGAGCAGTGCGCTATGTGCCCAACCAAAAAAGTTTTACGCGCTATGAACATTCTTTGGGTGTTTTCTTTTTAACGCGTTTGTACGGAGCTCCTCTGGAAGAGCAGATCGCAGGATTACTCCATGATGTTTCTCATACTGCATTTTCTCACGTTGGTGATCGCTTCTTTAAGAGTGATTATCTCGTGAATAATGAATCTTATCAGGATATGATTCATGAGTGGTACTTAAAAGAAACAGGTGTTATGAATATTTTGCAACAGTATGGTTATGAAGCAGCATGTAGCAAAGAAGCAAAAATGCGTCAACGGTGTTTTGAGCAATCATTGCCCAATATTTGTGCTGATCGTCTTGAATATAATTTGAGCGGTGGATTTTTGGATGAATTGATAACCGGTGACGAAATCACAGCATTATTAAAAACACTCCATTTTAGTGATGATCAGTGGTTTTTTACTGATGTGAATATGGCAAGAAAATTTGGATTAATGTCACTGCAGCTTTGTGAGTCTCGTTGGGGTGCGGCATGGTCAGTCTGCGTTGATAATACTACTGCGCAGGCCTTGCACCGCGCCGTAGATCTGCATATCATTTCATTGGATGATATTCATTTTTCGGATGATGAGACGATCTGGAAAATCTTAGCGCACAGTAACGATGAAGCAATTAATCGTCTCATGAATATCATCGTGACCATTCCCTTAAGTTTTTCGTGTGACAATACACAAAGCTCTGATGGATATCTCAGGGGAAAATTCAGTGGTATTGATCCATTGGTCATGCACAAGGGTTGCTTGGTTCATCTGAGTGAAGTAGATGATTACTACCGTGAACTATTTGAACGGGTCGGATCTCTCGTACATCGTGGATGGTGTATTACCATTACTGTGTAAATTCCTTAAAATTCCCTTGATCTTGCTATAATTTTCCAATGTTTGTGTTAATATGTATCATTAATATGCATGAGTGAAATGTGTTAGTATTGGAAGCTATTTAATGAATAGAATCTATTTGAAAATTGTTTTAAACCTTGTCGGCTCTTTTGCAATGATTTGTAGCTTTAATCGATTGTATTGTCCTGTTTCTTTGCAAGAACCCGAGATTACCTTTTCTGACATTCGAGCTTTGTATGCTGGTCCCCCAGAATTTTATAAGCGGGAGGCTGGTAATTTGTCACCTGATGAGCAGTGTAATATTCTTTTCGGTCTTTTTGAGAAGAATCAATTATCAAAAAAGCCATCAGCTGATGATGAACAAGAAAAGCAACTACAATTGCAAGGGCTTCAAGACTTGAGTGTTTTTGCATTGCAGGGTAGTAAAATTCCTGAGCATAGAAGTCAATCAATTTATGAAGCGGTCAAGCGTACTAACACGCGCTATGGAGACGTTGTTCTTATGAAGATGCTTGCAAATCGCTTGTCTGATATGCAAAAGCTAAAGAATCGGCAGGAAACGGTACAAGCGTTTTTAGATGAAAAATTAGGTAGTGCATGCGATGCGATTCTTCAAAGTGTTAAGCGCGGACAAAATAGTGCTTTTTCAGCATATATAAAGCCTCCTCAATTACAAGAAAATAGAATCAATGAGCTGTTTTTTTCAAATAAGTTTTTAAAAAAAATCAATACGAAAGAACAAGCTCTTTTGGTATCGTATATGAGCACAATGGCAAGAATTCCCATGGAATTTTTATTTGTTCCCACCGCTGTATACGGGTTAAAAAAGATTATTAAAAACGTACCTACTATAAGCACTGAATTGTTAAATCGTAAGAGCACTGTAGAAAAAGATCTCGAAGATGTACAAGCCATCAATCAATCGGGTATAGCATGCACAAGCATGATTAGCGCTTTTATTAAACAATCTAAACCAAATGCAGAAGAATTCAAATTTTTTCAGAATTCAGTACGTATGGCGAGTGAGTTAGTGAGCTTCGCTACTCAATTATGCAAGGGCACGATTTGTTTAATTGATATGGTTTTTGGGAAAGAGAATTGGCTTGAAATGGCTAAAAATGGTATCAATCCTTGGCCGCATATAAAGCATTGTTATGCATTTATAAAATCTCCTAACAGAACCACGGCGTTATCCTGCATTGCCGTTCCGTTGTATATCTATGGTTTAAAGCAAACATATGGTAAGTATCAAGATCTTGTGAAAAAAAATGAAACAATCCGATTTTTGCAAAAGCAACTTATGGGTATTGCTACTATTGTGCGAGGACATAACGATTTAATGAAACTTGCTGAACAAGATCCTGCAATGAAACGGCTTATTGATGAATGGAAACAATCGTGTGCTCCAACAACTCCTCAGTTTCAAAAGTTGTTGGAGATGCTTAATACATTAACATTTGATGAGAAAGCTAATGCTTCATATTTCTCTCACGTTGGTCGTATATGCGCAGCATATGCACTATATCAGCAAACGAAAGAGCAGTTTGCTGATATAATGAAACTGATTGGAATCTTTGATGCGCATCGAAGTATTGCTAAATTATATAAGGAGCAATCGCTTGAAAAGCCGATTTCACCGGTACGGTTTGAATCACAACAGTTTCCCCATATAAAAGTAAAGGGCTATTGGCCTCTCCTTACGTCTACAGATCATGTGGTGACTAATACTCTCGAGCTCGGCAATACAAAGGCTGGAGTTATTGGTGTTACCGGATCTAATGGTGCAGGAAAATCTCGAGTTATCGAGGGCATTGGAGCAGTTGCGCACCTTGCTGCTACCGTAACATATGCTCCTGCACGGGATATTTATATGACACCCTTCAACAAATTGTATACAGCGATAAAGGTTAGTGATGATCCTGTACGCGGCTTATCGCATCATGCTGCTGAATCAGAAACTGCGGCTGCCATGGTAAGTCGGGCTCAAAATATAGAAGAAAATAATAAAGTACTTTTATTGTGCGATGAGCTTATGGAGGGTACGTCCCCAGAAGTTGGCAGTAAAAGTCTTCGTGATTTTGTAGAGAAACTGGTGAACTGTCCTCAAGTACTTGCGATAATTGTTACTCAATATAAAGGGAAGCATGGTCCAGTGGCACTGGCGAAGAAATATCCACAAAAATATGCCAATTATAAAGTTGAAGTTGTGTTTGATAAAGATGGATTAATCAAAGAAAGGCCTTTTAAAATCGAGAGGGGGATAAGCGCTTCTACCGATGGTGATCCTTTGTTAAAGGCGGCATATAAAAAGTATGGTGTTGTTGATATAAATGATCAATCAGCTCCCGAATTGCAGAGATCAACAGCTGCAGCGTAGAGGGTTTATCCGCTGAGAGGCGTTCACGGCCACATTACGTGCTTTCCAAAATGTCTTGATTGTTTTATAACGCTATGTTACGGTTTCGTGAATAGATTATAAAACACTCTGACACAAGGGATTGCTGTGATGTATTTTTATATGGTTCAGCTTATGGGTATAGTAGTTTTTATGAATGGAGCGTTGAGCGCACTGTCCGGAGAAGCTCGTGCAAAAGGATTTGTTTATCTTCATGAAGTAGACCCTACTATTCGCGTCTCGCCGCGTTATTATAGTGCGGAAAATTTTGTGGGAGCTCGGGTTGATGGCTATCACGAGCCCGTGGTGATTATGACACGACAAGCTGCGGAGGCGCTTAAAAAGGTTCAGAAAGCGGTACAACAAGATGGATACTGTCTTGTGGTGTATGATGCTTACCGACCACAACGTGGAGTAGATCATTTTATGAAATGGAGTAGTACTCCCGAAGATCAAGCGAAAAAATCGTATTATTATCCTCGTGTGAACAAAGCAGATGTGTTTGATCTAGGATATGTTGCCCGACGATCGGGGCATAGCAGAGGAAGCACGGTTGATCTTACGATCATGCTCAAAAACAAAGCGCTTCATGATATTCGGACTAAGCAGCGCATTTTGCGTGACGGTTTTGAGATTACACTGCTTGATGATGGCACGGTTGATATGGGGTCATCGTTCGATCTTTTCGATGAGGCTTCTCATACAGAAAATAAGCTGATCGAAGAAAAACACCAAGCAATGAGATTGTACTTAAAAAGTGTTATGGAAAACAATGGATTCAAAAATTATGCGAACGAATGGTGGCATTTTACGTTGAAAAATGAGCCGTTTCCTGCAGATCAAGAGAGTAGCTATTTCAATTTTCCGGTTGAATAAACTTATTTTTTGATGTTAATGATGGGTTAGAATATACACTCTAACCCATCATAATATTACCAGGTCTACAATGTTCCACTATCATGTTATTGTACACGCTGTTTGATCATAGTGTGTGCCTCATGTACTATTTTGGAAAAGCCATGTTCCAATTTCTTGCCACGTATCCAAAGTTTAATTTTCATAGTGAGTGTGGTATCTTAAAAATAATACTGATTACTGGACCGTGGTTTATCGGGGACTATAGTAATGCTCGCGAATAAATAAAAACTGGTTTTGCGGACTATCATGCATGTTCTACAACAGGAGAAGAGTCGCATCGATGCCTCCGGGGATGTGTGTAACAGGTCATGACCGATTGATGAGAAAAAACAAATGAAATGGGGGGGTGCTATGGTGGATAATGTTCAAAAAACTTTTTTAATGTTGGTAAGCTCAATGATGTTTGCGACGATGCTCTCTGGTGCAAGCGCTGGTCAGAGAGATTATTTTAAGTTAGGTGCGCATAAAGGATATTATCGTACCGTTCATAGAACTCATGCTGCCGTAAGTAAACAACGAGACCAATGTAGTGTGCTCATTGAGGATTTGAGAATAGTTCCTCCAGTCATTAGAAATATCATCATAGATTATTTTGATAGTGGTAAGCTCTATCATTGCATGTCGGCAACAATGCCTCCTGAAAATTTTCATAGTGAGATAGCAATGGTTAGTGCAATGGCAGCTATCGGAAAAAAGCATGTTGCCGTGGGCATGTTAGATAAGATTATTTATGTATGGGATGTTGAGAGCGGTGTGATGGTATCTCAGCTCGAAGGGCATACTAACACTGTTTTTTTGCTGGTGCAGTTGCCGCATAAACGTCTTGCTTCAGGATCAATAGATAAAACGGTGAGGATATGGGATGTCAGTGATCCGCTCAAAGGAGTGTATAAGCATACATTAACGGGCCATAAATCGCTCATTAGCTTTTTAACGCGATGTGGAGAGCGCGTAGTTTCCGGATCGCATAATGGCGAAATAAATATATGGAATGCAACGCTCAACGGGCTTGAGCAATCTTTAAAGATTGATAATTCTCGATATGGCAATATTTGCTCGCTTGCTTCTAAAAATGATGGAATTTTGATGATAGGAACGGAGCAGAGTTGGTTCATTGAGTTCGATCAGTATTTTAAAGAATCGCTCGCTATTAAAATTAATATCGGACCATTGCAATCACTGACGCTCTTAGATGATGGTACAAGAGTATTTGTAACGAAAGATTGTGTTGCAGGAATGTTGAATAATAAGCTTACTGTCAGCAAATCTATAGAAAGAGACAGCGCTTTGTGTGTTGTTAAGGATCAAGGTGGAGATTGTGTATGGACGGCATGGTACCGTTCAGGAATAAGGGTTTATGACAATCAAGGAAAATGTTTTTCCTCTTATCCAGAATATGATGGTGTAACCGCGTTGGTAATGATGCCAGATGGGATGTGCGTAATGGGTACTCATCAAGGAGATGTATTGTTTTATCACTGCGGTATAGATATCGAATGAGGCGTGGGTTTTAAGGGTAAGAGAAATTGATGAATAGTCTACAGTATAAACCATTTTTGATTTTCGTGAGTTCAATAGCGCTTCCGGGTATTCTGTATAGTGCAAGCGCTTGGCACGATCGTGAATCAAAACAATATTCCTATGGGCGATCTGCAGTTGCATTAGATAAGAATCAGCAGCGTGCTCGTATTGTTCATGAATGTATTGATGGGCTGAAGATAGTATCTCCTGATATTATTCATATCATTGTTGGTTATCTCAAAGGTGGTAAACTTTCTTTTGATAGATCGATTGATTTAGGTGCATTCCTTAACAGTCCCCGCAGGCCGCGATCACACGTTAGGGCGATGTCAGTTGTCGATGACAATCGTATCGCTGTGGCGCTGGTAAATTGCCCATGCATTTATGTAATAGACATTGGGTCGGGTAATGTCATATCGCGACTTGTTGGTCCTGGCCAAGAAATTACGGCGCTACAATCTGTGTCGCGCAAGTATCTCGCTTCAAGCGCATTCGATGGTACTATTAACGTATGGGATTTTAGTCGGGGCAATTCTTTGAGGTTCTCGCTCTATCATCATTCAGAGTCGATTATTTGTCTTGCGTCATGCGGTACTCGTTTTGCCTCTGCATGCTCAGATAGTACTATCAATATATGGGATGCGCATTCTGGAGTGTATTTTTTTGCACTCAACGTAGGTGATATTTATGGATATCCCACCTCCCTGTCTTATGGCCCCGGGGGGTGTCTTTTTGTCGGTACTGAAAAGGGTAGAATTATGGAATTCGATGATCAGTACCGCTTGCAACATTCATATACATCGAGCGATTGTGGCGCTGCTGTGCGTAATATGTATGTTACAAGACATGGTGACACAATATTTTGTGCAAGCGGCTGTATAAAAATTCGTCGCAAGGGGAACAAGCGGTTTAATCAGATTGTGCGATCTCCTACGCAATGTGGCGACACTCCGTTATGTCTCATACCTGATCAAGACGATCATTTTCTGGTGGGCTGGAAAAGATCAGGGATAACACGTCATAATCATAAGGGGATTTGTGTAGATCATAGCAGGACAGGAGTTGCTGTATCAGCCCTTGCACGATTATCTGGCGGTACCGTTCTTGCAGGAACCATTGATGGAAAAATCTTATTGTATAATCTCAGTGGTATTGATATACAAAATATTACGCATCATTTTTCACGCAACGGCATCCTCGAACAGTGATAGGAATGTTAGATAATGGTTTGTGGATATTAGTTGTCGTTGACGGACGAAGCAGTAAAAGCAGAGGAATGACACTGTTATTACTTGCATTATATTTAAAGCAAAGAGGTTGTGTTACTGCGTTAAATCTTGATGGAGGAGGATCCTCCACAATGGTCGTTAATGATGCTTTGGTTAATATTCCATCCGGAAGAGATTATGCCTTAGTATTCCAAGAGCGCTCTATTTCTGATGCCGTTCTGGTTGTACCACATAATGTATAATTAAAGAGAGCATACCTACAAATACGCCAAATGCTTTTCACGGTTGTCCTTAATATGTCACAGTTTTACTAGGCTCAGTTATCTGAAAAGAGAGGATCAGGGTATGAATATCACGAGATTTCGCATCGTGCTAATATTATACATCGGGACTTTTTTGCATATCTCATTACACGCAGGTGAAGATGGACTGCCCATATATCTCAGACTTAAGGAAGGGGTCAAAGATATCCCGATTTTTTACTGGCGAGATAAGTTTATCAATTTTGGAGATTATCTTTCATACGTTTTACTTGAACGAATTCTTTGCGGGCCGGTTCGTGTCTATCAAAAAAAATATAATGTAAAGGAGAGAAAGTTGCTGGCAATTGGCTCGATTTTGACGTTTGCTTCGGGAACCAATGAAGCAGATGCTGATATCATTTGGGGATCAGGCATTAATGGAAAATTACTGAATCTTAAAGATTATTCCTTTACCTACTTAAGTGTACGTGCTGTTCGCGGGCCGTTGACACGTGACTTTTTAATGAAAAATTTTGGTATTGAAGTTCCTCAAATATACGGAGATCCGGCACTGCTTATTCCTTATTTTTTCCCTGAATTTGTTAAACAAAGAAGCCCTTCGCATGAGTATATTATTATTCCGCATTATTCTGAGATGATGCTCTTTCCCAAAGAGGTATATCCTCAGGCAGTATATCCCACTGAACCCTGGGACGTTATTATTAAAAAAATTCTTGATAGTAAGTTTGTTATTTCGGGATCACTTCACGGTATTATTGTTGCAGAAGCATTTGGCATTCCAGCACGATGGCTTCGCGTGACCTGGGCTGAGCATGCATTTAAATTTATGGATTATTATCTTGGTACAGGAAGGAATAATTTTCAACCTGCTTTTTCGCTGAAACAAGCGCTTGATATGGGTGGTGAGGAACCTTGCCGATGCAATCTCTCCGAATTATATAAAGCATTTCCTCGTGAATTTTGGCCAAATATAGTATTCCCTGAACCTGATTTTGAAAAGAGGAAATAAAACCATGAGCATTATAAGGAGTTTTGCAGCATTATATGTGCTGTGTATAGTGTTGTGTAATGCCGCTATTTCTTACGCGCATGCTTCATTTGATCTTGACACATGGATGGAAGATTTTGTGATTAAAACAAAACAGATTATTGTGCCCGGATATTGTGGTGCATTTAATGCATCAGTAATACGATGGGAGGGAAGGCTCTTATTGTGTTTTAGAGTCCGTGATGAAAATATGGTTTCTACGTTTGAAATAGGGTTTATAGAGCTTGATAATGATTTTAATGCGATAGGCAAAGCACACATTCTTGAAGTACGTTATGAAGATCCTACTTGTCTTCAACGGAAGCAAGATCCCCGTCTTATTATAGTGCATAATAAACTTCATATTTTATACAGTGAATTTATAAAAATAGATGATATTATAACCCGAAGAATGTTTATCGCTGAGGTGCAGCGTGAAGGTGATACGTTTTTTATTGATGCACCCGTGTGCTTACATCCGTTTGAAGGATGGAGTAAGCGTTGGGAGAAAAATTGGGTTCCCTTTGTGTACCATGATACCTTACACTTAGCGTATAGTGTAGTTCCTCATCGTATTATGGAACCGTTACTACCGCGTGGTGAGTGTGTAACGCGGCATGCTACTCTGTCTTCAATGGCATGGGATTGGGGCGATCCTCGTGGCGGTACGCCGGCGATTAAGGATGGCGATGAATATATTGCCTTCTTTCACTCGTCACGCTTGATGACAACCAGTTATTCGGGAAATGTGAAGATGACGCACTATGTTATGGGTGCGTATACCTTTTCGGCAGAGCCACCGTTTGAAATTCGTCGTATGAGTGCCCACCCAATTGTTGGTCCAGGATTTTATGCAGGTCCAACATATAACACCTGGAAGCCACTCCGGGTAGTGTTTCCGATGGGGCTTCTGATAGAAGGTGATACTGTGTGGGTAACCTATGGAAGGCAGGATTTTGAAATATGGGTAGCCCAAATTGACAAGAATGCGCTGTACAAATCACTTGTTCCCCGTGAGAAAATTTCTGAACATGCTGCGTACTTAAAATCTGAGGGTCAGGAAATGTCTATGATTCATAACAGGAGCTATGAAAGATTTTTATGGAAAATGTTCCTATAAAATTACTTTTAATGATCAATCTGCTCGTACAATGTGTTTCTGTCTTTGGATTGTATGATTTAGAGGATATGGCGCATGAATGTGTTATTGCCGTTAAACAGATACAACTCTCTGAATACCCATATGCATTTAACCCATCAATTGTTCGCTGGAAGGATTTACTCTTAATGAGTTTTCGCATCATTCCTGATCCTAAATATTCATTTAATTCAGAGTTAGGACTGGTGTGTCTCAACGAACAGTTTGAGGTAATAAGAAAACCACAATTGCTTGCAATACGGGATGAGTATGCGCACGCTCCGTGTCGTGCAGAAGATGGCCGTTTGATCGTTGTGGGTGAGCGGCTGTTTTTAGTATATAGCGATAATGAAGATATTTTTGTGAGTCGAGGTGGTTTTCGGTTATACATCGGTGAGATACGGTTTGATGGTGAACGATTTACCATTCATAATATTCAACGAATGACCTCTTTTCCGGGCAATGACATTCGAAAACGTGAAAAAAACTGGGTTCCTTTTGTCTATGATGGGCAGTTACTGCTTTCCTATAGTTTGTCGCCGCATGTTGTGCTAAAGCCACAAGCGGGTATCGATGGAGCTGAGTTGTTTTCTCAAACTGCTGATGAAATTTCCTGGGATTGGGGAGAGCTGCGCGGAGGAACTCCCGCAGTGCTTGAAGGGGATCATTATCTTTCATTTTTTCACTCGGGAAAATATATGAAGACGGCCCATTCAAAGGGTCAGGAAATGCTTCACTATTTTATGGGAGCGTATCTTTTTTCTGCAGAACCTCCCTTTAAGATTACTCATATCAGTAAAGAGCCACTTGTTGGAAAAGAATTCTATCATGGGCCCTTATATAAACCGTACTGGCATCCAGTGGTGGTAGTATTTCCCGGTGGTCTACTCAGCGATGATGATTTTATAGGGGTTGTTTACGGGAGACAAGACCACGAACTGTGGATTGTAAAGCTCGACAAGAAAAAGCTCTATAGTTCGCTCATTCCCGTTGTTGAGTAGTTAACCGATCGTTAAGGGGAAGCGATATTAAAGTTTTTTGCGAATTGGTATATAAACTTGTCGTTACCAGAGATCGCGAAGAACGATTGCTTATGAGGTGACAATGCAAATGTTGTAATACTGGTACTAATTTCACGACACCAGCTTACTCGTTTTTTCTTTATGTTACATATACCAAGATAGTTTTTTTGGTTATGTTCATTTTGATACGCAAACATTATATGCTCTTTTGAAAGAGGAATGATAGCTGATATGAAGAAAGGGTCTGTGCATACGGGGATGCTTTCTTTATAAACACCCTTTTTGAGATTGATAATGTCAAGATAATTGATTAATGTATAACCGATTCCACTATCATTTTTTATGTAATCAAAACGCCTGGATACGATAGTATTTTTTTTGAGTTGTGCAATCACACAGCCGTTTGTTTTTGTTGGAATTGTTTTGAGTACTTTCCCTGATTGAGTATTGGATAACAGTAAACAGGCGTCCTCTCCTCGCTGCGCAATGAGTGTTGTTGGTTCATTATTATAATTTGTGATTAACGTTGTCTTGCAAAAACTGGGTTTATAGAGATTATGTATGCGTTGTCCGGTAGTGGTATCCCATAGCTGAATGTAAAATTCATCGGAAGACATTAAAACTGTTGATTCAGGCTGCTTACTCAATGCAGTAATATCAAATTTATGGCCATGATAAGAATAGACCGTTTGCTGGGTATCTATTCTATATATGTCGATGCGCTCGCTTTGAGCAACGGCGATGAAGTTGTCGGATAGTGTTGCAATCGCGGTTACTGTTTTTGGCATCGGTAATGTGCGAATCATGTGGAACTTAGTTGGTTGAAAAAGAAATAAGCCTATTGTATCCCTTGTGATAGGGTGAAGTCTCGAAAAAGGCCCTACCCTGTTGTTGCAGGTCGCAATTCTTGAACATTTAAATAACATTTTAAAAAAGTCCCCATCTCGAGCAAAGAGGGTCGTTGTTGTTGCGACTGGCTGATATGGTCGTGGTGAATGTGTTGGGTAAAGCATCTTTGAGACTAAGAGGGCGATGATGCATCCATAAGACTTAAGAGGGTGATGCATATAAAGCCTTGTAATGTATTTTATTTATAACTTTCTACAATATATTATTATAGTTCTATTGCTTTTTATTCTAAAGGATTCTTGCTAAAAAAATAATTTTTTTATGCCATATCCTGCCGCTGCACACATTACAACAATCATTAAGCTGGATCCAAGCCAAACATACCATGTGGGAAGATATGCGATTGCGGTGATAGATTGTGCAGTCATTATTGCTCCCATCACAAGAGCTGTTCCTAAGCAGCCACAGCGAATATGAAAAGGGATGAGGGGAATGAGAGAACATGCAAACATCAGAATCAGCACATACCCAAACAATGAAAACTTCATGTTTTTTGTACTAGGGATTATTCCTGTCAACTTTATTTTTCGATCAAGATATGGTTTGAGCTGCTCTTGAATGTGGGCAATTGTTTGATTTACTGTAATAATGGCATTGCGTTGGGTGACATCATGATGATCGTACGCTTTTAGGAGTTGCGTGAGTGTATTCTGTGCATTTTCTAATGACGCTTCAAGCTCGCGTTGTTTAATGAGTTGATGTGCCCATGCTGTGGGGTGGAAGCTCATAAAAAGATCTTCAGGCATACAGCTACCAAGGAATTGATATATTGTCAGTATCAAGATAGGCATTCCTATAAACCAAACGGTATTTTTTAATATTTTTGGGGTTATTATCATTTATTTCACCACATGGTGTAAGTTTTTGCTCGATACTATCTTATGAATGAGTATAGATATTACATAAGTATAGTCAAAAGGGTTGGTTTTAAGGATTGTTTTTTAAAATGCTGAGCGGTATAATATTGTGCGCAGGGCGCGGCTTAGATAAGGAGTTAAAAGTGTATCGGTGGTATGGTGTCATGATGGTGATAGGGTCTATATCGAGAGTAAGCTTCGCAGCGCAGGGAGCGGGTCAAGATTTTTCAAAGATATCGGTGCAACGAGGGGCAAAAATTATATCAGATATTGCATTATTGCCTGATGCTCTTGGATCAATGATCGCTGAATATGCTCGTTATGGTTATCGGAAAATTTTGATCAACGATCTTTTTAACACGAACTATACTGGTACGAGTGCTCCCCTTAACATTCAATATATGCATATTCTTACACAGCGTAATGGTTGTTTGTATCTTAAACAATGGAGAGTATATAATGAAAAATCAACAGACTCGAGCAGGAGCATAGAGACTTCTCAGATTATGGAACAATATGCCCGAGATCATTGGGGATGGGAGAGATGTTCTCTAGAGCATTGTTCAATTAATCTATGGGGTTCATTGCCAAGCGAGGCATTTTTTAAGTGGTTGGGTTTTGATCCAGCAGTTGTTTATTTTTTCAATTATCTTCTTAAGCAATGTACCATACAGTGTTTGCCTTTTGACTCAGCTGAATATAGTAATTGTTCTCAAAGATGTGGCGTTATTTGTAGTGAGGAAGTAACTGATGTATGTATTGTCACTATGATGAAACGCATATGTAATAAATTTCAGAAATATGTATCGAAGGGAAAAGCTGTACCGTTTAATGGTTTTATGAATGGTTATAGGAAAGCATATAGAAAATCTCACATTCCAAAGATGTTGGAAGAGGCATCAAACAAGGGAATGGTTTTTATGGGCAAAAATAATAAAGCACGACTCGATCAAGAAAGAAAAAGAGAAGAAGCAGAAAGAAAAAGAGATCGTCAAGTTTGGTTTGATCATTTTTATGGTGACGGAGATTTTGAGGAAAGCGAGTGAGCTTATGATAAAAAGCTATCGTTGGTATGGTGTGATGATGGTGATGAGTGGCATTCAAATAATCATCTCCGCAGCGCAGACTATTCGTAATGATTGCGTTTTGATCGATGCAGAGAATAAGAAGATAAAGGGTCTTATAGAACAAGCGGTACCATTATCGTATGTTCTTCTTCAAATCATTGTAGACTATGCAGATCTTGCTACTCTATGCTATTATCCTTTTCCTTTGCATGATGAGCTAGATTATTCTTATGTCAATTATGAGAGCGAGAATGAGAGTGCTTTTTTAGGTATTTTGCACTATCATGATGGCTGTTTAAGAAAAAATGAATTGATTGTTTCAAAACAATCGGAATGCTCTTCCCATCACTGCTGTGGCTTTTCTACCGGTAAGAATGATGTGATTATGAGGATGTATGGAAATGGATTGAGTGGGTATATTACAGAAAAATGGGGTTGGAACGATCATCGTATCAGTAAGGGTTTTGGAGAAGGGGGTGCCGGGAAATTTTTGAAAAATTATGGAATAGATCTTCAAGTAGTCTCCTTTTTTACCTATATTCTTGAAAATTGTCGCATACAGCTCGTTGATGCGTCCTTGCCCGTATATAAAGATGCTTTAAAAAAGTCTACGGTTCTCTACCGTGAAGATGTAACATGGTGCAAAATGGGGAGAGAAATGGATAAGATATGGGCAACATTTTCGAAGGTATGCCCAAAAGATCTAAACCATCAGGGGCATCAAATTATGGAAAAGTATATAAAAGCGTATACCACCTCAAATATCGCACGCGTATTAAAAGGAATAGGGGCGAATGCCCCCATGCAGCCTTTATTGTATAGAAATAAAACATCGTATACTGGCAAAAAGCGCAAAGGTATACCCTGCGAGTAAATATTGCAATCTGGCTATAAAATCTGTTATGTTTAATAAAAGGTATAATCGCCTTTATAGGTGACTTTATTATATAAATAAAGCTTCTCTGCGCGACGGGGAGAGTTTTATGTTGTTTTCAAAAGTCATTCGATAAATTTAATTTATTCATTTCTGAAGGGTTATTATGAAAACTATAAAATTATTATTTTCAGCGGTGTTATTATATGCTGGATCTCAGCTCATGGCTGATGATTTATGTCTTTCTCCGGGACAGGCATGTGTCTGTAGCAATACACTGCGTCCGGGATTTTGTATATACGGTCCTGTAAAAAAAGGACTTTATTGTCACTGTTAATGTTAAAGATCTAAGATCCACAATAACGGTAAATCTTTTTGTAAAAGATCCTCGCATAAACCGCGAGGATCTTTTTTTGATGTTGATCAAAATAGCAATGAATGTTAAGTATAGGTTATGCGAGCATCTGAGCTCGAGTTTCATGTAAGATAAAATGGAGTATCGTATGATCACATCGATTAGTCATATAACGCTTTTTGTAAGCAATCAGGAGAGAGCACTTACATTTTATCAAAATATTGGATTTGAAGTGCATACTGATGCTCAGCTTGGTGGTATGCGATGGTTGACATTGTGTCTTCCTCAGCAAAAAAATCTTGAACTTGTGTTGATGCTTGCAGAGACGGCGGTGGAAAAAGCGCTTGTTGGGAAACAGGACGGTGATAAACCGATTTTTAATCTTGCAACTGATAATTGTGAGCAGGACTACGAACGATTAAGTCAACAGGGGGTAACGTTTACCCAGAAGCCGATAACTGAACCATGGGGTATCTCCGCGGTATTTAAGGATAGTGAAGGTAACACGGTTTACCTGTGCCAGTCTCATGAAGGGCAACATGGAGAATAATAAAACCCCGTTTGTTATGCTCATGGTGACGTGCGGTTCAGTGGATGAAGCTGAAACGATTGCAAGGCAATTACTGACCGCCCAATTAATTGCCTGTGCAAAACGAATTCCTATACAGGCAATGTTTTTGTGGCGCGGGGCGGTTGATCAAGCGCAGGAAGTGTTGCTGTGCATGGAAACGGTACAAGATCACTGTACGGCAATTGATGCTACAATACGTACTATACATAGTTATGACACCTATGTTTTAGTTGGTATACCAATTATATATGTTTCTGATCAAGCGGCGCGTTGGCTTCAAGAGAGTGTAAAACGATAAAGTCTTTTTAGTACATTTACGATAATAAAGGATATGTATCAAATCCGAGCAGGCGGCATTCTGGTTGGGGCATGATGCTAAAAGTTTCATAGACGCGTTCTTGCATCATACGTGCAAGGTTAATAACATCAGCCGTTGTTGCGCCGTCTTGCGTGACGATCATATTGGCGTGCTGATGCGAAACAACAGCTTTTCCTGAAGTGAGTTGTCCTTTCAGGCCTAACTTATCAAGGTAATACGCCACATAGATCATCAGCTTGCCATTACTCATTATAGTTATCTCTTTCGGTGCAAAATTCCGAAAAAAGCTACCACACGTTCTTTGGATGGGATATCGTTGTGCGCGATGGCGCTTTATTTCATCCCGCCGACCGCGTGCATAGGCACACTCAAGATCTGACGCAGATCGTAAGCGAAATGTCGCATCAATGAGAATATGTTCTTTTGTATGCAGTTTTGAATAATTGTAACCAAATAAAAACCAGGCGTTATCAACAGTATGTATAATGCCTGTTGTTTTTTCAACAACAGTAGCAGTGGTAAGAAATTGACTTAAAAGCCATTGAAAATAGTGAATATTAATAAAAACTGAGCCACCAACCGTTCCCGGAATGCCGCTAAACTCTTCCAGCCCAAGAATATTATTATTGAGACAATATTCGATCAAATCATCAAAAGAAGCGCCTGCTTGTGCGGTAACATACGTGTTCTGGTCGGATGATGCGTCATGTGCTATTGAGATAAGTGCTGGTCTTATGACAAGCCCTTTGATACCTTCATCGGCAATGAGGATATTTGCTCCCATGCCAATGACTGTTACGGGCATGCGTGTTTGTTGTGCTGCAATAATAAGGTGAGATAATTCTTGCGATGTTGTTGGTTCAGCATACCATTCAGCAGTTCCTCCCGTTTGAAACCAATTTTTATCGGCGAGAGGAACGTTCTTACTTACTCGAGCTGTGGTGGTCAATGCTTGAGAGGGTGTGAGCGATGTTAATTCATTCATAATATCTCTGAGGAAGTAGTGTACTGACTTGAGCGTGCCGACTTTGTACGCAACGGTACTGATCCTTGCTCAACAAGTATTTTACATGATTCACTGCATGTGGATTGTGTCATCTGAGCGCAGTCATTGCAGAGAATGACCCGCGCGTTACAGTGGGTATTGATGCAGTTTGTATAAGCATCTTCAGGTGCGTTACACTGAGAACAGGTGGTGAGAATATCATTATTGGTTGCTACAGCAATTCTTCCATCAAATACATAGTTTTTCCCGCGAAAAAATCCGTCAGGATATTGTTCAAGGTAACGGTGGATACCGCCCGAAAGTTGCAAAACTTCTCGTGCTACGTCGTGAGATTTAAGATAAGCCGATGCGCGTTCACAGCGAATTCCTCCGGTGCAATACATCAGTACGCGCTTATCGCGAAATGTTTTAAGATTTTGGTCAATATAGTCGGGAAGTTCACGGAATGTAGTTATATCAGGTTTGATGGAATTTTCGAATGCACCGATATCAGATTCATAGTTATTTCTTCCGTCGAGGATCACGAGATCTTCAGGATTTTTGCTGATTAGTTCATGTGCTTCTGTCGGAGACAGGTGCCGCCCGCCGTCTGCTGCAGGGTATTGGTGGGGGCGGCCTAACCGTACCACTTCGTCTTTGACCAGGACACTGCATCGAGGGAAATCTGCTGCCGATCCAGGACTCTCTTTGAAATCAATGTCAGAAAATATTGATTGGGCATGGACCGCTTCTTTGTAGGATTGTGTTGCTTCATATGTTCCGCCTACGGTCCCATTGATCCCTTCATGGGCAATAATGATACGGCCGGTGAGCCCTAATGACGCGCACAGGCGTTGATGCCATTTTTGCTGCTGTTTAGGATATTGAATTGATACATACTTATAAAAAAGAAGGACTCTTCCTATCATAGAGCATCCTTTTCATGCTACGAACTTTTCTTTTTATCATAAGCAATTTTAAACTATATGAAAAGTGTGATTTGATCCCCGAGCTCTTTTTTCTTATGCTGATACAAAATAGGATTATATCAGAGCGGGAGTACCACCTATGAAAATATCGACCGCATGGCTTAGTGACCATCTCAAGCCCTATGCGTCTCAGCGTATTATGGCTACTGACGTGGTACAGCATATGATCGAACTGCTTGAGCGCTCAAGTATTGAGATAGATGTTGTTGAAGAGATTGTTATCGACCTCGATAATGTGGTACTTGCATCAGTTCAGCATGTCGATGAACAGCATTGGATACTATATAATGATGAATATAATAAAGAATATCGACTTCCTATTCGACCGGATTACGATGCGAGGGCATATTATTTCTTGTATCGTGGTGAAGATGGTGTTTTTCAGTATGCAAAGTATATAGATCTCGGAGGAGTACGCGAAGGGTTTATGCCGCCGGTGATGGTTGATAAACAGGACGCCCAGGGAGCATGGAAGAAGTCTTGTGATCTGGTTGACTATCGTTTGACGATCGATAATAAAGCGATTACGCATCGACCGGATATGTGGAGCCACCGCGGCATGGCGCGTGAAATTGCCGCATTACTCTCATGTGAAATGGTTCCTCTTTGTGATATGATTGCATCGTGTCCGGTGGTGCAGGTCGAAGATACACAGCAGACATTGATTCGAACCCCTGCATGTGATTATTTTACTCGTTTGTCGATATCTCCAGTAACGTGCCGTATGTCACCGCCATGGCTTGCATTGCGATTAATGCGGATTGATAGTAAACCTATCAATCTTTTTGTTGACGCGACCAATTATGTTATGTTCGATATAGGGCAACCTCTTCATGTATTTGATAGTGATACTGTACAAGGTGATATACGAGCGCGCCAAGCGCATCCGGGTGAGTCGCTTACTCTTTTAGACGGAAGAACATTAACATTACGTGCCGAAGATTGTGTTATTGCTGACCAAAAACGTGCTTTATCTTTGGCAGGGATTATGGGAGGGCAAGCGAGCGGGTTTAGTGCTCAAACACAATCAATGATACTTGAGTCTGCTCATTTTGATCCGATCGCGATTCGTGCAAGTGCAACCGCACATCAGATTCGCACAGAAGGATCAAGTCGTTGGGAAAAAGGTCTTGATCCCATACTTGTGATTCCTGGAGCACAGCGCTATTTATACCTCCTTCAAAATGAGGGAATAACAGTTGCGCACGATATTCATATTGCCGTCGTGTATGGTTCATTACCCGACCCATACAGCATTTCAATAACGCACGAATATATCGAACGAAAAATAGGTATAGCAATTACTGCTGAGCGCGTTATATCATTGCTGAAAGCTTTGGGAATTGTGGTACATATTGTACAGCATGATCCCACCGTATATGAAGCGGATATTCCTTCCTGGCGAAGGCGAGATATTAATATTCAGGAGGATCTTGTTGAAGAAATTGCGCGTATGATTGGTTATGATGCAATTACTCCACGACTTCCCCTTCGTTCGCTCCAGCCAGCTTCTTTTCAGCAGGCATTGCATATGCGTAGGCTCAAGCATTTTTGTGCGTATGGCTGGCGCATGCAAGAAGTACATAATTACGCTTTTTATGATGAGCAGTTTTTACGAGAAGGTGGGTTAATGATCGATGATGCTATTCCTCTTAAAAATCCTGTTTCGGAACAGTGGCGGCGGCTTGTTTCATCATTGATTCCCCATTTTTTAAAAAATATTGCTCAGAATATTCCAGAACATGAAGAGATACGGTTATTTGAAATTAATGAAACGTGGAGACAAATAAAGAATGCACAAGGATCAGGGTATGATAGTCGTACGACCCTTGCTTGTCTGTGGTATACCCATAAAAAAACGGTTAATTTTTATGAAGGCATGAAAATTATTCAATCGTTGAGCGATACACTCCATATACCATTACAGATACAACCATGGGATGATAATATTACTCCGGAACAGATGCCATGGTACGACAGTGTGCAGCGTGCATATATAACGACAGCTTCAGGAATGATTATCGGAACAATTGGAATGATCGATCGTGCAGTGTTGGGAAAAATAGCAGAAGGCGCTGCATGCGGCATAGAGCTTAATGCTCATGCCATAATTAATAGTATCTCTGGCCTGAAGCGTTATCGATCGGTTTCAAAATTTCCGCGTGTTGTGCAGGATTTGAGTATTATGGTTCCCTATCATCTGAAAGAGGGGGGTGGAACGGTCGCTGCATTGCAAAGGGACCTTAAGGCGCTTGATATGCGTATTGTCGCAGTTTCTCTGGTTGATTTTTTTGAAAAAGATTCTTGGAAAGATGCGCGCTCTTTAACATTTCGTTTCATCATTTCTGATGACACTAAAACGCTCACCCGGCAAGAAATTGATGCGGTTATGGATCGCGTGAAAGCATTTGTTATTGCACAAGGAGCATCAGTTCGATGAGCCGATCGATAGGAAAATATGCCGTTACTTTTTTCGTCTTAAGTGTTTTTGATCGTATGACAAAGACGATAGCACTTGTATGGTGTTTATCCGAGAAGGTTATGATGTCATGCGTATCATACGAAACAGTTCTTAATCGCGGGCTTGCGCTCAGTATAGGAGGTCATGGCTCGCTTTGGACGGTATGGCTTAGCTTTGGGGCTGCAGGTATCGTGACGCTTTATTGCTGTTTTTATGCTTATACATTGTGGCGTCGTAATCAGTCGCTCTGGGGTATTGGTAGTATCATTGTTGGTGCATTCAGTAATATGACCGACCGCATTTTTTATGGCGGCGTTATCGATTTTATTGTTATTCATTATCATGATTGGGTGTTTCCTACCTTTAATGTTGCAGATGTTATGATTTGTTGTGGTGTTGCTCTGCTCATAATGCAGCACCGGGAAGCGAATAGTGAATAATAATTTTTTACTGCGAATAATATATTGGATTGTCGTTGGAGGCGGAAGCGGTTTTTTATATGCTCCCGGCACGATGGGAACACTTTTAATAGGAGTTCCTCTGGTATGGTTTGTGAATGCGGCTCATGGTAATGCTTATGTGAATTGGTTAATCGTTGGTCTTACAACAGGATTGGTAGAGCGCATGCTTGCTGTGACCGAACCATTTTTTCAAGGAATCGATGATCCTCCATGCATCAATATCGATGAAGCGCTCGGATTTTTGTGGGCAATGCACGGTCTTCCGCTTTCGGTGCGATCTTTTGTCATCAGCTTTTTATTGTTTCGTCTGTTTGATATCACAAAAATAGGCGGTATTGATGCTGTGCAACGTATAGGAGGGGCGTGGGGTATTCTTGCTGATGATATTCTTGCTGGTTTATATACACGGTTTATCATGATCATGTTTTTTATATGAAAATAGTATCGCACTTTATTGATGTGTTGCGTGATATCTTATCACCTGCGCGTTGTTATTATTGTTTACAAATGCTCGAAAGGCGTGTTCCTTTGTGTGAAGCGTGTAGAGTGTTATTGCGTCGGGTTGTGAGTGTCGAGTTGCCTTTGAGTGTTACTGATTCAATGACAGTACATGCGGTAGGAGCATACGAAGGTCCTTTGCAAAAACTGATTCGTGCAAAAGGGTATAGAAATAGCGCTGCAGCTCATCAGGCAGGAAAGATTTTTGCAGAGCACGTTCGTGATATGATTGGTAATCATAATGTTCTTGTCCCTATTCCCTTACACTGGTTACGATATTCCTGGAGGGGTTATAATCAGGCGGCTGTATTAGCAGATGAAATTAACAGGGTGACGAACGCTTCTGTGTGTCATGCTCTTTCTCGTGTCCGATCAACAGCGTTTCAGGCACGTAAGAATCGAGAAGAACGGTGGCATAATGTAGCGTATTCCCTGATTCCTTCGAGAAGGTACGCTGAACAAATTATCGGTAAGCATGTTATTATTATTGATGATCTTATGACAACGGGTTCTACCTTAAAAGTGGCAGCAAAAGCACTGAAAAAAATGCGGCCCGCTTCAATCAAAGCATTTGTGCTTGCTCGTGTCGTATAAAAGAATTTTGCAATGTTTTGTTTGTTATGGTACGCTGCTCTCGTCCCTTGGGATATGGGCTTTTGTTTATTTATTATTTGAGAAGGGTATAACAATGAATTACCTCATGCGTCGATGCGCAGTCGTTGGAGTGGTACTTGCAACGCTTCCAGCATGCTTCTTAACAGACATGGTGAAAGAAAGAAAAGGAAGCGAATCATCAGATCCCAACAGTAAAGTTTCTGTCATTTCATTTGGTGGAAAGACTATTGTGAACGGTGCCGAGTTTGATAAACAGCTTAAAATGCTTTTTGCAGCGAATCCTCAAGTAGAGCAGTATGTGAGTCATATGCCGGTAGATGCACAAAAACAATTGTATGGCCAAGTGACTGATTCTTTGGTAACACAAAAAGTTGCTGTTGCATATGTTAAAGAAAAAGGACTTGATCAAACGGCGGATTATAAAGAACGTGCTCGCGATGCATATCGAAGCATTGATGATCAATTGGCAGTAAAGTCATTTGAAGATCTCATTGTTAAAGAAGCAACTGAACAAGTGGAAAAACTCTCTGATTCAGAACTTGAAGCATTTTACATTGAAAATCGTGAAAAAAATCCGATGTTCCACTGTAAGCCTTTTGTAAAAAATGAAGTCAAAGCAGGCGAAAAGAAAGAATTTTCACCGTTTGCAGAAGTGCGTGAAATGGTGCGTCGTGTAGCGCTTCAAGATCGATTGAACAATACATATCTTCAAAAAATTGAAGAGCTGAAAAAGAAATATGATATAAAAGTAAATACTGATTATACCAATAAGTTTATTGTTAATCAGCAACCAGCCATTCCTTCAGAAGAAGCAAATGGTGCAGAAGCAGAAGTAGCTCCTGCAGTGGTTGCATAAAGCATACAAGTGCTTTTATAAGTGGAAAACGGGCGCGTCACGATTGAGGACGCGCCCGTTTCTGCTGTTCTTCATTTTTGGTATACTAACAATACATGGGTCATGGAGGTATTATGAACTATAGAAACTATCTCTTGTTGTTGAGTATGTGCACAAGTTCTCTTGTTGCTCGTATTGTTGTTGATGAAATGTTGGCGGTATTTCCTGCGCCAACGGGTAATATTTTAATTTTGAGGTCTGATATGCGGCCGTCACTTGATGAAGAACCGCGTACCTTCTATGAGGTAGCCGCTGAAGCTGCTATGATCTGCGAGGCTGCACGCTTGCAAATGACGCCTACTCCTGAGATGTTAGAGTCTATGATTGCAGGAATTCAAAAAAGGTTTAATCGTACGCATGAGCAGTTAGCAGCATTTTTCTTAGAGCGGGGGTTTACCTTTGAAGATGGGTGCGAGCTCTTGAAGCGACGTAAGATGATTGAAGATCTCGTAAGCACCATGGTTCGACCTGCCGAGCCAACCAAAGAACAGATTTTTGAATATTATCAGAAAAATCTTGAGTATGAGGATGCTCGCTATAGTATACGACTTGCTTTTGTTCCCGCTCAAAATATTTCACGATCTCAGCTGGAGACGATGCTTGAAGATGGATCGTGGGATACATTGCATGGTAACTGGGATGAAGAAGAGACGTATCGTGAGCGTGATTTACATGCTGAGACGAAATTTGTTACTACTATGGTGCCGGGTCAAATTATGGTAATGAGCGAATCTGAAGACGGATACGATCTGGTACAACTGGTAGATCGCATTGATAAACGGCCATTACCGATTGATGAAGTTGCAATAGCACGCAAACTGAAACAAGTATCGTTTGAACGTGATTTTAAATTATACCAGGAAAAACTGTTAAAGGATGCGCAGATATATTACTGCATTCCCGGCTTATCACTCGAGCATTCGGAAGTGATTAACTGAGCATTGAGATGATTCAGTGATATTCCCTCTTCTGCTGCAATTGATGTTATCTTTTTAAGCAGTCTTTCGGTGCGTAGTGGGCAGGGAATTTTTCCCTGAAGGTATGAAGTAAGCAGTTCGGTAAAGGATGATACCCGTGATTCTTGTGCGAGCCGTCGCATCGGTTCATGGGATGACCGGATAGGAATAATTCCTGCAATATAATGTGCACCACGACATGCTGCTTGAATGGCAGCCATATCAATCTGATCAGATACCCCCGCTGGTAACGAATAGATAATTTTAATGACCGCATCAGTAAGATCATGGCGTGCAAGGTGCTCAAGAATACGCCCAGTAATATCGTCATGAGATTTACACGATACATAAATCTGAATAAAAGGACGCGTAGGAACCTGGATAAAGGTATGTTGCGCTTTTCCTTTTTCTGGTATAGTAACGTGACAAAATCCCTTTTCTTCTTTATGTTCACCAAAATCGATACGTTCAATCGATCCGGAATAAACGATTGCGGGGTATTCAGAAGGATTAAGATTTTGATAGCGATGTAAGTGTCCTAATGCAACATAATCGAACGGTTTGATTGCCAGTTGTGAAGGAAGGAAAATGGGATCAGTTCCATAGATAGCCCGTTTTTCAGAGCCTGAAAAAATACCAGAACTTACCGTAAGGTGTCCTGCGAGAATAGCAGGGATGGAAGGATCAAGATTGTGTGCAAAATCTGCTATTGTTGCACTGACTGTTTCACTGATCGCTTCAGTAAGTTCTGATCCAGAAAGCAGTGCGTGCTGGCCATGGAGTGCAACATGTGCTCGTGAAGGCCACGGAATTCCTACAATATTAACGGGACCATGGCGTGTTGTCAGTGATAACAACGTAGGTTTTGAAATGACATGGAATCCGTCAAGGGGCATCTGCCCAAAAATTTCAAGCGCGTGCGCTTTGCCAAAACTGAGTGCATGATCGTGATTGCCCACAATCATAATAACAGGGATTTTTGCACGAAACAGCTTGAGGAGCGAATGCATGAGGAGGCGCTGCTGTGTAGGAGTGGGGTACGCTGTTTTATAGGCGTCGCCGGCAAAAAGAAAGAGATCAACCCGGTGATCAATAGCATAATCAATGCACACTTGAAACGCATGATAAAAGTCTAATAATCGACTATGAATTCCCGTTACGGGATCAATTTTGCCATAATTTTCAACACCAAAATGTACATCGGCTGTATGAATAAATGAAAGATGATGGGAATGCTCATTCATGGTACTTTTATTCTTCCATTTTTACGGCACCAGCAACAGGAACCGATCCCCGTATTTTATGTGCGTAACCGTCTTTGTTTTCTTGTCGTGAGCGAGCGATAGCAAGTGCATGCGGTGGTACATCTTGTGTAATCGTTGATCCCGCAGCGGTAATAGCGTGATGCCCTACCGTAACCGGTGCAACGAGTGATGTATTGCTGCCGATAAATGCATCATGTTCAACGCTTGTCGTGTGTTTATTCTTTCCGTCGTAATTGCAGAAAACTGTTCCGGCGCCGATTGTGACGCGTGGTCCTATCTGTCCATTTCCTATATATGATAAATGCTTAACTTTTGTCTTTTGTTCAAGCGAACTTTTGCTTACCTCAACGCAAAAACCGACAACAGCCTCGGCACTAATATTAGTATTATTATGAATATAGGCAAAAGGACCAACCTGAGCAGATTCGCCAATCGTTGCATTGGAAATAATGGAATGATCTTTTATCGTGACGTGTGGTGCGAGTACACTTGCTTTAATGGATGAGAACGATCCAATATGACATTGCCGACCAATTCGTGTTCCTGCAAGTAGTTGTACGCCCGATTCGATACATGTTCCCTCGCCAATTTCTACATCAATATCAATATGAGTGGATTGAGCATACGTAAAGCGAACGCCGTGCAGCATCCAATGTTCTATGATTTCAGCGCGCTTAATCTGCTCGGCGATCCAGAGCTCTTTCAGCGTATTAATTCCGCGAATATGATCAAAAACCGCCGTTATTGTGGTTACCGGTAAACCCTGCTTACTTGCAATTTCTATGAGATCGGGTAGATAAATTTCTCGAGAATTTTCGTGTGTTTTAAGAGAATTGATATGCCGTCGTAAAAAATCTTTTTGAAAAATATAAACACCGGCATTAACAAAAGGATAAGCGCTCGGGTCGTCGTTAAAATCGCGCATTTCCACGATTGAAATATGGCCATCATGGGTGACAACTCTGCCATATCCTGCTGCAGAAGAAGGGTCGCTATTATGCGCAATAATAAACGAAACAGCCGCATGGCTCTTTTCATGTTGTTCGATAAGTTCGTGGATTAATTGTGGCGTAATGAGTGGAATGTCGCCATTCATGACGAGGATATTATCGGCATACCACGTCGGCATTGTTGCTGCTACCGCGTGTCCTGTTCCCAACTGTTGCTTTTGCTCAACAAAAGAAAGTGCTTCAAATTGATGCTGCTCAACAAAGCGCTTGATCAATTCTTTACGATGTCCAATAACAAGTGTAATAGGAATAGAAAGCCGCTGAAGTGCTTTGAGTGGATAGAGAAGCATTTCTTGTCCACAGAGTGTGAACAAAAGTTTTGGCGTTTCGCTTTTAAAGCGCGATGATGTTCCTGCTGCAAGGACAATGGCTTGAAGAGAATTTTTCGCTGTCATAGAGTGTCTCCCGAGTGCTCTAATTTTTGGAGGTCTTCCGAAATATAGCATGACACCTGCGGGAAGTTAAGAAATAAAGAGGAAGAGGCTATAAAAGCATTTTAAAGATATGGTGAATATTGCCACGCTGTATATGCTAAACCTCCTACTAGCGCACCCTTTAAACAAGGAGATTTGTATTCAGTAAAGTAATACTGAATCAAGTTTGCTGTATTTCCCCAAAAAAGTCTTTTTTGTGCAGCACTGAGCTCTTGGTTAAGAGCATCAATGCTTTTATCATTTTTTCCCAAGCGTAGTTTTGTTATTGTACTTGCAATCCGATTGATTACTCTTTCTGAATACTGAAAGCGGTTTAAGGCGGTCACTATATTAGTTGCGGTAAGCGTTTCATTAGCTTCTATCAATTGCATGCAAGCTTTGTGAACCCCTATTGGTAAACTTAGTGTAATGTATTGATAACAGTTTTCGTTAGCGCGGTTCAGTTTTTTATAAATAATAAGCGCCGAATTCTTACAATACCATTCATAATCCGTATCGTATTTGCTTAGATATTTAATTGAGATCACAAGCTCTGATGCTTCCTTTAAGTATGAAATATTAGGCCTTCTGTATTTTGCATAGTCAATTTGTTCGTTAATGTTTTCTAATTCTTTACTCTGAGCACGCCATTCGGGGCGTTGAGCTGTTGATGTGTAAGCGTGGTATGCGCTGTAAAGGGCTGCGGCGGCTGTTGCCGCACGTGCATATTTTCCGAAAGATTGTTTAAAAGTGCTGGCAATGGTGGAAAAGATGCCTAAGCCACCCAGCTGTTGCATGGGCAAAGTATAACCGCTCGTTGCAATGAATGCAGCAAGGGTAATATAGTGTACAATTCGTTTCATGATTTCCCTTCCTATGTCAAAAAGGGATTAGCCATGATTGTTGTTTTGTGCGGTGTGCTTCTCATAAGCAGAGCAAATCATGTGAAGAGCTCCCAAAGCGACTGTTGCTCGAGGGTATCTTTGAGCTATTGGAAGTGCTGCGGCTGCCAATGCTCCTCCAGCAAGAAAGGGAACCGTATAGTTAGTAGCGCAATGGCTGGCTAATGTTGCTATATTACTGGCAAAGAGCTGGGTATGTGCCATACAATAATCAGCATAAAGGTGCAGTTTTCCTTTATCTGTTTCTCCATTGTAAAGATACCATAGGTTCTTTGCAATGGCTTCTTTTACAATGGAAGGATAATGGCGTAACATGTCGTGTGTTTTGAGATTGTCCTTTTGGAGTTTTTGATTTAATAGTGCTACGCATTTCTGTGCATTTAAAAAAAACGTATACGAGGTTGTGCCAGGATATTGACTGTTTGATGAAGTGACATTGATAATGAGATCATTTTGATTCTTGTTCTGATTCCAATTTTTAAGCCACTCATCATATTCACTGCAAGTATGAGCTATGTTTGTTGTGACGCTAAAGTTAATACCTTTTTTTATACTCTCAATGGCAGGTTTTTTAATGCGTACATAATTGAATCCTGATGTGTTATCATCCAGTTGTTCATTTGTCTTCTCCCACGAAAATAGTTCTTGAGGTGGGTAATTTCGAGCTTTGTAAGCACATCCTACAACACCTCCAATAAGTGCTGCTGCGAGAGTACATGTTGGGAAGTTTTTTGTGTACATTGCTGATAGTGCGTTTGTGCTTCTCCAGCCCATTATATGTTGCAAGGGCGAAGTATAACCGCTCATTGCAATGAATGCAGCAAGGGTAATATAGTGTAAAATTCGTTTCATAATTTCCTTTATCATGCCAAGAAAAGATTAGCCTTGATTGTTTTGTGCGGTGTGCTTCATATAAGCGGAGTAAATCATGTGAAGAGCTGCAAAAGCGACTGTTGCTCGAGGGTATCTTGAGCAAGCTGCATATGCTAAACCACCCGTAATTGCACCTTTTAAACAAGGAGATTTATATTGATCATAGTAATAATGTCTTAAGGCGGTGGCATTTTCGGCAGAGAGTCTTGTTCGTGCAACCTTTAGGTGTTGTTCAAGATCTGTAATGGTTTTATCATTTTTTCCAAAGCGTAGTCTTGCTATTTCACTTACAATTGCTGTTTTTAATGTTTCAGGATACCTTTTAGCGATCACCTCAGAATGAGTATTTATGCGCTCCTGTATCTGCTTTTTGGTAAGAGCGCCAGAATTTTCTATCAATTGCACACAAGTATCGCGAATGTCTTGGGATAAACTTACTGTATATTGATAATTATTTGTTGAAGCGCCTTTAATCTTTTGTTTTTTAGTAATTACAAGCCCGCCATTCCCTTCTTTAGAGTTATACCATTGAGAATCTTTATTGCTTTCGTGTAGACATGGAGTTTTAATCAAAAACACTGTTCTTAACTGTTCGATCTCGGGCCTTTTTTCTGTTGCATAGCAAATTTGTTCTTTAATAGATTCGATCCCTTTATCGTGTCTCTCTTGCATCTCTAGAGGTCGTTGAGTAGTAGATGTGCAGGCTGTGTAACAACCATAAAGTGCAGCGCCGGCTGTTGCCGCAAGTGCATATTTTCCGAAAGATTGTTTACAGGTGCCAGCAATGGTTGAAAAGTCTAAGCGGCCCATCATCTGTTGCATGGGTAAAGTATAACCGCTTGTTGCTCCGAGTGCAGCAAGGGTAAGGTAGTGTAAAATTCGTTTCATAATTTCCTTTATCATGCCAAGAAAAGATTAGCCTTGATTGTTTTGTGCGGTGTGCTTCATATAATAAGCGGAGCAAATCATGTGAAGAGCTGCAAAAGCAACTGTTGCTCGAGGGTATCTTGAGTAAGCTGCATATGCTAAACCACCCGTAATTGCACCTTTTAAACAAGGAGATTTATATTGTTTATAATAATACTGTCTTAAGTTGGCTGCATTTTCGTTAGAAAGTCTTTTTCGCGCTGCGCTGAGCTCTTGGTTAAGAAATTCAATGCTTTTATCATTTTTTCCCAAGCGTAGTCTTTCTATTTCACTTACAATCGCTGTTATTAATGTTTCAGGATAATTATTATTTTTCGAGAAAACAATACGCGTATTTATGGATTGTCTTATCCGCTCTGTGGTAAGAGGGACAGAATAAGTATGTTCGATCAATTGCATACAAGTGTCGCGAATGTCTTGGGATAAACTTACTGTATATTGATAATTATTTGTTGAAGCGCCTTTAGTCTTTTGTTTTTTAGTAATTACAAGCCCGCCATTACTTTCTTTAGAGTTATACCATTGAGAATCTTTATTGCTTTCGTGTAGAAATTGAGTGTTGATCAAAAAGCTTTTTTCTTTTTTTAACTGTTCAATCGCAGGCCTTTTCTTTGTTGCGTAGCAAATTTGTTCTTCAATAGATGCGATCTCTTTATCGTCTTGCTCTTTGATCGGTTCAGGTTGTTGAGCAGTAGATGTGCAGGCTGTGTAACAACCATAAAGTGCAGCGCCGGCTGTTGCCGCAAGTGCATATTTTCCGAAAGATTGTTTACCGGTTTCAGCAATGGTTGAAAAGTCTAAGAGGCCCATCATCTGTTGCATGGGTAAAGTATAACCGCTTGTTGCTCCGAGTGCAGCAAGGGTAAGATAGTGTAAAATTTGTTTCATAATTTCCTTTGTTTTTTTATATTATTTGATTTTTGTTATCTTTTTTATCGTGATGTCTGCAGACTATGTACCAGGATGGGGCACATTGCATAACCTAAGCAACCCAGTATTAGCCCTGTCATACAAGAAGGTCCATAATACTGAGCATATGTTGTGATATTTTTGCCTAAAAGTTGGGCACGACGTGCGACGAGAAAAGTTTTTGAATCTGCTTCTATAATTCTCAGACAATAGTACTCTCTTATCTTTTTTACGATTGCATCTTGGAAAAATGTGGGATAGCGTGACAGAATGGCATTGTTTTTTGCCGCGTTAATCGCCGCCAGTGGGATAGAGCCATCTTTGGGGGTTGGCTTCTCCTTCGAATTAATAATTTCTTTGCACATCTTGCCGCATTGTGGTGACAGAGAAACCAAAAAGACATCATTGTCTTTGTTTGTTAATTCGATGGTTTTCACATAGTTGATGAAATCGCCGGGGACCTCCTTATGCCATAAATCATCATGGTAATTTTTCGGTCGTGATACTGTCATATCAAATCCTTTTTCAAGCTGCTTGTCGAGATCTTGAGCTTTAATCAGTTGCTGCCATATTGGTGTTTGTTCTTGAGATGTCAACCTTCTGTATATACCTCCACACGTTGCACCGATTCCTGCTGCTATCGCATATCTTGCGAGAGATTTTCCGCATATGTTAGACAGTATGCTTGTAAAGCCGCCTAAGCCGCCCATCATCTGTTGCATGGGTAAAGTATAACCGCTCGTTGCTCCGAGTGTAGCAAGGGTAATATAGTGTAAAATTCGTTTCATAATTAAATTTCTTTTCAGGTTTATGATAGGAAAAGCCTATCGATTTTTTATATTTTTAGCTGATTTTTTCTGGTTATAGTGTTTAGTATAGCTGAATTTCAATATAATTCAAGTGGTAATTTTATATTATTGAGTTCTTTTACTATGAGCGTATATTGAAAAGAGCGTAGCTACTATTATAATAGTGTTATTGTTGCCGGGCTGGTCGCTAAGATTGTTATTCATCCGATTTACAAGTCATTGAATAGTCTCGGAGTTACTTTGAGCTATTTGTACTTTGACGGTAAAATGAGAACCTGACTTTATGCTATAAATGATAGGTTTTTTATCGCGTTTATAGTTGAATTGTAATATGCAGTTGCCATGACAGTAATTGCTAAAAAAGCGACGGTTGCTCGCGGGTATCTTGGGTAAGCTGCTCGTGTTGCGATTCCCATTATTGCACCTGTTAAACAAGGATATTTATACTGGTTATCGTAGTATTGATTCAATCGTGCTGCGTTTTCTTCAGAGAGTTTTTTTTGTGCAGCGCTTAGTTTTTGGGTAAGAGCTTTAATACTTTCAGCAGTTGTTGCAAGGCGTAGTCTTTCTATTTCATCTACAATTGCTGTTTTTAATGGTTCAGAATAATGTTTACTGAGCACCTCACGATTAGTATTTATGCATTGCTGTATCTGCTGTTTGGTAAGAGTATTAGAATCTTCTATCAATTGCAAACAAGTATCGCGAACTGCTTCTGGTAAACTGAGTATATATTTAAAATTATTGCTGGTGCGGCCGTGTGGAGCTTCCTGCTCTTTAATTACAAAAACATCAGGGTATGTAGGTACTTGAGGTCCAAGGGGATAATCTTTGTACCAATTAACATGGTCTTCTTTGGGTGTGAAGTTAAATCTTTTTATTACTTTTAAACATCCGATCTCACACGTTTTAACGCAGCCGTCGTAAAGTTGTTTTCGAATATTCCCAATCTCTGGAAGGTCTTTGTCATGAAGCAATGTAGGCTTTTGAGCGGGAGACGTGCAAGCATGGGCGACATACAGTGCAGCGCCGGCTGTTGCCGCAAGTGCATATTTTCCGAAAGATTGTCTGCATGTACCAGCGATGGTTGAAAAATCTAAGCCGCCCATCATCTGGTGCATTGGTAAAGTATAACCGCTTGTTGCAGCGAGTGCAGCAAGAGAAAGATAGTATAAAATTCGTTTCATAATGGGTTCCCTTTTAGGGATTTTTACTTTTTAGTTGATTTCTTCTGGTTATAGTGTTTAGTATAGCTGAATTTCAATATAATTCAAGTGGTAATTTTATTGTTGAAAAATAAGGCATTTAGACTACACAATTATATCTGAAAAATACTCGTGAGGCGAGATTGTAGGCGCAATGTTTGTATAATATGATGAGCGATGAGCTTCTGCTTCTCAAAATCATGAAATCCTTTATTCTATACTATGCCGGTGTGGCATGAATCAGCGTGGAGAGATGGCTGAGCGGTCGAAAGCGGCCGTTTCGAAAGCGGTTGTTTCACAGAATAGTGGAACCGGGGGTTCGAATCCCTCTCTCTCCTCCAGCATGCCGTTATTTAAGGTGCGAATGTTTGCTTTCAAAGGAAATCATCATGCAAGCTCTATGGTTATTAGTCGGTTGTTTGACCATGAATATGTTACACGGAATGGTCTATGATAACCGATTTTGGCCGTTATACCCAGAACCGTATATGTCTCGACAAGCGTATTATGATACGCGATGGTTCCTCACGATGCGGGGTATGTTTCTCGGTTCTGATGGTTGCTTTACACAGGTTGATTCTGAACGCGAATTATATCAGGTGTTTGGTGACTATGATGAACTGGTACTTGATAATGCACTGCAAAAAGTTGGTACGATGCAAAGTTCTTTATTGCGACCTGACCTTCGCTCTCTGGAAAAAATTCCCTGGAATGTTCCGGGAAAGGTGAGTCTACGTGGTGCTGCGCTTGAAACGGAGTTTTTCATTCTTGATTGGTTATCGTGTGGCGGTTCATTATTTATTGGCGAAGAACAGGCTCATCGGCATGGATTTCTCGCCCGTAATGAGACACTGACAATTCCTCAGGCCGATCGTGAAGAGCTGATCCGCGCTGATTATCTCATGCATCAGGCTTTACAATTGCAACCTGCTTCGTACCATGGTGTTTTGTTTGGTGATATTGATCTTCATATTGGCGCACATCTTAAAGCATCATACTGGTTTAAAATTCATCAACTTGATTGTGAATTTCGTTTTGGAGTATACGCCCCGTCCAGTCAGCGCGGTTTATTACAAAATCCCGCGGCTCTACCAATTGGTGGGAATGGACACACAGGATTGTATGGACAGTGGAATGTGTATGCGCTGCTCAATGAAGATATTAGTTGCGGATGGGCTTTACAAGTATGTAAGCGTCTTTCAAAAACATCACTTCAACGTATGCCTGCGCTTACTGAGCCGACCAATTATGGTGCTATTCTTGCACCGGCGCGCGTTAATCCGGGTGTGAACATTGCATTTAATCCCTATGTACAGATGGGAGGATTGCGCGAAGGGTTTGGACTTGCTATTGGATATTTTTTGGTGCATCATGCTCAGGATACCTGGTCTGTTGATCAAGCAATATGCGAGCAGTTTCAACCAAATATATCATTATTACAGGAACGTTCGTTGTGGGGATCGGATCATTTTAGTGTGACAGCGTTTTACGATTTTGGCTATGAAAAGGAAGATGGTTATTATAGGCCGCTGGTCTCTTTAATTGTTGATATTCCCTGGAAAGGACCAGTAACGTTTCAAACGCTTAAATCCCATGCAATTTCTTTACGACTTGAGATGCGATTGTGATAATAAGTGATAAGCACTTGAGTACATGTTTTACCTATTAAGTGAGTAATATGAGCAAACGACGATTTCCTTTTAATATATTGCCTGCGCGACGATGGTTTGGATTTTTTTCCAACAATGATCTTGCTATTGATTTAGGAACCGCTAATACGGTTGTCTATGTTCCGGGAAGAGGCGTGGTTTTGAATGAACCAACGGTGGTTGCGGTAAAAGCGCATACCAATCAGGTGCTTGCTGCAGGGTCTCGCGCAAAGGAGATGTTGGGAAAAACGCCAGAAAGTATTGTTGCATGTCGTCCTATGCGTGATGGAGTAATTGCTAATTTTGAATTAACAGAAAGTATGCTGCGTTACTTTATTCGTGAAGTGCATGATAATCGGCGCATGCTGATGAGCCCGCGAATGGTCATTGGGGTTCCTTCGGGCATTACGCAAGTTGAACGACGTGCTATCGAAGATTCAGCAAAACAGGCTGGCGCTCGTGAAGTGTACTGTATTATGGAGCCGATGGCAGCAGCGATTGGTGCAGGATTAAAAGTGCAGGATCCTGTAGGAAGTATGATTGTCGATATCGGTGGCGGTACTACCGAAGTAGCGGTCATTAGTCTTAAAAATGTTGTTTTCTGTCGTTCAATTCGTGTTGGTGGCGACGAGATGGACCGCGCTATCGTGCAATATGTAAAACGTAAATACAATTTATTGATTGGTGAGCGTACCGCTGAATTAGTAAAAATTCATATTGGTACGGTGTTGCCAAGTACGAGTGATGCAAGCATGAATGTTAAAGGGCGTGACTTAGTAACCGGTGTGCCGAAAACGATTGTGCTTACCAGTAATGAAGTTCATGAAGCATTGCTTGAGACGATTTCAAGTATTATCGATATAGTTCGGGTAGCGCTTGAAAATACACCGCCAGAACTTTCCTCAGATCTTGTTGATGGTGGGATTGTTATGGCAGGTGGCGGGTCACAATTACGTGGACTCGCTGAGTTAATTTCACGTGATACAGGACTTCCGGTGAGTGTCGCTGAAGATCCTTTATTATGTGTTGTTAAAGGTGCTGGTAAAGTACTTGAAAATATTAATTTCTTCCGTGATTCTTTGATGAAGTGAGGGTACTTATGAAGCGCGCTGATGCGGATCTGAATCCTTATGCATGTTCCTGTCCTCACGATCATGATGAAATATCGCTCAAAAAGCAATTTGGCCAACATTTTTTACGCGACCAAGCGGTGGTTGATGAAATGCTCGAGAGTGTTACCCTGACTGAACATTCTTCGGTGTGCGAAATAGGATGTGGTGATGGTTTTCTGACTGAATCAATTCTTGATCATCATCCCGAGCGGGTATGGTCTTTTGAAATTGATCCTGAATGGGTCGAATATATGCGCCGCGAGTGTCAGAATCCCGCACTGATGCTGTTTGAAGAAGATATTTTACAGGTTGATTTAGAGCGACTTGTTCTTCATAAACCATGGATATTGTTATCTAATGTACCCTATCAGATAACGTTTCCTCTTTTATATCGTATTCATGCGCATCGACATCTTTTTTCTGAAGGTGCAATAATGATTCAGGAAGAAGTAGCTCAAAAAATCTGTGCGTCTTCAGGACGAGAGTACGGTGTACAGTCGCTTTTTTTTCAGCATTATTTTACCTGGAATCTTTTATGCAAAGTGCCACCAACGGCATTTGTGCCACCGCCCAAGGTTTATTCTCGCGTTCTGCATTTTAAACCGCGTGAACACAAGCCAGAGATTCCTGATGAGGAGAAATTCTGGAGATTTGTAAAGCTCTGTTTTGCTAAACCGCGCCGCACGTTGCAGAATAATATACGAGCAACTCATTATGTGACGTATGCCGAGTTGCTTAAAGACTGGGCACATTTACGAGCTCAGCAGATGACGTTTGATGATTTTCTTACAGCATGGAATGCAATAAGGTCTGCGAGTATCCGCTAATGTCGCATGCTCAAGAGCATGCCAGCGCATCCTCCTGCCAAAAATCCGTAAAATGCTCCATCCTGAAATCCTATGAGTGATCCTACCAGTGCTTGTTCGGACACGTATTTCATTTTTTGAGATATCTGTTTCTTTTGGTTGCGCTGATGGAATTTTCTAACGCCCTTACAATATCCGATAGAAAGTCCTAGAGGGGCTCCTATTGCTCCTCCTCTATATGCTCCAATAAGCGTGTACAGAGCACATCGCGCTGTGCCATAAAAAATTTTTTGAAGCGACAGTGCGGTAAGCGTGGATGTGGCGAATATGACGGAGAGCATGAAAAAGTGCTTCATAGAGATAAGCCGGTCTCGGTAAGAAATAACGATGAAATATCATTCTGAGCATAGCAATTGCTATCAAAGAGGGAAATACCAGACCTTTGAATGCTTGATAATTATCTCCCTCTGAGTATTAGCTAAGAATGTCCAGCCTCATTTTGAAAGCAAAGGGAAGTATCTATGAATATTATGCAGCGATTATGGCAATGTATTACCGTTGGTGCCCATTTAGGACGAGAGGTGATACAGATTCTGCACGGTGTCTATCAAATTTCAAAACTTCCTGGGCCATGCGTTTCTATATTTGGAGGAAGTCGGTTAGAACAAGAGACGCTCTATGCGCGGCAAGCGGACAAGCTTGCGGACATGCTTGCAGACAAAGGGATTACGGTTCTTACTGGTGGTGGTCCCGGCATTATGGAAGCGGCCAACTGTGGCGTTGCGCATCATCGAGGGCCATACCCTTTGAGAAGTTTGTCATTCGGTATTCGTGGTCTTGTGTGGGAGCAGGACCATCAGAAATGTGCTGGTGATGCGTTGATGTTTGATTATTTTTTTGCCCGTAAGTGGTTGTTAATTAACTATTCTCGGGCATTTTGCGTATTTCCCGGTGGACTTGGAACGATCGATGAACTGTCCGATTTGCGTAATCTTATGATGACGCAAAAATTGCCCCATTTTCCGGTAGTGCTCATCGGTGTTGCATTTTGGAAACCGTATGAAGCGTGGTTAAACGGCTCACGCGCATTAGGTTTAGTTCCCGCATCGATGGAGCCACCGATTCTTATTACTGATGATATCGATGAGGCATTTCGTGCACTGTTGCAGTGTGTTGCTCAAGAGTGCGTATAAGATAGTGTGCTTGCCGTAATAATATTTATGATTTTTTGATGGTATAATGATTATAGTGTATGTAAGGCGCTCTAGGCGGACTATTCAAATGGAATTTAATAAAATTGTTTTAGTTGTGACATTATTATTTGTGACATTATTGTGCGCAGGTCACACTGTTGCGGTTTGTGCGAGTGGTGGAAATATTATTGAGCGAGTTATTTCTCCACGGCATTCTGTCAATGGTAAATCAGGCGCATTGTCTCAGCTGAACAGAGAAGATCAGCGAAGACAGGATGAAGAAGACAGTAAGACAAGTGTGCAATCTTCATGGAAAAGAAAATTTCTTGGAGTAGCGGGAATAGCTGTCGTTGCTGTGCCGGGTATATTGGCGTGGCGAGCTTATGGTAGAACAACAATAGATTCAGATAGTTCAGGTAATCAAGATAGTCCACGTGGTTGGAAATCAGCGCTCAAAGATTTTTGGAAAACATTCTTTTTTCGTGGCGCTGTGGTGCAGGGGATTGGTAGCGAATTCAATCATGATCCTGATGGTGGCGACAAGGCCAATCAGAGGACAGATATGGACCGTTCTTCTATTCTCAACACGGAGCAAACATTTTCAGGAAGCGCGTCAAGCGCTTCATCAAGTGATTCAGCATCAAGTAGTTCCAGTTCGTCGAGCTCAAGTAGTTTATCTTCTTTCAGTGAATCAAACTCTTCTGATGATGATGAATTAGAGTTTATGGACCGTCCTTCTATTCTCAACACGGAGCAAACATTTTCAGGAAGCGCGTCAAGCGCTTCATCAAGTGATTCAGCATCAAGTAGTTCCAGTTCGTCGAGCTCAAGTAGTTTATCTTCTTTCAGTGAATCAAACTCTTCTGATAATGATGAATTAGAGTTTGAGGATCATTTACATATAAATAATGAGCAAAATTTTTACGAATTGTTAGATGATACTGCAAAGAATTTTATTAAATCGGGGAAGAATATTGAGGAGACTGTGAGTGATATTTGTAAGCAAGTGAATATATATACTTTGTGGTTTCCAAGAGATACGGCCTCTAACAGATGTCGGGGCTGGAACCATAGTAACTATGCTAAGGCGTATATTAAATCTGAATTAAGCAAACGTATTGAGCATCTTAAGCATGATTCAAGCTTGTCAAGCTCCAGTAGTTCCAGTTCGTCAAGCTCGAGTTCAAGCAGTTCATCATCTATGGATTCATCTCGTATGCAAGATGCAGATAAAAAAGTGAGTGCTAGCGTCGCATTGGGTGTTGGAGATAGCGTTTACTCTGTAGGTAATATGATGTGTGGCACTATTATTGCCTGTGGCGATGGTGAGGCAAATGTAAGGAAGTATAAAAGCCCCAAGGATATAGGGATTTCATGTAAAGATCTTAAACCAGTTAGGACACAATGTTGTGATACAGACTTTATACAAGGATGGTCTGATATTTCTCCTCTAAAGGTAATATGGACGAATCATAAAAAGGAAGATGTTGTCGTGGAAATAGTTGGCATGCTTGAGAGTGATCATTCTTACATCATCTATGACCACAGAGATGGCGCATGTCGGGCTCTGTGTCCCTCACAAATTAAGTTAATAAATAATAATTCATTATCGTACGATGATTGGTGTAGGAAACAATTTGATCAATGGTTAGATACTACTATAGGGAATTTTTTACAAAAAAATGAAAATCCAGGAGACAGGGATATTATAAAAGAGGCATATGAGGTTTCTCAGGAGGTGAGTAGTAAGCCTTGGTTTAGTAGATTACTTAAGCTTTCTCATGGAGAGAGGGATATTTCATATCTTGTATCTGAATTAAAAAAACACATCGAGAAGACGCAGAAATAACTATTAATCACCATTGAGGCATTTCGCATACTGTTGCGGTGTGTTTCTCAAGAGCACGTATAAGATAGTGTGCTTGCCATAATAATATTTATGATTTTTGATGGTATAATGATTATAGTGTATGTGAGGCGCTCTAGATGGATTATCAAAATGGCATTTAATAAAATTGTTTTATATGTGGTGACATTATTGTGCGCGGGTTATACCACTGTGGACTATACGCGTGGTGATGGGTTTTCTGAACGCGGTATTTCATCGCGGTATTCTGGAGATTTTCAGAACAGTTGGCAGCATCGGTTTGGTACATCGCCTCAGCTGAACAGAGAAGATCAACAAGAGCAGGATCAAGGCAGCAAGACGAACGTGCAATCTTCATGGAAAAGAAAATTTCTTGGGGTAGCGAGAGTAGCTGTCGTTGCTGTGCCGGGTATATTGGCGTGGCGAGCGTATGATAGATCACCAACAGGTTCCTCAGGCTCAGAAAATCAAGGTAGTCCACGTGGCGGCTTGAGATCAGCGATCAAAGATTTTTTCGGCGGGTTCTTTTCTTGGGGTGCTGCGGCACCCGGGGATAATGGGAGACCGGATAGTGGTTCTGGCGGCGGCAAGAGTAATGTGCATTCAAATGGTTCGGTGCGTCCTTCTGCTGGGGAGCAAAATTATGTATTTCATTATACTACGTCATCGGCATCAACCAGTTCTAGCTCATCATCAAGTTCAAGTTCATCAAGTTCTTCGAGCATGTCATCAACACCAGGCGAGCCAGTGAGTATATTTTTTGGTCCGAGTGCCCAATATAACTATTGGGAAGCATTGACAAAAGCAGCACAGGGGTTGGTCGATTCCAATGGTCAGGTTTCTGTTGTTTATCAGAATTCACAGGGCCAATTTCTCTGTGGTCGGATTAATATAAGTCAACTCGATGCTGATAGTATCACAATTAAGCTTATTGATGGTGGAGAAACAAACCTTCCTAAGGGCAACAGCAATCTGAATAAGATAAAGCTCATAAGAACGAGTTACGGTAAGGACGATAAGGCGCGGTGGAAAGCGGGCGATCATTTAGTGTGGAAGAATGGCTCAGGAGAGGATATGAGCCGACAAATGATTGGGGTGCTCGTTGGTCCTGGGGAGTGTAGTGGCCATGTGGTTCTTCGTAATGATCAGGGAGTCTATTATATTGAGAATCCATCAAAGATTTTGCAGGACTATAATGGAAGTTGGTCGTTTCCTATTGCCGCATCATTACCATCAAGTTCCAATAGTTCATCGAGCTCAATCAGTTTATCCTCCTCCTCCTCATCTTCCTCTTCAGATTTACTTTTAATTTTTGAAGGATTGCTCGAGAGTAGCGCGCAAAGATTGCTCGAGAGTGGCGCACAAAGTTTAGAGGCATGTGGGGGCGATAACATGTCCGATAGTATTACTAGTCAAAGTTGGTTTATTGATGAAGAGATGAGAAAGCGATTCGGTCAATACTGGTCGAGTGGATTAGCGATACCGGTTGGCCAGCGCCACATGAATGTTGGTTTTCGAATTGAGCGTCAGTTAAGAACAATAATGGAACAGAGGCTTGCGCATGGCCCCACAAATATTAATGATGGCAGCTCATCTCATAATAGCGATTCAGCATCAACCAGTTCAAGCTCATCGAGTTCAAGCAGCACATCATCACCATCATTATCTTCTTCCAGTTTATCCAGCAGCTTCTCAAGTTTAAGCAGCTCGTCAAGTTCGAGTTCTTCTTCCAGCGCATCAACTACACCCAGTAGTTCATAGCCCATCGAGTTTTTTATCATCGAGTTCGAGCAGTTTGTCATCATCATCATCATCAAAGAAAATTGAAGAATCTCAATCCGACTGTAGGATTGTACCGATTCAAGATGTTCAAGATGCCCGTACGCTTAAGGGTATTCCGTGGTGTCCGTGGGAAGCGATGTTACAAAATGGGAAAGAGATGTATCGTGCTTTTGTTTTGTATAAAGATAATCATCCTGTAGGATATGTATCATATGGGCAAAGATATGAGGCGGTTCCACGGGCGGAAATTAATGCCTTGGGAGTGAAGGAAGATTATCAAGGGCAAGGACTTGGATCATTATTAATGCGGTATGTTATGTGTGTTATAACAAATGATAAAAAATATAAAGGCATAGATATTATCGCCAAAAGCACCAGACTCAAACAAGGCCAAGGGATTGAGAGTCTTATTAAATTTTATGAGAAACATGGATTTGAATGTAGTGATTTGGATAGAACGCCTACTCAGGCCCGTTTATGTATCGCGCTACGCTCAATGCAAGGATAGAAGTATATCACCGATCGGCGTTTATGATTATGGGAGAGGGGTTCGATAGAGAGACAATGAGCGGTAAGTTGTTGATAAAGGGAATACTGGTAAGGAGTAAAGGAGTACGGTATTTAAAATCTCTGACAACCACGCAAAACCTTGCACGGTGCGAAACGAGTGGTCGGGATAAGCCCTGGAAGGCGCATCACGTATGGGCGTATAAAGGCTAAAAAGAGGGATTTTATCAATTCATACTATGCTGTCTTTACAAAGGTATAATTCTGAAGGATACTATATACCATATCAGTAAAACGATAGATTTATCAGGAATATATCCCTATGAAACCAAATATTCATCCTCAAGTATACGATGTGACGGTGGTCTGCACCTGCGGTAACGAGATCAAAACTCGATCGACCAAGCAGGATATTCGTACAACACTTTGTTCTGCATGCCATCCATTTTTTACGAACGAACAGAAGTTTGTTGATACCGGCGGTCAAATTGCCAAGTTTAAAAAGCGATACGGCAATAAATCGTAGGAATTTCCTATGGCTGAATACGTCATTCCTTGGGAGCGTCTTCGCCAACGGCAGCAGCATCTTATTGAAGCGTTATCATCTTCGCAGCTTGATGTCGCAAAACGTCAATCTTTGCAGCGTGAGTATGCTCAATTAAGCAATATTCTTCAAAAAAAAGATACCATTGAACAATTAGAGCGCCAAGAGGCTGAACTCAGCGCGCAAGCTGACCAAGCGCACGATGCTGAGTTTGCAGAGCTTGTTCGTGAAGAAATTACCGTTATTGTACAGAAACTACATGAAGCTCATCTGGTACTTGATGAGACGCTCTATCCGCCCGATGAGCATGATCAGCGTTCTGCATTTGTTGAAATTCGTGCAGGAACTGGCGGGCAAGAAGCAGCTCTTTTTGCAAGTGATTTAATGCGTATGTATCTTTTGTATGCGGCGCGCCGTGGTTGGGAAGCCTCAGTAGTGAGTGCCAGTACAACCGATTTAGGCGGATATCGCGAGGTGGTACTGCATATTAAAGGCCGTAACGTATACGGTGATTTAAGGCATGAATCAGGAGTGCATCGTGTGCAACGCGTTCCTGAAACTGAAACATCAGGAAGAATTCATACGTCAACGGCAACGGTTGCTGTTTTGCCTGAAGTGAGTGATGTTGAAGAGATTTCAATCGATCCTAAGGATTTACGTATTGATGTTTATCGCTCAAGTGGCGCAGGTGGTCAGCATGTTAATACAACAGACTCTGCGGTGCGTATAACGCACTTGCCAACAGGTATCGTTGTTTCGTGTCAAGATGAGCGTTCGCAGCATAAAAATAAAGCAAAAGCGCTGAAAGTGCTTCAATCACGGCTTGTTAAGGCACAAGAAGAAAAGCGTGCTGCTGAGCAGAGTGAGAATCGTAAGCAACAAATTGGTACCGGTGAGCGGGCTGAAAAAGTGCGTACCTATAATTTTCCGCAACATCGAGTTACCGATCATCAGGCAGATGTAACGCTTAAAAATCTTGATATGGTGATGGAGGGTGCCCTTGATCCTATCATCGATGCTTTACGTGAACGGGCTGCACGAGAACGGCGGCAACAACCATTACCCTTTTTGCGAGAAGGATTGCGGCCATGATTGCATATTTTCTGACTGATCATCGCTGGCACTGTTTAATAGGAATACCGTTTATTATGGGATTGGCGTGGGCGCTGTCCCCGCGTCGAATTCGTGTGCAGCTTCGTACAATCTTTGTCGCTCTTGCAATGCTCTTTGTTCTTGGCATATGCATGTTACGCGTTAACATGGGCCAATATATTGTAGCACGGATTGGCGATGGTGTTTCATATCTTAATCAAGCGGCTGATAGTGGCATACAATTTGTTTTTGGTGACCTTGCGTTAGCCACAAGCCCTGTAGGATTTATTTTTGCAATACGCGTTCTTCCGATGATCGTTTTTTTTGGTGCGTTAATGCAGCTGTTGTATTATCTTGGTATTATTCCCTTCTGTGTCCGTGCTATTAATAAAATTGTTCGGCCATTATTAGGCACTTCAGGCAGTGAAACGGCGTGTGTTATTGCCAACAGTGTTTTGGGTCAAACAGAAGCTCCGCTCTTAGTGCGTAATTATTTGGCTCAGATGACATCATCAGAGCTATTTCTTATTATGACTGCTGGTATGGGAACGCTGAGCGGTGCCATTGTTGCGGTGTATGCTGCGATGGGAATACCCGTAGTTCATCTTTTAGCATCCAGTGTCATGTCGATTCCAGCGTCGATTGTTATTGCAAAATTGATGCAGCCAGAAGAAAATCTACGGAACGTTGAAGAAGAATTGACGCCATTGCCCGGACAGGATTCGTTGTTAGGGGCTTTGGGGCAAGGAACGATGGATGGATTGCAGCTGGCGGTAGCGGTTGGTGCAATATTAATTTCGTATATCGGTTTAATGAAACTGTTCGATATGATGTTACACGATGTTACGGTGTATGTTCGCCTTATTATGCACTGGTTTGGTATGAATTTCTCGTTTCCTGATCTTTCATTGTCATGGTTTTTTGGTTTATGCGGCACGCCCTTTGCATGGCTTCTCGGGCTATCAGGGGTTGATGCTTCTGTTGGTGCGCATCTGTGGGGATTAAGAATTGCTGCAAATGAAATGGTTGCATACCGTGAACTTGTTGCTTCAGCGGTTTCGTCACGAGCACTGATCCTATTGACCTATGCATTATGTGGGTTTGCCAATATTTCTTCTATCGGCATTCAGATTAGTAGCATTGGCACCTTGGCGCCATCACAGCGGCCGAGTCTGGCTGCATTTGGCTTTCGAGCAATGCTCGGCGGAGTCTTGGCTAACGCGCTTACCGCCTGTGTGGTTGGTTTGATTTTATAGTGCATCTTCCTCATTTTTTATATTTTATTTTCTGATAGACTGATATATAAATAATCTCGGCGTAAGATAAAGAGAGATATGCTATGGTACGGCAAAAAAATATAGTGTTGTTTCAAAAGAAGAGAGTATTGAGGGTGTTATGGCTCATCATAGCAAGTATGCCGTTCTCATATGCTGCTCATGATGATACAACAACACAACCATCAGTAAATAATATGAAATCTCTTTCAGTAATAATTTCGGGTACAGATAAAGTTCCTCCTACGCCTACACCCCTTGATCCGACCCTTGATCGCAACACGTGGGGGCCGAGAGTACGAAGAAAACCTGTTGCATTGCTTGTTTCGTATGATCCCGTTAGAAGGTATGCATTAAATGAAAATACACCAGAATCCTACGCTCTTATTCTTGGTCATTTTATATCGCCGCCGGCCACGAGAAAAGTTTCAGAAGATACCGTTGCTCGTTTATGGAATCAAAATATTGAATCCATCAGAACGGATCGCAACCTTTACGGGACGTTTGCCCTGATAGGCATGAGCTTCCTCATAGACTCTAGAACTCCTGTAGAAATAATAGGAGCTTGTATGGTGGCAACGGGGGGATGCGCATTGTTCAGTTATAAAAACTTTTGTGATATTAAAAAGTTTGAGAGGCTGAAGAAAAGGGTATGGTATTTTAAGGAAAACGGAAGTGGAAGTGAAAAGGTTTTACTTATTGATGGAGTGAGCACTATTACCTCTGCACAAAGGATTCGATCATTTGTTGGATTACCATTACAACACGGTAAAAAGGTTCGTGATTTACGCCCTCTTATTATTGTTAATGCTGGCAAAATAGAAGAAGAAATCACTGGGCCGGGTAATGAGAAGAACCTATCGCTACGCTGCCCCGTTAAAAGTACTGATGAAGAGATTGCTGCATTGGTAGAGGATGTACAGAGTAAGATTCAGAAAAAATCCGGTAGCATTGTTTTTGAAAAAGTATTTGCATAGGGATCATCTGACTGCTCATTGTGATGGTGAGCCAACTGCATCCGTTTGATCTTCTCGGTTTTGGTTATTCTTTGCAGAGTATTTTTGATAAACTGATTCAAAAGTAATTTCATAATAAAAAGGATGGTATTGATATGTTGTTGAAAAAAGATGCTTCAGTTATTTTGCGCAATGGTATTATTGATCTTTTCTGTTTAATGATGTTGATGGGGCAGTCTTTGCGTGCAGCCGAGGAAAGTTCCAGCACACCTGCTACTGCGCCTCGTGATATTGAAGTATATGCGACTATTAATAGTGAAAACGTTTCTTTTTTGCGGCGAGTCGTGCGATTTATAAAAAGGAATTCTTCTCCTATTCCTACTTATAAGATTCCCATTAAAGATTCGGATCTGAATATAGAGCTGGTTGCATTCATTGTGTCATATGTTCCCAAAGAGTGGCATCAGTATCTTAAGGGTCGAGAAAAAGATTTTTACTTTAAGTCTTCGAAAACTAAAATACAAAAAGCAGGTACAGTGTATGAAAAAGAGTTAAGCGCTGTTGTTGTAGGGCGAGTGGTTTCGCCAAAGGCGCTCGTTGGTTATAATCCACAGGTTGCTGATTGTACTCAGATTATAAAACCTTGGAATGATAGCATAACATTTTATCGACGGCTCAGTAAATTCTTGGGAGGAACAAGTATAGTGAGTGGGCTAGGTGCTATAGTGCTTGCAAGAGGTGCATCATCTAGGCATGATAAAATTGCCGTGGTAGGTGCCATAGGCGTAACGGCACTCAGCATGGGGGGAGCGGTTGGAGCCTATGTATGGCACAATTCGCTTGAACGCAATCAACAAAGAGTATGGAGTTTCCATCCAGATTTTAGCAGCGGTCTTTCGAATAATGATAAAGTTATTTTTATTGTTGATGCGATTGGAGCTCTTCCGCCTGAAAAATCGAAAGATCCGTTTGATAAAGGGCCGGAGCTGTCTCACGGTAAAAAAGCTGCTCAACCGCAGTGGCGCAAAACAATTCTTATTGATCCTGATGCGGCATTGGCGCGTAGTATTGTGCATGAAAATCAAAATAATAAGGGGGAGCAATTGCTTAAGCACATCAAGTATCCAACAGATTTTTACACAAGCAGAACTCCTGAAGAGATTGGTGCGTTGATGGATGCGGTTCGCGAACAGCTTAAGAAAAAATCTCTTGGTGATGCTACCTTTCAAGAAGCATTTAAACTTCCTTCATGATGATAATCTGGTGATCTGTTTTCATCACTGCTCATAAGCTATGGTATACTGACTGCAAACATGGCGGTGTGCGTGTGATGGCATAGTGACTTCGAGGGAGAAGGTAATGAATCAAGAACAGATATTGATTGAAGGCGTTAGTAATGCTTTGGTACAAGAAGGTGTTCTATCGCGTGAAGATGCTCTTGCGTTACAAAAAGCATTTTCAGAAACAGAAGTTGAACGATTTGAAGAATTTCTGCTCGCTGAAGACGTTGTTGAAAAGCAAGATTTACTGAATGCCCTCCAGCATTTCTATCAGTTGGACGCGATCGATGTTGTAGGAATGCTTTTTGATCATGATATGCTGAGAAAATTTCCCCTCGATGTGATGGTGCGCGTCGGTTTTATTCCCTATCAGCAAGATGGTGATGTTCTTGAAGTTATTGCTGCGCGACCCCAAGATAGCGAGCTGCTTGATATTATTGGTAGCTATGTTTCTTATGATATTGTATTTTCTGTAGGGTTATATCGTGATATTTGTGATGCTGCAAAAGAATTTTATGATGAATCAGTTGCAGTAGTTCATGAAGACGACATTGAAGAAGCAGCCGAAGAAGAAGCTCAAGAGGTTGTTCAAGAAGAGGAATAGCTGTGAAATGGATATGTGATCTTCGCGAAGTGACGCTCAACGATATTCACCTCGTTGGCGGAAAGGCGGCTTCTTTAGGAGAAATGATACGTGCATTGACCGTCCGTGATATACGAATACCACAGGGCTTTGTTGTAACGACGGATGCCTATCGTGCACTGCTTGCGCATAACCAGCTTGATAAGGAATTGAAAGAGCTTCATAAAAGTATTACTCCAAACAGTTCAGATGCGCACATAAGTCATATTGCACATACTATTCGCGAATTGATTATGCATGCGCACATGCCGCATGAAATTATTCAACATATCGAAGCAGCATATCATCATCTTTCGCAAGAATACCATCAAGAGGAATGTGCTGTGGCTGTCCGATCTTCGGCAACGGCGGAAGATTTACCACAAGCATCATTTGCTGGGCAACAAGAATCATTTTTATATATTGTAGGGGTTGATAGATTATGCGAAAGCATAAAACAGGTAATAGCATCGCTCTTTACCGAGCGTGCGGTTATCTACCGCCGCAATCAAAATATTGATCCCAATACCGTAGCGCTTGCAGTATGTGTCCAAAAAATGGTGCGCTCCGATAAAGCATGTTCAGGAATCATGTTTACTTTAGATACTGAAAGTGGCTTTCCGGGCGTTATCATGATCAACGGTTCTTATGGACTGGGTGAATTAGTGGTGCAAGGAAAAGTTAATGGTGATGAATTTTGGATTGCAAAGCAAACCGCTCCTAACGGTTCTTTTCCGATTATTCGTAAAAGTTTAGGAGATAAAACATATCAAATGACTATTGATGAAAATCAGAAAAAGTTGGTAACGATACCTGTTGAGCCCGACGAACAAGATCACTTTGTGCTGACCGATGCTGAGCTGCAAAAGCTTGCGCGTGATGCGATGATCATTGAGGATTATTATTCGCAGCTGCGTCAGCGATGGGCTCCGATGGATATTGAATGGGCACAAGATGGTGATGATCATCATCTTTACATTGTACAGGCGCGTCCTGAGACGGTGTATGGGGCTCGCCCTGCTGATCATAACACGATGATGATTGAACAGCTTGATGCAGGAGTTCAGCCAACAGTATTAGCCGCTGGTCAAAGTATCGGACGTCATATTGTTCACGGAACGGCGCGTGTTATTCAGAATTATGATCCTTCACAGATATTTCATCCCGGCGATATTTTGGTGACACGGATGACCGATCCCGATTGGATTCCCTTAGTACGTAAAGCTGCTGGTATTATTACCGATTTAGGCGGTCGAACATGCCACGCAGCAATTGTCAGTCGTGAGATGGGCATTTCAGCGGTCATCGGTACGGGTAATGCAACAGAAAAAATCGTTGATGGCGCGCCGATTACGATCGATTGTAGTCAAGGGTTACAAGGCTTGGTTTATAGAGGTCATGTCCCTTTTATCCAATCGAAGGTCAGCGTAGCCGATCTTCCCTCGTTATCCACATCGCTCATGATTAATATTGGACAGCCTGAACGTGCATTTGCGGCATCGCTATTGCCAGTTGATGGTGTTGGGTTGGCGCGTATTGAATTTATTATTTCACAAGATATCGGCATTCATCCGCTTGCCGTGATTTCTCCTGAGCATATTACCGATACGGCAACACGGCGTCAGATTGAGCAGCGGGTGATTTCGTATGGTTCGCCACGCGCGTATTTTGTGGGAAAGTTGGCTGAAGGAATTGCAACAATTGCGGCAGCTTTTTACCCGCGGCCGGTTATCGTTCGATGGAGCGATTTTAAATCGAATGAATATCGTAATTTGCTGGGTGGTGCATGGTTTGAACCATCTGAAGAGAATCCCATGATTGGCTGGCGCGGTGCATCACGCTATATGAGTGAACAATATCAACCAGCATTTGCGCTGGAATGTGAAGCGGTGTCCCATGTGCGGAAAGCAGGGGGGTTTACTAATGTGCATACCATGGTTCCTTTTGTCCGCTCGGTGAGTCAAGCGCAAAAAGTTAATAAACTTATTGAACAGTTTGGCCTCCCCCGTGGCGATCAGGGATTAAAATGGTATATGATGGTTGAGCTTCCGGCAAATGTTATCTGTTTGGATGATTATGTTCCGCTGTTTGATGGTTTTTCAATCGGTTCTAATGATTTGACGCAGCTTATTTTGGGCGTTGACCGCGATGCGGCAGCGCTTCATCAAGAGTATGATGAGCGTGACAAAGCGGTGATGACGATGATGAGACAGGTGATACAGCGTGCGCGTGCAGCAGGGGCTCATATTGGTATTTGTGGGGAAGCGCCGGCGCTTTATACCGAGGTTGCCGATATGCTCATACAAGAAGGAATTGGCAGTATTTCAATGGCATCCAATGCGCTCATTCCGTTTTTGATGCGAATGCAGCATCAAGCGCGGGCAGGTTAAGAGAATAGGCATCGCGCGGCGCCGAGGGCGTTTCGCGATCACCATGAAAATGCTTACAATGAGCGCACTGTCGACGGATGGAACTGTGGCGGTATTTTGAACAATCACACGGACAATTTACATAATGATAGGGGGTAACTTTCTTCCCATCGCGGTTACTGATGCACCGCAAATCCGCGCGAAGCACTAATATTCCTAAGCATGTTATGAGCAGAATCCTATACATAAAGCGCCTTGATTTAATTACAATAGAATTCTTAATTAAAAAATATCTTATATTTCCAAATAAAAACAATACTTTAATAAAATAAAAATAACCACTCAATGTGGGTTGCACTTGAAAGATTGCGAAGAATACGATACTTTTTAAATGAATGTTTCTATTATATTCGTGAGAAAATTTTGAGAGTCTCTATGAAACGATATTATTGTGGTCTTATATTTGTGTTATATACCTGTTTCATAACAGCATCTCACCAGAAACGTGCGTACAGCCATTTAACGGGACCTGCTGAGACGCCTACTGATAGGCTTGAGGTGCTTCGTATGTCTCGTGAGGGGGGTGAAACGCTTAAACGGCTCATGAGAGAATGGGCTCAGAATTCTCGCTGTAGCCAAGTTAAATTACAAACTTTAAGGGACTTGCCAGTCCATAATGTTGCCTATCAGCGGCTTAATGCATCTCGAGAATCAATGACATCAGGAAGCTTGGGGTTGCAAGCTGCTGGATGTGGACTGCTGGCATGTGGTGCCTTGGGGGGAATGTATCGAATGTATCGTGATCCGGAATCAGCAAGACGTATAGCTACTGAAATGGGATTAACGATAGCAGGAACAAGCGCGTTGCATTATGGCGTGCATGCCGGAGCCCCATTCTTAGCAGAGTATTTAGGGCCGCTGGCGCCATTCTTATTGGGTGGGTCAACCGCTGCTTCAGCGCTTTCGCACGCGATGGGAAGTCTACCGTCAGGAGGAGCTGGAGCTCCCGTTGCGCAAGTGGTCTCTACCGTTGCTCAAATTGCCAGTGTGCCAGCGTCTTTACTCAGTCGACAGGCAGGATTAGCGTCTGTGGGGACTTGGATGTGGCTGCAAGGATATCGACTTTATTATCAATTGCGTTATGGAAAAGAGTGTCCACCACTTTTGACGGTAGATCAGCGAGCTCAATTAGACCAATGGAAATTAGTAGGATGCCGAGAAATACGTTTCGGTGATGTGATAGTAAGTCCTAAGCCCGATGAGCAGAGAAGTTGGTTTGATCCGAGGCCTAAGACATTTCTAACCCGAAATTTTCATCCGGATGGGGCATTGAGCGCGGCGTTTAGTATGCTTACGGGAAGAGCAAAATGTTCTCTTGCTCAACAAAATGCGACAAGGTTAGTAGGAGATATGATCAACACTCATGTTCAAAATCCGACAGGGCTTGATTGTATGGGGCGCGAGCAGGTTTATACAACCCCGTCAGCTTTAGTAAGCCCATGGAATTTAAGTCCCGCTGATGAGTTAGTGTTGGGTCCAGGGGAACCGGTAGGTACTATACCTATAAGCGCACGAGGAGGCCTGCCAGATTATATCAATTATACTGCTCGAACATTAGGTTTAAGAGGAGGCCTGCCAGATTATATCAATTATACTGCTCGAACATTAGGTTTAAGCAGAGAACCTCAATTAGGTAATGTAGGAAACTTTGTTCCAAGGGGTAATCCTAAGTTTGCAGAAAGAACAGAGCGAGAAGAAAAACAGAAGTATCAAGAATTGGTTGATCGAGCGAAATCAATGAGAGATCAAGTATCTGAAGCTTTTTATAGGGGTTTTTGTATTCGAATCATGAGAAATCCAGAGTTTATGAAAAAACTGGGATTGAAACCATTATCACAACAGGCGGCACAAGGAGTAAGTAATCATCTTTTTAAATTTGTTCCTGTGCAATTTTCATGTAATACTTTTGAAAATTTAATGAAAATATGGAAGAAAGCAGCAGATGTTGCTGAGATAGATGCTGACATAGCGGATGCAGCAGCATCTTGCATCAGTCAAGCATATTCAGCGTCTATAGGTTCTGCCGAATTTGATGTTTCAGAATTTCAGGCAAGAAGAAGACAGAATAAAAGATCAGCTAGTCTTATCGACTTAATGGAAAATAATCGGCTGCCCATCGCTGAAAATACTCATAAAACTAGGCAATTGACCAGTCGATTAAGAGCATTAAGATTACATCACACAAAACAAGGGGACCGTAGCGGTGAGGCGTTGTATAAGTATTTAGAAGATAACTGCTTAGAAAAAGATGCTAAAGAGAAGAGTGAAGAAGCGTTCTTTAAACAATGCTTAAAAAGGGCCTTTTCTCTTATAAGAGAAAAACATGGTAGATTATTGAGCGACAATATACGTTGTGACAATATCCAAGACAGTCTCAGGCTGTTGGCAGGAGCATTGAGCGGTGATCTGGCATGGTATTTTTCTGATTTTACCAATAAATCCTGGCTGCAGAAAAAATTAAGGACAAGAAGTATAATAACGCAGCGGGATATTGGTGAATATATATATGAAATCCTTTTCGAAGGCATGAGAACGAGGCTTTCAGTTTTTAGCGGTTCGTCCAGCTCATCATCTTCATCATCCTCCAGCAGTTCTTCAGCATCTTCGAGCTCTAGCAGTTTCTCTTCGAGTAGTACAGCGAGTTCCTCTGATTTTGCATCTTCTTCAAGCAGTTCTTCTAGTTTAGCATCATCCAGCTTTGCGAGTTCATCCAACGTATTACCTCCAAGCAGTTCATCATCTTCAAGCTCGAGCGGTTCTTCTTCAGGTAATGATAGGAGCGCTGTAAGAGATTTGGTAGGTCGTGACAAACCAGAATTGGTTTCTTTTTGGAAATCGAACTGCTTGAGTCGAAATAGTGGCAATATTGAATCCGATTGTTTACATGAAATTGAGATGGCATGTGATATAGTCAAATTTGATAATGAGTTTGATTTCGCCATATTAATAAATTTGGCGGGAAAAATTATTGGAAAAAATAAGAAATCATTGTCTGATCGTGTATTTACAGAGGCTGCTAATTTTATTAGGGCTATTCCAGGTAGTGAAAATATAAATTCATGGTTGACAGCAGAAATTCGGGATTCTAGCTGTGAAGCGGTTTTTGATTATATTAAAACTAAGTTAAAGGAGCAGTCTGAGGTTCTTGAGACGCATTCGATTTCTGATCTATTAACTTCTTATAAGAGAGATTCTAGATCACCGTCATCAAGCAGCACATCATCATCCTCAAGCAGTTCATCATCATCATCTTCTTCATCTTCAAGCTCCAGCAGTTTTTCTTCTTCTTCAAGCTCGAGTAGTTCTTCCTCAACTTTGGCAAGTACAAGGTTACTCCCAACAAAGCAAGATTTAGCAGAATTTCATAAAGATTTTTTAAGATTACATGGTCCCATTACTATTCCTCCCGGACAAAATATAGATACGTACATGCAGCAAGTTGTTGCTCAAAATTATCAAAGAGCATTGATACAAAAATTTCCTGCTGCAGGACATGTCCAGGTGCATTGGAACGCTCCCGAGCATACAATGAAGCTAGAGGGGCTCTCTGATATAACAGGACATATTTACACGGCACCGCCAATGGAACCCGGGAATATTCCAGCAGAGATGAGACAAGTGTATAATGTTGTTGGAGATGGGCAAATAGTTGCCCGTCTAGTTGAGGCTAGAGATACGCTCAATTGAGGGTTTGTCCAAAGATAGGGTCAAATCTGAGAAATTCCTTGTTGTAATTGCTTCGGCGTAGCTACACTTCCATGCTGACTAAAAAAATGCTCAAGCTGTTCGTACGCTGCGTTATTATTCATACCACCATACAGGTTTGCTGATAGCCATCCGATGGGTGTGCTGATATCAAAACGTGTTCCTTGCACCTTATAGGCGAAAATGCGTTCGTTGTTTTGGAGCATGCAGGCGATGGCATCACTTAAGAGAAGCTCTTCTCTTGCGTAAGAGCTCAAATCTTCAAGGGTCGTGAAGAGCTTGGGGGAAAGTATATATCTTCCTGTGATGGCCAAATTTGAGGGCGCGTTGTGCGACTCTGGTTTTTCTATTAACTGTCCGACTTGGAATAGATTAGGAGTGATCTGTTTCTTGATACTGATGATGCCATGTTTATTTACTTCGGATTCGGGAACTTCGCGCACAGCGATAACGCTTGCTCGTTCTTGTCGTGCCACTCTCATTAATTGGCCGATACACGGTTGATCGCCAAAAAGTAATTCATCGGGAAGCAGAATTGCGCAATATTCTTTACCAATATAATGACGAGCAAGCCAAAGAGCATGGCCGATGCCGAGCGGTTCTGCTTGATTGATATAGCTAAAATGACCTTGTTTCATCATGCGCTCGATACGGGCGCGCGCATCACCTTTCGTGTGATCCTGCTCTGAGGTATGGTTGAAAAAGTCATTCATTGAAGAATTGCTCGTACGGGTAATCATTAAAAATGTTGAGAGTGATGATGCAAGTGCCTCTTCAACCACCAGTTGAACTGCCGGTTTAACGGCGCCGGATTTGGTAAAAATGGGTAGCATTTCCTGAGGAATAGACTCCGTGCACGGTAAGAAATATGAACCAATTCCTGCCGAAGGGATGAGCGCCTTAACAATATCCATCGATTCTCCTTTTTTACAGTACACTATGTGATTTTATCAATCCCCCATACTAAAGAGTGCCCCCTGCAAATTGGCTTAATATATCAAGTCTTCCGGTTTTAAAAAGGCGTACATCAGGAATTTGGAAAAGCATCATAGCGATGCGATCAATACCAAATCCAAAGGCAAAACCGGACCATTCTTCAGGATCTAATTTACCAGCGCGCAGGACATTGGGATGTGAAAGTCCCGCTCCTCCCAACTCAACCCAACCAGTTTTCTTACATATAGAGCATCCGGTAGTGCAAAAAGGGCATGAAATATCAACTTCAAGACCCGGTTCAACAAAGGGAAAATAGCTCGGGCGTACCCGAATGGCTAACTGTTCTTGATTGAATAATTTACGTAAAAAAAGTTGCAGTGTTCCTATAAGATCAGCAAGCGAAATAGAACGGTCAATGACCAAACCCTCACATTGCATAAAACTAAAATCATGCGTTGCATCGGTTGCTTCGTGACGGAATACCCGTCCCGGTGCACAAATAGCAAGTGGCGGTTTATGATGTTCTAATGTTCTTATTTCAATGGTTGAAGTATGGGTTCGGAGGAGTGTATGGGGATGGGGAAGCCAGAATGTATCCTGCATGTCACGTGCGGGGTGATGGGCGGGAATATTGAGTGCTTCAAAATTATGAAATTCATCTTCTATCTCGGGACCACTAACAATTGACCAGCCTAATGAAATACTAATATCTTCAATGCGCTCAATAAGCAGTGTGTACGGATGTAAACCACCGCGTGTAGGAAAGGCATGATACGTGGTAGCATCAAAAGCGCGGTGCTGCTCATTCTGTGATGCTGCATGAATTTCTTGAGCGCGCAGTGTGCACGCTTCGGTTGCCTCTCGATGTGTCTGTTGAATGCGTGGTGCTTGCTCACGTTTTTCTTCAAGCGAAAGTGTTTTAATCGTGTGCATAAGCAGCGTTAAGATGCCATTTCTTCCCAGATAGTGGATACGAATCGCTTCAACAGCCTCAGCCGTCGATGCAGCGCGAAGCTCTTGATTGAGCTGCGAAAGAATATCTTGTACGTTACTCATTTTTGTGTTCGTAGAAAAAATAATGATACCAATAAAAGAAAATATCTTGGTGATATTACCATACGCGATTCATATTGGCAATCTTCTGAATTCACCCAATAAAAAACGCATGCGCTGTATCAACGCGATAAAATATCAAGAAAATCGATTTAATTGGTACAATGGTGAACACATTTCGAGAAGGCTTGAGAATAGGGGTATAAAAAGACTGGCTCGCCAGGCCCGGCCTTCGCACGCAAGCTTATGCGTAAAGCTTTGCTACGGCGGGCAGGCTGTAGCCCTCATTTTGCTTAGAAATAGTGTTTGCAGAACGAACGCTATCTCCTACTCTGGAGCGAAGACTGGTGCCGGGAGGCGGAATCGAACCACCGACGCAGAGCTCTTCAGGCTCTCGCTCTACCACTGAGCTACCCCGGCTTATAAACAATAAAATTCCTTATAAAGATCTGCATTGAAAATTCTACCATCTATTGAGAATGTGTCAACTCATTTAACCATAAATCGAGAGGGTGAAGGTGGTATTTTGATTTATGGTATTTGTAGTATTTTTATTGAGGTATGAAATCTTTTATTTCTGAAAAAGTTATAGTATGGTTGTGGCTGCATGGTATAGAGGACTTCACATACCTAAGGGGTATGATGTTATCAAGAAATGAGCGATGTACACTCGCCTGGTTTAAGTTGGCAGAACTTGTTGCACGCCGTGAAAAAGAGCGTGCACTTGTTGTATACCGACTTTTGATACATTCTTGGAACGATCGCGCCTATGCACTGCAGTTAAAGGGCGATCTCTTGGCAGCATTTCAGGATGAAGCGCGCGCGCGTGAAGCGTACTACTGCGCGGTAGAAGCGTATGAACAATCAGGAAGAATATTGCATGCAGCCTTTTTATATGAGCAGCTTATAAGTCATCAAGAGCATACGCGTGATAGTATTATTAAAATCGTTAACCTTTTTGCATTGGCAGGAAAGACAGTCCAGCTTTCTTACTATGCGCCACTGCTTTGTGAATATGGTATGGTTGATTGGTTGGAAATTTTTGTTAATGACGCATCATTACCGCATGTTTCACGGGTATATTTACAGGGCATATTGGTACAGCATCTTCTTGATGCTGTACACACCGTTGATCGGGCTCTTGTTCAGCGCAATATTCATGCAATGATAACATCATTATTGACTTCAGATCGCGATACATCGCTTGCTCCGTTTCTTGCGAAGCTTGCTGCAACCGATCGAGAGTTGCATCAATGTGCCTGTGGCATTATTGAGCAGTCGTCTCTGATCGAATTGTAAGTTTTTGTTCAAGGTGCTGAAAAAGTTCTTTTAATTGAGTATATGATATATCATCGAATGGTCGTTTCACGAAGATTACAAGATGGTACTGTTGCCCTATCGATGATGTTCGAAAGAGTTCTCGCAATCGTCGACGTATTCTATTACGTACTGGCGCCGATCCTATTTTTTTAGGTACTATCAAAATAAGTTTCCCGGGCGGTGCGGTGTGAGCAGCAGCTTTGATAGTAAGGGCATCTGTTGTAAAAAGAAATCGCGCACATCGTACGATATGCGCGATCGAATTGTTTCTATGTGTCATAATAGAGTTTGTTCTTAACGATGAGCTTTTACTTTAGACAGCAAGGCGTTTTCTTCCTCGTGCTCGTCGGCGATTAATAATGAGTCGACCATGACGTGTAGCCATACGAGCTCTGAAACCATGTTTTCTTTGGCGTTTCTTATTTTTGACAATAAAGGTAACAGACACGTTATCCCCTTATAAAGACTTGAGAGTATTATATTTCTTCCTTATGGTACAGTATACCCGATTAGTAAGTCTTTGCAATGAGCTTATGGGGTATTTTCATTAAGAAATCGCTCGGCATCAAGCGCGGCCCGGCATCCATCACCCGCTGAGGTTATTGCTTGACGATAGCGAGGGTCAACACAATCTCCGGCAGCAAAGACACCTTTGACCGAGGTTTCTGTTGAGTGAGGCTGTTGTATGATGTATCCTGCTTTATCGCAGGCAATGTGGTCTTTAAAGAGCTTACTATTAGGAGTAAGTCCAATAGCGATAAATATACCATCAACTGCGATGGTTTCCGAGGTATCCGTCTGTTGATTATGAACGAGAACATGCGTTACCTGGTTTCCATTGCCAATAATTTCTGTGACTGATGAGGTATAACGAATAGCAATGTTTGAATGGTCAAGGACACGGCGTTGGAGCGATGGGGAAGCGGTAAGGGTATCTCTGATATGAATGACGGTAATCTTATTGGTAAATTTGGCAAGAAATGAAGCATATTCCATGGCAGAATCTCCGCCACCCACGATAATGACCGATTTATTTCTATACAATGCTCCATCGCATACTGCGCAGGTTGATACTCCTCTGCCCCAGTAAAGGGACTCTCCAGGACAATTGAGGCGCTTAGGCGTGGCGCCGGTAGCAATGATAAGCGCTTGCGCTTCGAAATAGTGCTGTGTATCAGTGACGATATGAAAAGGTCTTTGGCTCAAATCTACCGCTGTTACTGAGCCTTCAATATACTGTGCGCCGCAGTGGGCCGCATGTTCACGCATTCGTGTCATGAGCTCAGGACCTAATATTGATACATCTCCGGGCCAATTCTCTACAGCAGTAGTTCCCATCAGTTGTCCTCCGGGAGTTGTGCCTTCACAGACAAGTGGTTGAAGTTCTGCTCGTGCACTATAAACAGCGGCGGTTAATCCCGCAGGGCCAGAGCCGATGATAAAAAGCGATGTAGATGATGAAGTAGTCATTATTATCGATGTGTTAATGTAAAAATAATATGATTAAGTACTTTTTCTCGAAGGCAATTGCGATAAATAAGCTCATGAGGAAGGGGTGATTCGCATTCATTAATTCTTGTTTCAGGAAGTTTAAAATAGATAAATTCTTTAGTGCGTGGTCGTTTCATAAGATTGAGATATCCGACGATATCCTGTTCTTGCACTGTTATATGTTCAGCATAGGCAATTGCGTCCATGAGCGCGGCTTCCTTAAGCTGTTTATGTGCAAGAGCTTGTAAGCGATCATCAAAATTTTCTTGGGCTTTATAAACATAATAATCAGGATTTTGGTAAATAGTGTGAGTAATGCGTTCTTCTTCCATTTTAACAAGCTCATGAGGAACGGGGAAGGGATATTGTTTAACAATCAGTTTTAGTGCGGCTTCGACCGTTTCTCTTCGTTGTGAAATATCATGGCGAAATGAAAAAACTTCGATTAATTTATGATGCATTTCTTTTGTTGATTTTATTTTAAATTGTCGACGGAAAGAATCAAAGCAAAAAATATTATGAGGAGTATGATGCTTAATGTGAACAGAGAAAGAGTAGGGTACATCACCTGATGCGTTGCAATAATCTTGAATAAGGCGGTCTTGGGTAACAAAAACATCATTGATCTTTTTTTTGAGGAAAAGACGTTGTGCGTCTTGATCGGTCTCTTCTGTTCCAATTTTAAGCCAGAGCAGCTCATGATAATCATTCCAAAAAGGTTGATGTTCTGTATTAACAGGAGCGATAGTAAAAGATATCCAATCTTGGGGAGAAACGTGATCACTCGCTTTTTCAAGAGTTCGTCGATGTTCTTCTTGAAGAAACGCTTCAACTTGATGATCAAGGTCGCGATAGTTTTTGCGACTGGGTGCTCGGAAATTTGATATCTGCTTCCACGTATTGGTTATCGTGAGGGGAATGGGGTAAATTTCAAAGCGAAATATAGCAGGACGGTGTGGTTCAAGCTCAATATCGATAAGCTTTGGTTCGCCAATAATAACCAATTTTAGCTTGAGAAGCTCCTCTGCAAGAAAACTATTCACAAAAAAGGAAAAGATAAAGTTTTGTAATTGGGATATCACTGAATTGCGATAATTCCGCTCAATATATTCTTGAGGCGCTGTACCTGGCGCAAAACCAAGAGGCCCAGCACGCCGTTGGTGATGTTGAAGTGTGATATTGTATAACGAATCAACAATATTTTCTCCAATCATAATCGACATGATGCTTTTTCCTGAAGAGATTTTGCGCAATCCAGATGAGAGCTGTAGTTTTCTTTCCATACAGAATCCTCCATATGACCCTGACAATAACTTGGTGCAAGAGGAGGGACTTGAACCCCCACCCCTTTCGGGACTGGATCCTAAGTCCAGCGCGTCTGCCAATTTCGCCACTCTTGCACGCTTCAAGCCTATCAAGGTTTCATGGTAAGGCTAGAATGAAAAAGAACTGAATGCAATATATCATACGATTTATGGAAAGTAAATTAAAATGGCAGTTTTAAGCGACTTTCTATATCGATCTAATCTCTTGTTCTTTGCGTTGAGCAGCTTGTTCTACTTTCTCAGTAGCGGCATCGGTAATTTTTTGCAAAGATGTTTGCAGTCTTTTGCCGTAATCTTCTGAAATTTGTTTGCTCTTTTCTGCATCACGAATAAGATTATGAATATCTTTACGAACATTGCGGAGTGCGATTTTGCATTCCTCAGCACGTTTAGCAACAACTTTGATCAGTTCTTCTCGACGTGACCCGCTCATTTTAGGGAGATTAAGACGAATGACATCACCATCATTGAGAGGATTAACCCCAAGATCAGAGCGTGAAATTGCTTTTTCAATGTCCGCGATAACAGATTTATCCCATGGTTGAATCACAATAAGCTGTGGCTCAGGGGTTGATATTCCTGCAAGCTTATCAATGGTCATTTCACTGCCATACGATTCAATAGCAACGCGAATATCGCTAACCATTGAAGGATGGGCACGTCCTGTCCTCAGTTTGGTAAGTTCTTTATCAAAGTGAGACAGTGAGCTATTCATTTCTCGCTCAACCGTACTTTCAAACTGTTTCGTTGAGCTACCTTCAACAAATGAGATATGTATCATAACAAATTCCCTCAAGACTGAACTTAACGACCAACTTCAAATCGGCTGAACCGACGAATTTTAATATTTTCTCCCATTTTAGCAATAAGCTCTTGAAGCAATTCATGGATAGTAAGCTTTTCGTTTTTAACGAATTGCTGTTTAAGAAGACAAATGTCAGCGATTGTTTTATTGATTTTGCCGTCAATGATCGATGCGATGATCTGAGCTGGCTTACCCGATGATCGAAGCTGCTCTTGGGCAATTTCTCGCTCTTTTTCGATAAATGCAGGATCTACATCTTCAGGCGAGATGTGATATGGGTTCTGAGCTGCGATATGCATGCAGACATCATGAGCAAATTTTTTCATCTCATCGGTGCGAGCAACAAAGTCTGTTTCACAATTAATTTCTAAAAGGACGCCAATTTGAGCCCCTGGATGTATATATGCGTGAATTATACCCTCAGAAGTGGCATTTCCTGCCCGTTTTGCTTCAACGGCAGCACCCTTTTTTCGTAAAATTTCAAAAGCAGCGTCTATGTCGCCACCCGCGGCTTCGAGAGCCCTTTTACAGTCCATCATGCCAATACCACTGCGATCACGCAATTTTTGGACGAGTGCTAAATCAATTTTTGTCATAAATAGGTACTCCTTGACACTTTCTGTAGGATGTTCACAGGCAAAATTTAGGGTATGAACATTCTTTAGTGTGCCAGAAATATGCAGCTTTCGCTAGACAGATTTATAGCTCTTGGTACAATATCTTTGAGTAAGTCCCTTTTTATGGGTAATAATTTTTACAGGCAAGAGCTGTTTTAAGGTGTTCGTTTTATGGAAAAGTCAGTTTTTGAACGTTATGCTATCTTTCAAACCGGTGGAAAGCAATATCAGGCACTTGAAGGCAAAACGATAGCGATCGAGAAAATCGATGCTGAAGTTGGTGCTGAGGTGATTTTTGATGAAGTATTGCTTCGCAAAGTACGCGAAGGTGAAGTTTCAGTGGGGCAACCCTTCCTTGATGAGCCGATTCGCGCTGAAGTTATTAAGCACGGCCGTGATGAAAAAATTCTCGTTGCTAAGTTTAAGCGTCGTAAGCAATATCGTGTGAGACAGGGCCATCGACAGGCTTTGACCGTTATCCGTATTACGGCGATTTAGTTTTCCTTCTTTGGTGTATCGAAAACTTTTTGATAGTTTAAAAAGCTTCTTGTTTGCCCTGAATCGGTGAGCAAGAAGCTTTTTAGCATTTTTATGCTGGTTCTCGATGGTTTGGTCAAAAGGGGGCGATTGACAGTCATTGCTTTTTTTATTACTATATGAAAATAATAGATAGGGGTGTGGCAATTTTAGGATACTTGGACTTTGGTTATGATATTTAAAGTTTTTCTCGGGAATTCAGGAAGCATTCTGAAAAGGTATATCTTTTTGGTGGGATTACTCTTTTCTTCACTGTTATTTTCAATGGATACTCCTTCTCGGGGTAATCCTTGGTCTTTTGATACGAATATTCCCCCTGATAATAGGAAGCCCCACCAACTTCAGCAAATAGGGTCCTGGAATGTTACTCCTGTTGTAAAAGGATCTCCTATAATGGTTGCTGAGTCCGATCAAAAAAAAGATAAATATTGGGTTAATACGCTTAAATATGAGATTAGTACGCTTAAGTTTTTAGCCAATGGCAATCTTATGCTCGAATTTAAGGGTGAATCTCGTGGTGTCGGTTGTGATTATTGGTTGCAGCGATATGAGTGTGATGGATCAAAATATCGTTGTATTTCTCAGAATCAATGTTTTGGTGGAGGAGTCAAGAGTTTGATAACGCGAGATGGAAGATATTCTTTGCACATAGGTTTAACGCGGTGGTATAAAGCAGATTTTTGTTCTGGCGAGCGGATAGTAACTTTTGTTGATCCAGATAATCTAGATAATCTGTCTTATCAAGATTATCAAAAAAAGCGTGATGAACTATGCCTGGCGACTCCTGAATCGGCCGTTTTAGTATGCGATAAATATATTGTATTAGGAAGTTATGGGGATATTGCTATTCGTGATTTCGAAGGTAAGCAAGTATGTGGTGAAGATTGGACAATATTGAATATTTCAAAGAAATATGTGGGATTTAAGAGTTTCAGAAGTCTCTCATTTTCACCAAGGCTAGAGCGGTTAATTGTAGCTGGTGTATTAGAGCCAAAAGCCGATGATGGGATTAAGGTACTTGCTACTTCTTTCTTGGCTCGTGCTTTGAAAAAAAAGCTATTAAATAAAAATTTCTATACGATTTTTTCTTATGAGTGCTCAAAAGATGTTTTAATAGACGAGGCCCAAGAAATTTCCCGGCGGAGAATTGTTATAACGGGAACTTGCACAGCAAGGGGTCAAGATCATATCGATGTTCCATATTGTATTGTAGTAGATTATTCACAAAAAGATTCAAAAGAATATCCTATTTTAGGGAAATATAATCTTCTTATTGATGAGGATCAACATTATCGTATATCAAAGATTAAAGTGCTAGGGCATGATAAATTTGCGCTTGTTTTTTGTGACGGAAATGTAAGAGTGTATACTTATGATAAATCTTATGATCAATTCTACTGTGAATCTTCTTCTGGGATAGTAAACTCCCTCGTTGCTAGTAAGTGTGATATTTCTGTTGCAGCAAATAAAGAACATATTATTATTGGAATGAACGATAAGGTAACGGTTTATTCTCTTAAAGAACTGCAACTCACGCAAGTGTGCAATACGTCTTCACTAGCTCCCCCTCAAAAAGAAGATGTACAGGAAAGTGGGGTTGGCGATAGTTCTCAACTACCAACCATTCCGGCGTTTTTGGTAAATACGTCTGATCCCTCATCATGCCCTTGGAAAGGAAGAGCTGCGGGCGCGATTGCTGGCGGAATTTTGGGGTGGTGTGGTGGCAGTATCATTGCAAAAAAGATTCCTCAGGCAACGCAGCGTTTAGGTCTTCCTGCTTCGGCAGCTTGTGGATTAGGTGCGCTTTATGGAGCAACATTAGGATTTACCGGCGCATCTGCTTTTTGTAACGAGAAGCGGAGTTATGGGTTGAGTTCAGGATGTGCTGCACTGTGTGGAGAAACGCTTGGTTCTTTAGCATATTTATGGGGAGCTTCTCGCTTGGGCAAAACACCTAAACCTAAAACCTCGTATCTTGTAGGAGCTGCCTTAGCGGGGGCTTGTGCAATGAGATCAGTGGTTAAATCGGCATGCCATAGATATACATATAGACCTCTCATATGATGCCCTGGTTATAGTATTATTTTATTGAGCATCGATTCTTTTTTGATACATTAGACTTTTCTTAAGGTAATCGATACACTAACAAAAAGCGTATTTAATACGTTTGGTGATATTTCGTTGATAAACCCCTCAGTTGTTGATTCTGAAGTGAAAGGATACGTCAGTGAAAAATCTTTATGCTCTTTTTCTCAGTCTAATATTTTCTCGTTGTATTTTTGCTTTAGAGTATAATGCAGAGCTGCGCGGCTTAAGCGATGGTGCGTCTCATAAGGCTCGTGTTGGAGTAGTCACTATCGAAGGACCGATAGAAGAAGCGCGTTATTATGTTGATGAGTTAGTTACCTTTTTTCGAGATCCTTCTATACGTGCTCTTCTTTTAGTGATTGATTCTCCCGGTGGATCACCAGGAGCATCTGAAGCTATCTACCGTGTGATTAGAGAATATAAAGAGAAATATAAAAAACCAGTGATTGTTTTTGTTGAAAGCTTGTGTGCGTCTGGCGGTTATTTTATTGCTGCGGCAGCTGACTGTATTATTTCTACGGAATCTGCGCTTGTAGGGAGTGTGGGCGTTATTTGGCAGACATGGCGTTTGAAAAAATTCATTGAGCAGATAGGCATCAAGCGGGAAATAGTAACTGCGGGGCTTTATAAGGCTGTAGGAAATTCATATTTAGAGGGAGACAACAAGGAGCATCAAGAATATATTCAAGCACTTCTCAAAGATCATTATGATATTTTCCTCGAATTGGTCGTTGCGGGTCGACCATCTCTTGCTCAAGTGTCACCTGATCTATGGGCTAATGGTAAAATCTTTGTAGGAAGAAAGGCGTTTGAAATTGGTCTTGTTGATAAGATAGGTGCTTTTCCAACGGTGAAAAAAACCATTAAAGAATCTGCCAATATTGTGGGTAATATTGATTGGGTACATCTTCCAAAGCCAGATCAGAATTTAGAGTCTCAAGAAAAGGCATCAAATAGTGAAAAATCTTTAATGAAGCAGTTAATTTCAGAGTTTCTTGCGAATTTTCACGTTGCAGCTGGGCCACGCGCTGAATATATTCCTTAAGAACGTGTAAGATTTTCAAGGTTTGTGTTGGAGCCAGCATATACGAGAATGTCATTTTCTTTGATGATATATTCATGAGCGAGTGGTTCGATTGAATCTTTGACGCGCTTTCCAATGCAGACAATGCCATATATTTTGTGAAGACAGCTAATTGGTTTTCCTACACATGCAGTTGGTGCTTTACGATAGCTGAGTGAAAAAGTTGGTGTAAGTCGCATCAGTGCATTAAACGGTAAACTTAATGTGTCGGCAAGGCGAGATCCCATTTCTTGTTCAGGCATAACAACCTCATCTGCTCCAATTAGGAGAAGAATATCTTTATGAATTTGATCAACAGATCGTGAAATGACTCGCGGGATAGAAAAGTTTCTCTTAAGCAGTGCTGTAATAAGAATCGATTGAGCAAAGTTTTCCCCCATGCATACAATAACAACATCAATATCTTCAATACCGATGCTTCGTAGTGCCTCAGGGTCAGAAGCATTCATACAGATTGCTTGTGAGACTTTATCTTTAATCGATGAGATTAATTCTTCATTGCTATCAACGGCCAGCACATCCATGCCGTTGTTAGCAAGTGTTGTTGCAACCTGATATCCAAAGCGTCCGACTCCGATAACGCAAAATTTCATATAAATGTCCTTGTAATAATAACGTTAATATGTTCTTAATTATCCCATGATGATACGTTCTTCAGGATAATAAAACTCGCGAGGCTTTTGTGCTCCCTTGAGTGCAAAGAGTACCGTTAAAGATCCGATTCTTCCAATAAACATTGAAACCATGGTGATACATTTGCCGATAGTAGAAAGTTGTTGTGTAATGCCTCGTGAAACACCTAAATTGGTAAATGAACAGAATGCCTCAAATATAATATCAAAAGTATTAATATGCTGCTCCGTGATGAGAAGAAGAAAAATACTCAGCGCGAGAAATGCTGCGCTGAGTGTGAGGATAGCCATCGCTTTAAATACTTGATCATTGGGTATTGTTCTGTTCTTAACTTCGACAACGTCTCTTCGAAGAAGTGTTGCTTTAATAGCGGCTATAAAAAGAGCACAGGTGGTAACTTTAATACCACTTCCGGTTGATCCAGGAGCTGAGCCAATAAAACTTGCGAGCATAATGATAAACAATGTTGCTGGTGCAATAATTCCCAAAGGAAGCGTGGTAAACCCTGCGCTTCGTAGCGTAATGGCGTTGCACGTCGATTCAATAAAGTATGAAGGAGAAGGGTTTTCGACAAAGAGGGAATAATATTGCAGGAAAAAAATGGTGATCGCCATAACGGTGATGATAATAAATGTTGCATTCAGTACTAAGCGGCTGTGCAGTGATAAAGTATGTTTTCTGGGCTTGGGCATACTTAAGAAATATGCGGTGATTTCACGCCATACGGCAAATCCTAGGCCACTGATGAGTACTAATAGAGCTGTAATAATAATAAGAGCATGATAGGTTGTGGAACCTACAAAAGGCGTTTGATAGGGTATTGGTGTTATTCCTGCACTACAAAAGGCCGCGACTGCATGAAAGAGTGAATAGAAAAGTGCGGTAGGGAGCGGGTAGTGTGGTCTCAATAACAAAAAGCAGCTGATAAATCCTATACACTCAGCGCTGAGTGTAAAAATGAAGCTAAAAATAGCAAGCTGAACCGGTTTTTGCCCTGTATTGAGTTCGAATGCTTCTTCAGTAAGTACCCGCGTTGAAAGTCCAACAGTGGCAAAAAGGGACCAAAAAAATATACTTAACGTGATTAATCCGAGAGCACCTATCTGTATAAGACACAAAATAATACTCTGACCGAGCGTTGTGAAATGCTCCAGAGGAATAGTAAAAAGTCCTGTGACGCAAACGGAGGATGTTGCGGTGAACAGACAGTCAAACCAAGAGATGGGTGTTAGGGTAGAAGGAGTAAGCGCCAGCGCAAGCGTTCCTAAGATAATAAGAAGCACCATTGAAAATATAATGGTACGACCAGGTGACATAAATAACTGTTGTATGAACATACTATATCCAAGGAGCATGTTTCTTCTGAATATATTCTATACGGTGATATTATTCATCGTCAATGGTTGTTTGAAGAATCTTTGAATAAAGCCTGTATATGCGCAGAAATCTCAGTAATAGGGATACGCTTCTGGATCATGCTGTCTCGTTCTCGTACGGTAACGCACTGATCATGAGTCGATTCAAAATCATAGGTAAAACACAGTGGGGTGCCAATTTCGTCTTGACGACGATAACGCTTTCCAATCGATCCCGAGGCATCGAATTGTATTGGTATGCCTAACAACTTACGTATTGTGTGATAAATCTTTTCCATCGGCTCGTTTTGCTCTTTAACGAGGGGGAAAAAGGCAGCTTTTATCGGTGCAATATGGGGATGTAATTTTAATACAGTACGTACCTCGTCTTCAATTGTTTCTTCGCAGTACGCTTCGAACAGTAATGTTAACAAAAGACGATCGACGCCTACCGAACATTCAACAACATGAGGATACATTGTTGTTTTAGTTGTTTCATCATAGATTCCCAGGTCTTTTCCTGAACAACGACTATGTTGGAGAAGATCAAAATCGCCTCTATGAGCAATTCCTTCAAGCTCTTTCCAGCCGAACGGAAAAAGATATTCAACGTCCGATGTTCCGCGGGAATAGTGGGATAATTCATCTTGTTCATGAGCACGAATGCGGATGCGCGAGGCATCAATGCCAAGTTTAATATAAAAGGATTTTCGTTCATTTATCCAAAAATTGAAAAAATCCGAGGAGCTTTCCGGAGCGCAAAACCATTCAAGTTCCATCTGTTCAAATTCACGCATGCGAAAGAGAAACTGTTTTGGTGTAATTTCATTACGAAAAGCTTTTCCGGTTTGTGCTACGCCGAAAGGAAGTTTAACACGATTGCTGGTCATAATATGCTTGAAGTTAACAAAAATCGATTGTGCTGTTTCTGGTCGCAGATAGGCATAATTATGTGAACTTGCTGCTGCACCGACTGCTGTTTTAAACATAAGATGAAATTCTCGAATCTCAGTCCAGGCTGTCTGCCCGCAGTTGGGACAAGGTTTTTGAAGATTGACGTCATCGGCTCGAAAGCGATGCTTGCATGAGAGGCAGTCGACCAGCGGATCATGGAAATTTTTTGTATGACCGGAAGCATCCCACATTGCCTCAGGGCCGAGGAGTGAGCCTTCAAAGGGGAGCACGGTATAGCTCGGCAGCTTACTCACCGCTTCATACCATGCAGCTCGTATATTTTGCTTCATGAGTGTACCGAGCGGTCCGGTGTCGTAAACACCATTAAGACCGCCATAAATTTCTGCTGTGGGATAAATAAATCCTCGACGTTTACACAATGCAACGAGTTGCTCAAGTGATACAGTGCGATGAGACATAAGGTCA
>Ga0206845_1008_pt1 | contig 81718 bp, 84 predicted proteins | sample Alteio_BWOrgCont_19_FD_152887 | JGI IMG/M metagenome (GOLD analysis project Ga0206845, IMG submission 152887) | Enriched cells from forest soil in Barre Woods Harvard Forest LTER site, Petersham, Massachusetts, United States -... | ecosystem: Environmental > Terrestrial > Soil > Temperate forest >...
TAGAGACGTCATTGCAACCCCAAATGACAAGAACATGCAATGGTTCATACAGAGACAGCTAACTATGCGTCCAGAAGAAAATATGGATTATTTAAACGTTGGAACATTACAATTTGTTAATGCAATCTCTATAGAACCAGAAGGAAATCTCGAAAAAATTGGGTAATACGATTTTAGTAAGCGCTACTCAAGTCACAATTTGAAAAAAAATGGGGATCACACTCAATCAGGAGCATGGTCCCTGTTTTATACCTCTTAATCAACTATAAAATACTTAAAGCAACGGCTTAAATCATTGCTTTATAACTCATTTTTGCGCTATAATTACAAATGGAAAACTGTTTTTATCCTAAAGAAAAGAGTACAATTTTATGAAAATGAGTAAAAAAATATATTACGTAATGGCCACAAGTGTTATTTCAATGGCATTCTCAGCGTACACCGCTCAGGACCGCGCGCTCTACCTTAAAAACATAAGCGACGCGGTAACCAATCCGGGGCTGTGTAAAATCCCTAATCCATCTCTGTATAGTTCAGGGAAGGATCTCTATAACAGCTTTAAAAAATTAGAGAAAAACGGTGTTGAAACAGATGATCGTGTTCTTTATTATCTCGTCTGCGGTGATTACATTCAAACAGTCGATAGCACAAAATATGCAGAACTTTTCGGACAACTTTCTACCCTTCAAAAAGCCGCTCCTAAAACACGAGTCATTCTTGCAGCAGCGAGAAATCCAAAAATAGGTTGTTCAACTGCGGGGCTTTTAGGCGGCGAACTTGCTAATCTGAGCGACACCAACAAAGCGCTTCTGTGCGAGGCATGCTATAACAAAAAGCTTCCTGTTGCGGGAACCGATAAAAAGGTGGGCATGTTTGAACAGACGGCTGATTGGAATGCAATTATGGCAGTCTGTGGTAAACCGGCGCAGCAAGAAATTTGCAACAAACAATATCAAGATTCATTTGTAGCGGGCTCTTTCAAGCAAAATCTTATCAATGCGTGTAAAAACCGAACCGGCTTATAACGATCGAAACGGAAGCGCATACTATGAATACTTTCTCTTCTTATCCTGATCGAGCATATACACTGTATATGTTGTATATGCCACTCTTTTCATGGGCACTTCACGCTGCAGAACAGGTAGCTGCGCCACTCGCAGAAATTATACGCGATCCTGCTGCATGCACACATTCATCGGTTACAATACTTGCAAGCAATGCGATAAAAACATTAAACCAAAAAAGAGATCTTTCTACCGTTGAAACATTACAAGTTGTTCATGCGGGATGTGGCTCTATTCTTAAAGCCACCGATCCCGTTCGTTATAAAGTATTGTTCGGCACTGCACCCAAACATGTAACGGAAGCTCAGTGGAGATCGGTCCTTTCTAATACACTCATCGAATATGTTATTAAAGCTTTACGTGCGCTTCCCACATTAAAATCTTTATGTGCTACCGCCGTTAAATATGACCAAATTCTTCAGAAAATTTTATTTCATGACGTCCTCAAAGCTGTTATATGCCATTTATGTGACGCTGAATTTTTAAATACCAACAACACATCCGCGTATAACACGGCATGCACGACCAATCTTATCAACACCATCAATGCATATTTAAAGCATTATGACTGTGATAAAATCGGTACCTTTGGAAGATCGTTAAGCGTCCTTCCGGGCTATATCAAACTCAAAGTAGCACAAACCTGTGAAAACCAATTTTTAGGTGTTGACCCTCTTGAAGGCGATGTAAAACATCTTAAAGCGTGGCTTGCCGTAACAGGAGGAAGCGAGAATGAGGCCTTCTCACAGCGATATGAACTGTTGAAAAATGACAACGAAAAACGACAAACGATATTTAATCCAACGCTCGGTGAAATTTATGAATATGAAGACTCTTAATACTTCAGACAAACAAGTGATAAAAATATTTTTTATATAAACACACAACCATAAAAAGGAGAACCATATGTTAAATCGTAAAACAATTATGTTCCTTGCACTGCTCGGAACATACGCTGTACAAGCAGGCGAATTTGAAGAGGTATCAGCAGAACGTGGATACACTATGCCCGCGCAACAAGGCGTTGTAAGCACGAGCAAACGGGGAATTGTACGTGGACTAGAAACGGCAAGCGCAACACCGTCACAATCTTATGTTTATGAACCAGGGAAAGCAACCGAGGGAACCATTAAAACAACTGGCAAAGAAGGACGATATACAACCTCAGAAGCACCAAAACCAACCAAAGCTACTTTAACTACGCAGTTGACGAAAGCCGAAAAAGACGGTGGTTCTGAACTACTTTGCGCTACAGCAGCTCGATTCGGACGTCTTTTGAAATACCTGCCAAAAACAAAAGGTGCAATGTCAAAACGGGCTCTTGATGAGAAATGTGCCCGATACTTCTTAGGTGACAATGATGCGGGGAAAATACATCCGCAAGCATACGCTGCTATTAAAGGCCTTACCGGCGACGAAAAAACACTTATACAGTACGCTCGTGCAGCTTCAAATGCAAAAGGTATCATTAAATCACCAGGCAGCAGAGGACAACAATCCCGCGAATCAGAAGAATTGTTTATGTTGGACTAATAATCCAATCATACGCCTGAGGAAAACAATACGAATGGGACCCATATAATATGGGTCCCATTCGTATTATATGCACTATTACTCGTTAGGAGTATTTTGCCACTGCATGACAAGATCAGCAAACAAGCGAACGCCAAATCCTGTTGCTCCGGGGCGATAATAGCTCATGTCAGGTACATTAAATGATGTTCCTGCAATATCAAGATGAACCCATGGAACATCACCAACAAAGTGCTTCAAAAAGAATCCTGCAGTAATTGCACCTGCACGATAGGTACTGCTTCCCTCGTTGCACATATCGGCCACAGTAGAACGAACTGCCACTTTATAATCGTTATGGAATGGCAACGGCCATGCGCGATCACCCGATCGGCGCGACGCCTGCATCACACGCTGTGCAAGATCTTCATGCTGACTCATTAAACCACAAAAGAATGGCCCAAGAGCATAGGCACATGATCCTGTTAAGGTTGCTGCATTAATAATCGCATCAAGTTTATACTGTTTTACTGCATAGGAAAGTGCATCCGCAAGAATTAATCGACCTTCAGCATCGGTATTTTTTATTTCAGCGGTAAGCCCGTTATAGAACTGTACAATATCACCAGGACGTGTCGCGGTACCACTCGGCATATTTTCTGCAAGCGGCGCAATACCAATAACATTAACGCTTGGCTTGAGATGCGCAAGTAATTCCATTGTTGAAATAACCGCTGCAGCTCCTGCCATATCATCTTTCATCTCATCCATACGTGCTGCAGGCTTAATACTCAATCCACCTGAATCGAATGTCACTCCTTTGCCTACCAACGCAATGGTTGGAGCATCAGGCATTTGCGTATGATATTCAAGAACAACTAAACGGCACGGCTCAGCAGAACCCTTGCCCACCGCATAGAGGCCGCCCATTCCCATCTCATAAATCTGATCTTTGGTAAAAATTTTATAATCTAAATCATGTGTTGTTGCAATACGCTCAGCGTGTTCAGCCATATGTGTTGGTGTTAAGACCGAAGCTGGTAAATCGCACCAGTGCCGTGCTTGATTAACGGCATATCCGATATGCTCACCATGTTCAACACCCACTTTAATTTTATCATGCTGGATTGCAGGAGCGCATACTGTAACAGTATAGTTTGTGCGGTGCTTGCGCGATTCATCGGTAATATATTGATCAAAATGGTATGTTGCCATATCCATGGTTGCTATCAACTCTTTGGCAATCGTATAGACATCTACCGCAAACCACTGTTCATTGGGAAGGAGCAGCGCAAAATGCTCAATTTTTGCACATTCTGCTGCACGGATCACATGACCGGCTGCACGTCGTAACTGCTCAAGACGATCGTAGTGTGGTTGCTGTATTGATCCTAAACCTACAAGGATGATAGAGACCGGTTGATCACCGTGTGCCCCTGCGACTATTATTCTATCGCCCGCTTTTCCCCGAAAGTTTCTTTGTTCAAGGATAGTCTCAAGCGGAGCATAAAAACGCTCCGCAAGTTCTTTTAATGTTTCGTTAAAAGTAAAAGTATCATCAACCATCAATACATATGCCTGGGCATCATGCTCATATAATGGTTTTCCACTCATGCGTACATTCAACATATACCGTTCCTTCATGGTATCATAACGTTTATTTTGAAGACTAGTATAGCACAATTTAACCAAGTGTACCCAACTAAAATGCGCGATGCTTTATATACTAAATTGCGCAGAGCTCAATGCGAGAAAAATCACTTTCTCCATTGCCGCTGCTGAATCATGTTCACAAATATAGTCATGAGATAGACAGGATCTTGGTGACCTAAAAATACTGCGGAATTACATGTAGAACGGATGAGCGATGCTAATATACATGCAGGAACATAACCATATGGTTGCGTCCATAACGTTAATTCAAAAGCGCGAGGCTTCTGTTGATATATACATAAAAGCTTCTCAAATTGCGCCATTTTATTTGAAAGATTATTCAAATAAAATGGCGCAAGAGCGTCTATTTCATCCTTTGATAAAATGATGCCTCTTGCAGCCATCTCATCAAGAGAAAATTCTTGATACATCTGTTCTAAATAATGCTCATTGCCAGTTCTTCTGACATGATCACACAGGTACTCAACCACATATTTCTGATCATGATCTTGCGTACATAATGACCGATATGTATTAAGTAGACAAAATGATGTAAAAATAAGTTGCTTAATTTTATTGATATTCGCCATAAAGTATTCTCCCTAAAATCAGTTTTTCAATGATAGTTCTGTCAGAATCCCTTTCTGCTCAAGATCGCGTGCAATGGTTTTAAAACTTTTTTTATCAATGACATGATATGCTGTGATCCCCAAACTTCTCGCCACGATGACATTCTCCTCAATATCATCCAGAAAAATAACATGCTCTGGAATAATGCCATGCAGCGCACACTGATGCAGCAATACCTGAAAGAAAGCGCGATTCGGTTTTACATGATATTCCGATTGAAACATACCCGAGACAAGGCGGTGACTTCCGCATGAATCACCAACGCTACACATCTCACAGGCTCCTGGCACGGCCGCCGCTATCCCTTGTTTAAATTGAGCATGATCGCGCAATAATATATCCCACGATTGCGTATCAAAATTTGAAAATATAAAAAGCTCATGACGGTGCACGCCATTTTCATATTTTTCTGAAGCACATCGCTGCAGAAGCTTCAACCCTTCTGAATAAGGCTTTACAAAGTTGATAAAACTTTGCGACTCCATAGTAACCTTAATCAGACTATAAACTAATTCTGCCTGCTGTTCACTTGAAAAATGCTTATCATTATCAGGATTGCAACTATCTTCATTAAGCCACTTTTCAATGACAGCACCCGCTTCATCAATAATTTCATCGCCATTGATAAGTCCTGCCATTCTCACAGAAATGGCATGGGGCGCTGGCCCTTTCTTGGTATAAACAGGAACAGGCATAGAAAATTGCTGGCCAACATTATTGAGAACATCGTAAAATTTCTGTTCCAGCGAATAATTGAGATGAAACATGTTTCTCATCCAGCCGCCCGCTTTTTTAACCGCTTTACAGAAAACGGTGAAATGATTTGGCTCATGGAGGAGTACATTACCAACATCAAATACAATGGCATAGCGCTCCTGTTCTACCGCCCAGCAAAAAATACTTTGGAAAAAAATGACAACTAATAACGCACAATGCTTGATAGTTTTCTGCATACTCACCCTTTAATTATTCAAATTGAATTAATAGCATAATTCTCTCAGCAATCAGATACGCATTTAAGCATACTTGAAAATGAGAAAACGGCAAGTGGCTCAGAAACAGCGATAGGCTCGGCAGGATATCCTGCCGAGCCTATCGTCATTCAAAGAAAATTTTCAGAAAAAAATTTCCTCGTTTTGCTTATTTATTAATGTGGGATTTAACCATACGATATGCTGTATCAAAATCATTATTAATGATAAGTACCGTTTTAATCCCTTTGCTTTGAGCAACTTGTGCGTGATATGCCATATTGGTTACAAATATAATCTGGTCAACAGGCTGCTGCGTATTGTAACCAATAACTGAGAGCATCTGAGCAATATCACACGGCAGCACTAATTTCATGCATCCCGATATATATCGATGGTCTGCGGGAATGAGGCTTAATGCTTGTATTACATTCGGATTACTTGCCACACGATTAAACACTTCAAGATGCCAATTGCCGAGCATAAACAGTTCACTCTGCTCCGCGCATCGCTCAAGAAAATGCATAGCGCCTGAAACGACATTCACATTATCTGCGAGCAACTTGGCATTAAAGGCAACCGACGCAACTTCTGTTATAAACGATGCACTGCGACGACGAATCATTTCAATAGCCTGCTCTCCCGTTACTTCACCCTTAAACCATTCAACCATTAACCACGGTAATACACGTTTACCATCCTGATCACGCACCAGCATCATTTCAGGACCTACCTGACGACCCCATTCATCCTCAAGCTTTTTCCAAAATCGCTGTTCCGCAGCCTCAATAGGATTGAGACTTGGATGAAAAAATGCATCAATCACTCCCGAAATCGCTGTTGACCATGGAACAGTCTTTTTCAATTTATTTTGATCAACATAAAAAAGTGCTTGCGAATCGATACAAACAAAATAACGCGCTTCAACAGCTATCGACCACAATGCAACAGTGGCTAATAACACATTCACAATTTTCATCACTCTATTTTTTTTTGCGTCATTGTGCATGTTCATAATAATCCTTATGCTTATCATTATCATATTTTGCCAGTATACCATTCTCATCGTTCATAATCTAGTATAAACAGCGAGCGATTTTTTATAGTTGAATTAAGATCGTCGATGCACAGGGGGGGTGTGTGAAACGAAAGTTTTTTTTAAGTATATTATCGATAATTACTATTCCACTCACGGCGCACCTCATTCTTTTTGATTTGGGAGGAGTTCTTCTGACATATTCAAAACGAAAGATAGGACAAAGTGCTGGCATACGTCAATGGATGAAGTATTTATTATATGATCATGTTAATCCACTCTCATTGCGCACGATGATCTTTGACATTCTTCACAAGGTCCGCCACTATATTCCACGGAATACATCGCTTTCCGCAATAGCATGCGATGACCATGGCATTGCGCTGCCTCTTATTTTATGCGAATTGCAAAGTGGTATCACATCATCACAACAGCTCTTACAAGAAATTCATTACACAATAGATTATCTCGCTGCGCGCGATTATTTTATCAGCGATTGCGAAAAAACTATTGCAACAAGCATCATTAACCGAATCTTTAGTCCCGAAATTTTTGTTAACCAACTTTCTCCGCTCAACGCGGGTCTACGATTACTCGCCCAATGCGCCACTGCTCAAAATGCTGATGGCACATTAAAACATACCGTTGGCATATGCTCAAATTTTGATCCTGAATCATTTGAACTTCTTATTAATTCGCCCTTTGGAGAAATGATACTCAAATATGTCTCTCGAGAAAATATCTTTATATCAGGCAATTATCAATCACACCGCGGCCTTAAGCCAAACGATTCAGCTTTTGATGCAGTGATAGAAGCTACAGGATTTCCTGATGAAAATATTATTTTTATTGATGATCAAGATGAAAATCTTCTTTCAGCTCGCAAGCGCGGTATTAAAACAATTAAATTTACTGGTCGCCGCAGTTTAAAAGGGGTCCGAACCCAATTAAAAAATATGGGAGTTCTCTAATCGGGACATTGTTCAACAACATATCTTGAAAATTCTCTAGCGATGCCATCCAAACGCAAACATTCTTCCCTGCTCATCGCGATAAGGAAGCGGCACCTCTAAATAAACGCCACAATCCCAATCACGACCATAGGGATAGCCAAAATCTATCGGTTCAAATCGTATACGAGGAGAACAATCACCACACTTCCATTGAGCATAATAAGGTGCTGCTGTAAAAAGAGTTATTATAAAAAACCACCATTTATAGTTCACCAACATCCTGATTCCCCCCTTTTGTCATCGATAAAAATGGATCTCGTGGACCATTTGGCTCATCAACCATAATTATTTCGGAATCTTCCTCTTCTATCTCTCCCGAGAGCACCGATTCAATAAACTGATTTACTTGATACGTGTACCGTTCTGGATTATAAAAAAAAGAGTCAAAGTGATATCTTCCATTCGTAACCCATAACCGCTTAATTCCCTGAGTGCTCGAATAAACGTCCATAACGGCATTCACCGGCGCTTTGTTATCTCTCTTGCAGACGATAAAAAATGCGGGAATTGTAATTACCTGTGCTGCTTCAACAGTATTGACAGGCATCATCATGGTGTTAACCGCAAAAGAATCGAGATTGGCTATTGTTTTAAGCGCTTTTTTCAGCATATCTTGTACATACCCGTTATAAGCGTATTTTTGAAAAATAAATTTTCCGGGCAAACCAAACTCGTACCCTGCAATAGAAATATTCAGATTATCAAGGAGCCTTCGAATCACATTGTCCGTTGAGTCAAAAGGACAATCCCAAATAGCAGCATCAAATAAATTTTCACGCTCGCTTTGCGCCAAAATAGATGCTACCGCTCCCATAGAAAACCCGTAGACAATTAATGGCTTATTACGCAGATCAGGCTGAGAACGAATAAATTCAACGGCACCAATAACATCAGCTTTTTCAAGCATCCCAAAGGTGCACGTTTGTCCCCCTATACATTCACCATGAGCACGAAAATCAAAGGAAAGTGTTGTATAGCGAGGAAACAACGTCCCCCTTAAAAACCGCACATCATCTTTGTTACACATAAATCCATGACATATCAAAACAACAGCACGTGCATGTGGCCTGCGTACCAATAACCCCTTACGTTCAATCCGCTCAGATCCCTCTTCGTTAAGACGCGCGGTAAAACTAATTTTTTCTTCAATCGTGTCATCAAGGTCACGTTTCCTCAGGCGATAAGACCTTTTCATTAACGACTCTCCTGTTGCGTGGCGAACGACATCTTGCCTCATTTTCAAACGATGAGCGTCCCTGCCAATTCTTCGTAGTCCAACAATAATACCTATCAGCACTATAGCCCCGAGCGTTGCATAGATAACTTTTAAGTACCGCATGCTTTTAACTCCCCTGCGCAGTGAGATAATAGTTAATACGTTCTTGATAAAAATTATTCAATTTATTAAACGCCTTGGTAGGTTGTCCATAGGGGGCACCTGGCAACGTTGCCCATGTTTTATTGAGAGCGTTAACAATATCTTTAAGACTGTGTCCTCTTTTTTTAATAATTTCAAAAATTCCATTTTCTGCAAGCAATTTTATTGCCGCACTATCCTGACTTTCAGGGCTAAAATCAGGAAGGCCTAATCGATCAAAAGTTCTCTGTAAAATCTGGTATCGCCCTGCCGCAGTCGCACAAAGCGGTTTGCCTTGATACGGAAGACAAACAATAATGCGAGGATGATCGGTGAACTCTTTAAAGAAAGAACCACCATATATTATGCGATAACCATCATCTCCATAGGTGTACGTTCCCTCAGCAAACGAAAGCATATCAAGAATCGCCCGTAATTCAGCCTTTTCAGGGACTGAAAGATGGTAGACGTCTTCCCAACGCCATTCTGCTTTAAAAACATATCCCCAGAATAATAAACAGGCGCATATCATGGCAATCGAGGGCCGCATAGAACGCTCCCGAGGTTAAGTACTTCCTTCACTACCATCAGCTTAAACTATTTTAATTCAAACAGAAAATAGATTCTAGGATATTCTTCCTCGAGAACGTTTCTCTTCAACAATATCCTTAAAAACTTCTTATGCTACAAAAAGAGCGCTATAAAGGATCTAATTTCTTTACGAGACATAATACTGGTCGTCCTTCCTAACACCATACCATGGTTCAGAACCAAAAGGGTTGGCACGGTAGAAACTTCATAACGCTTCATAATTTCAGGGAATTTCGTCCCGTCAATCTTAAAGCCATGTACCGTTTGCTTATTCTGCTGAAGCGCACCGGCGATAAGCGGCGCTATCTGCTTACACGTAGGACACGTTGGAGTATAAAATTCAATAACAACCGGAGAATCGGCCTTTACAATATCACGCTCGAACTGCTCTAAAGAAGTCACATCAATCAGCTCACCACTTGGTTCTTCAACTGTTGGGTCATAATACGCGTGCTCAAAAGGAGCCAGCTCTGCATCTCCTAGTTTACAATCCCTCAGAAACTCAACCGCGTCGAGCGCAGCCTTAATACCGTCGCCTGCAGCAACGCCCGCCTGACGATATAGATGATCTGCAACATCGCCTGCTACAAATATACCGGTCTTTGAGGTAGCTTGACGGTGCGGAACGGGACGTTGCACGTAGCCCGCCTTATCGCATGCAACGGCATGGCTTACCATACTAGAATTTGGCGTATGTCCAATCGCAAGAAAGACACCATCAACCTTGATGTCTTCAGATTTCCCATTCGAAACCACCGTAACCCCTGTTACTTGTGATCCATCGCCTTTAATCTCTTGAATTTGAGTATGATATTTAATCGATACCTGAGGATACGCTTGTAAGCGCTGTTGCATTGCATGTGATGCCCTCATCGCATCTCCACGCACAAGCATTGTAATAGAACGTGCGTATGCCGAAAGCTGCAACGCTTCCTCAACCGCTGCATCGCCACCACCAACAACGACAACAACTTTATCTTTAAAGAATGGTGCGTCACACACTGCACAAGTTTTTACCCCTTTGCCCCCCCAATACTCCTCTTCTCCCGGAACGTTCAGTTTTCTCGGCGTTGAACCTGTTGCAAGAATAATCGATAAAGCATAAACCTTTTCCCCATCTTCAAGCTCAAGTTCAAACGGCCACTGATCGACATCAACATGAACGATAGAGGCCTGCTGAAAAAGTGCCCCAAACTGTGCAGCTTGGTGCGCAAGTCGCTCCATAATACGAGGCCCTAAATCACGTAACACGCCGGGCCAGTTTTCAACCTCGGAGGTACCCATTAATTGGCCTCCCGGCTGCTTCCCCTCAAAGGATACTACGTGAAAATTAAGACGACTTCCATAAAGCGCCGCACTTCGTCCCGATGGACCGGATCCTATAATAGCAATGGGAATAATCTTATGACCAGCAGCAAGAGCTTTCTCCACAGCAACCCGGGAGAACCTCTTAGTATCGATCGACGGATGGTGAATACCGCGTTCAGAGGTAATACGGGCTATATACCACCACCCTATACTTGCGATAATCAATCCCGCCAGCAATCCCATACTACTTGCTACATACCATTGCTTTTTCATATACATCCTTTTAACGCAGATACCCACTTTTGATTCAAGTGATACCAGTATACTCTACCAGCAACCGACTCAAAAGTATTTTTATAGACACTATTAAACACATATTCTTACGGATAATGATTTTTAACACATTGTAAAATTCAATTTGAAAAAATTCATATATTATAACCCTTGTGCCATTGCAGCTTTTTAAAAAACCGATATCCTTTATAGTGTCCCCATTTAATATTTTACTCATTTAAGAATCGTACCTCATATCACAAGGAACCGTTATATGAACAAGCACCGACGCTTTTTCCTTATAAGCATAATCAGCGTAGGGACACTCCTTTACTCAGCAGAGCCGAGTATTGTTTCTTCGCCTAACACCCCTGCGCGGCATGACAATCAACCGATTGTAACATCTCCCAAAATCGATCAACAAACAGATATGATGCTCTGCTGGAAGCATATTGAAATACTCGATCGACTTCTTGATACGCTCGAATGTTCTTTACGCAACGAAGCAATAAAAGTTATTCGAAATCCTCAAAAAGTAAAAGCTGCCGAAACAAGAGAACAAGCAGAAAAATGGATTATTACCTTAATCAATGAGATTAAAGCGATTCGAACGCAGTTAAGCAAGCCTCCAGTGAATGTATTATTACTACAGACCTATTACGCTTCGCTGATTCATGTTACCATAAGCACTATCAATGCCTTTAATACCAAATTTAACACTGATGTTCTCAAACATGATGATGCTCAAATAACAAAGAACGCGCTTGATACCATCGTTAATACTGTAAAAGCACTGCTTGACAAGAAAACTCCTGAAACAATTCAGGAAGAGATAACAAAGCTCTTGGCTGGCATGCCGCCACAGCTTACTGTCTTGTTACAAGCCGCTGAATTAAAGCCCTACTTAATGCTTGATGCATTATTGGAAAAACTGGAGCTTGAACAAACAAATCTTGCACACGCTATTCGCGATTATGGGCTTTCGCGCTTTAACCGCGCTGCACGACAACTTGAACGTAATTACAAAAAGATTTCGGCGACACCCACAGCGCAATGGATCAAAACAGGGGCCCTCTCATTAGGAGCGGCAGTAATCGGTCTCAAATATGGACTTCCCCTTATCGGAAACATATTTAGTCCATTTTTCAATAAAAACACACATGAAGATTTTGCCGGAAAAACGACCGGCCAACTGGTATACCGCCTTGCCGAATCAACGGGAAATTTTATATGGACACCGACATCAAGATTCTTGAACTCAACAAAAACAAAACTCTATCAAGGATGGAACTGGGCTAAAGGAGAAGAATTCCGTGAAACAATCGACGGACTTGAAGTTTTACGAGAAGAAGATTGTGAAGGACGGGAACTTCCACCCATCGGCATCAAACATGTCCTTGATACTATTCTCGGTAATGTCGAAGGTGGACTGACTCGTCAGGAACAAGGCGATCCTACACCATTCCAAGACACTCAAAAAGGATTTATCCTGACCGGAAAATCAGGCGCAGGAAAAACATTTGCTATGCAACAGTTAAAGATTCGATTTGCAAAATTGAATCGAAAATTACAGCGCAAAATTGTTTATCAAGCGCTTACCCCAATAGATATTGCCAGAGGACTCCTCCCAATGTTTATTGAAGCAGCTAAACAAAAAGATATTGCCCTTATTCTGTGGATTGATGAGCTTCACCTCACCAAACCGATGAAAGATGGCGACCCTGCTACCTTATATGATTTCCTTACTTCTGAAGTTATCAATAAGCAGAATCTACCGATTTGGATTATTTGCGCATCGAATGAACCGGGACGATTCGATTCAGCATTGGTGAGAGCTGGACGCTTTGAAATTATCAACCTTCCTGATCTTACCTTTGAAGAGCGTATGGAGTTTATCGCATTCTATGCGCAGCAAGAAGGACTTTCACTCTCTGAAAAGGTTGTTCGCTTGCTCGCTTCGTTAACTGCTGGATGCCCACCAGCGTTAATCATGAAATTACTTCTGTCAGCGAAGCAGCACGGAAAGTTGCTCACGGAAGAATACCTATTTGATGCAATATTGCGGCTGGTGGTCCGAACAACACCAGGGTTTGAATCCCTCGCGCCAACGGCACAACACGAGCTTGCAACATACCTTATAGGACAAGCAATGGTGAAATTAGCAAGCCACAAACGCCTTCCTGATGAATCGCCCCTTGATCCTGATCCCGTATTACTCGTCACCGCACACGCAATACAAACACCGATTAAAGAGCTTGCTGCATTTACCTTGGGAACAAATGTGGTGACCAATGCTAATCTTGACAAACCTCGTTCATTTGGAAAAGTTGTAATGAATGAGCCACGAGAAGGGTTCCCTTACAGCGCTACAACGCTCGGTAAAGAGGAAGAAGTAAAAATGTTGCTCGCAGGAAGCTGTGCTCAGCAAGAGTTGCTCGGTTACACGAATCTTGATTATCAAAAAGATGATATAGCACACGCGCATCGCAACTGTCTCGAGCTTGAACTGAATGGGCTTGCACTTGAGCAACTGTCACGCGCTCGCCAGAATGCGATAAAAGATGCTGCAGAAGCGCGGTTGAATGAGCTTCGATCAATGGTATTAGCTCTTATTAAATCACACCTTCCGGCATTGAAACTTGCAACCAGCATTATGATCAGTAATCCTTTGGCTCCGTACCTCTTTGGATTTGAGTTGCGAAACATTATGGAAAATCCTGAAGCGGTTAAAGCTATGCTGGAAAAAGCACAACGAGCAGCGACAGAACAACAAGCAAAACTGTTGCCGCAAGATCTCAGTTCATTTCCGTTACTGACTCCTGCCGCAACACCAACACCACAAACTGAAATGGTCACAGCAGCGGCAGCTTAATATTTTCATACAACAGTAAAAAGAGATGGTGATTGTTAAAAAACAATCACCATCTCTTTTTCTTAAGTACATTTTTTCTGCAAAAAGAAATCTTATTATAGTCGCGCACGGAATGTTTTTATTGTTGGTTGAAGTGAAGAAAAATTCTTTACCATAAATACACCCTCTCCTTTGAATCCTAGCTTTTTGTACAAGCTTCGCGCAGCGTTATTGGTTACTTTTTGACCATGAAAACCTAACACTTCGCCTACGGAAAGAAAGACACTCTTTGCACCCAGCGCTTGTACATGGTTCAGCGCATAGCACATGAGCAGAAGACCGCATCCATTTCGGCGCAATGATTTTTTGGTCGCAAGATGATCAACAACTGCTAACTGCGGCGTGTGCATTCTATACTCAATAAAACCTGCCACCTCATGATTGGCTATGCAACATTGTGTCCACATTGTCTGTCCCTTCGTTCTCCCGGAGCCATCAATTGATTCACAATAGAGGGTAGGAGTACCCACCTCTGGGCTTTCCTTAACAATACGCTCAACCTGGCGATAAAAGTCTGGGCAATAGGGAACTATGGTAGCAACGGTAGGATTGGTTCTCTTGTCCATAGCAGCAGCGGGAAATATCCCTAAAATAACCCCTCCCATCAGAGAAAGGCTGAATATTTTGGTAAACTTGTTCTTCATTTTTTCTTCCTGAGCAAAGCCATAAATTATTACGATATCATTAGAATAAATTTACCATCTGGCAATATATTGTCAAGGGCAACTGATGAAAAAGCACCCCTTTTGACAGAGTATTTAATCTATTGTATCCTATTTGTATTAATGAAGATTAGGAGAACGCAAAGAGTAAGGAGAGTATGAGTAATTTGAAAAAATTTTTAGCGTATATCGTATGCGCAACATCATTGCACCTATCTACCAATAGCATGTTTAAGCCTTTATCGAACGCCATTTGTAAGGGACTCAGTACACTGCATCAGTTTGAAGGTCATAACCATAAGTCGATTGTGACCTTTTTCACTCAAAAAATACCCCTTGCAGCCTGCTCGCTTGCAGTATTATTAAAGGAAATCGAACCGGTATTGAAACATTATTACGGTAAAGAGTATGACCATCAAACGTTGAATACTATAACACATACCTCTTTATATACACTCAATGCTCTTGGCGCAGCAAGCATGATATTAATACACGGCCTTGCTCAAGACGCTCATTGGGCACTTGCTCACGCAACGGTCTATCTGGCGTACTTAAAATATCTGCATTATCTCAAAAATCAAAAACTGGATCAACAACAACAACAAAACGAAAAAACTTTGGTCGACTTACTTACTCTTGCAATGACATACTATGTCTTACCATCAGTGCGCATGAAACGTAATCCTTTATATTACCAACGGTATTCTTATGGATGCGTTCTTCTCGAAGCAAGCGAAAGAATTCACAAATTAGCAAACTACTTTGCACGATAACTGAACATAACTAAACTCGCTGCTCACATTCCTTTTCTTTTTTTTGCGCACGATCCGAAAAGAATTTTTTATGTGATGCGGGATCATCAATCCAGACCTTAACAAGATTCCCTATTAATCGCAGTCCAACTTCAGCGCCAACTTCACCAACAACTCTTCCGGTACCCTCACCAAGACCACGCGTGAATCCATTCCAAAACGGTTTGGATTTTTCACGATCTTCTTGCTCATCATCACGGCTAGCTTCTCGCGATTTTACGGGCATTTTTTTATGTTCGCTTCTCGGCTGATTTTGAGGAGTACGTTCACCGCGGGATGATTCTGCCATCAATAATCCACACGATAACAAGTTCATCACATTGATTACTATGAATAATTTTATATATTTCACTACGAATCCTTCATCATTAAATGAGCATTATATCAGCTCGCTCTCATATTTTTGCGTTGCAGATTGATTATAATACAGAACAACACCACAATACACATATTTTAATCGGGTTTTATTTGCATTACGCGCTAGTTTTATCGTGCAGCTCCTGATATACTGTGCTCGAAATAGTATTATATTTTCATCAAAGGAGATTCGTATGCAATTATCTTACGCATATCACAATAATTCACAACCATTCAAGACACTTTGTCTTGCACTGATGATCATGACGTCAGCATGCCACGCACATAATTCTGAAAATAGTGTCTTGCATGAGCATCACGCGCTTCAGATAACAGGAACTCCTGAAAAAACAACATCATCATTTGAGCTTCATCTGAATGAGCTACAACAACCATTGCTCAATGTTCTGATGCTCATGAGATTGAGCGCCAAACCAATCTCAGCGGCACACAATATTTCACTGGCACAATATAATACCATGATAGAACAATGGTCAAAAACACTGCATGAAATGACATCAATCACTCATGCAGAAGCGGTACTACGTGCATTATGCAATTTTCTTGGGCTCAACAATGAGTGTAATTTAACAAAAATTGTAACATGGGAAGAACAACAGAGTGCCGTTATTGATGCGTGTGAATCAATCAAAAAAATGATATCACAGATCAAGCTGACGCCATACCAACAATGGTGCCGCACCATTACTCAATCGCATCCGCTCATTCGATTTTCCCTTGCAGCATCAGCAGTTACACTCACGGGCGCACTTTTATACAAATTTGATAATCCTCTGGTAAAAAAAGTAGAAAAAGTTTTTAACAATGCATTCGAATGGTCAAAACAGCAAGTACGCGGAACAGTATCGCCACAATCACCTGCAGCGGCACAGAATACTTCATTGCTTGACAACAATTTTGCCAAAGGCGGACTATTAATCTTCGGAACCGCATGCGCAGCGTATTTCAAAGAAATCTGTGATTTTGTTATTTCACCGGTTAAAGAAAGCATCGTCGACATTCAACAACGAATTCATAAGTTTGTTTCTACACAAAAAAATGTAAAACCACGCGGACCATCGCTTCAGTCGCTTCCAATGAACGAAATAGCGTCCCATAACGGATTACGTAACTACCTCGAACGACTTGCACAACATCATGCATTCAAAGATAATAATCTTGCATTTGGCATTGCAGAAAGCGGTGGTATTCTCTTGATCGGTGATCCTTTTGAAGCTGATCGTTTAGCGCAAGCTACGGCAACATTGGCAACGAGCATCGCAAAAAACCAACCGCTTACACCATCCGCACAATTAGCTACGCGACTCACCGCGGGATATTTTGGTGGACCAATCGAGTTTCCTTTACAGCGATATGAGGCTACTCAATTTCCTGATTCAGGTAAAAAAGCATTTGATATGATCAAAGATCTTAATACTGATTCTTGCATCATTATTATTCACAATCTCGACACTATCATGTCAGATGAACAAAAAGCAAAACTGGTACAACAGCTTAATTCATTGAACGGTCTCGCGAATGATCCACTCACCCGCTACTTTTTCATCGGTGTCGCGCACAATAAGGATGATGTCCCTGAAGCGCTGTTCAATTCGCCAACATCACTCTTTAAAGATGTTTACACGTTAGCGCCAACCAGTGATGCTGACGTGCTTAAAGCGTTTATTAAAACACTCAATCGATTGTATCTCATTGAAGATACACCAACATTGCGCGAGCTCTTTGCACAAGCACTGAGCAACGGAAAAAATCTCACCGCGCTTCAAGCAGCAATCACCCGTGCTGCTGCATACGCTGCGGCACAGCATATTGCTCTTACCGAAGACATCATTGCCGAACAATTGAATATACAATAGTTATCACTCTTTGATGAAGAGGTATGGGATATATTTTCCATACCTCTTCATCATTAAAGAGCAACCCCTAACCTCCAATTCTTCTAATTCGACGACAATCCGTAATTCTTTCTATTTAATAGGTAATCCCAATATTTCCTCACACCCCTATTGTATAAAAAATGTTCCAAAAATTCGGGTTAGCGCTTGTGCTGTGACGCCATTAAAACATCGCCGAGCACTTGATTCCAATCCTGCCACGCTGCGGGATCAGCCGTTTCGCCTTCTATTATCATTTATAAATCTCCCAATAATGTCTCTTCCCATGCTTTAGCCTTATGACTCGAAATAGCTATCATCTGTCTTTAGCATCAAAACAGGAAAGTCTCTACAAATATCAAACATTAATTTTATATAACGTTCCCAATTGATCAACTGAAGATCAGGATCACCTTGTAACCACCATGAACCTCGTACTATATCACATAAAATTCTCATTTCTCCTAAGGCTAACTCACCAAATATAAGTGAACAAAAGGTGTCTTGATAATAAAATCTAATAATTGGTATATTGCACCCAGACTTTGGCACTTTTTTTTGTTCATTTATATTATTCATAACATATGCAACAGCATGATCAGTCGATATAGTAGGTCCATCAAAACCTAATTTTGCTAAATTTGTGGGATCAGCGTATCGACATCCAATCGCAGCGCCACGCTCTAAAATTTTTTTCAAACTTTCTTGATTACACTCCGCCGCAAGAATAAAATCTAGCCCAACATCTCTTCCCATATTTCTAGCCCTCCATTATCTCAGCACCAGTATTCAATAATGCATCTCTGAACCACGAAATTTCTGAAGGAATGTCCTTCTTAGTTATCCATACATACTTTTTCCCAAGCTCTTGAGACTTCTGGACCCCAGTTGCAGCTTGGTCAACTAATTTGTTGAGCATTGTCATATCAGTTTTACAATAATCCCAGTACAAGTTTTTGCATTCAATAATGTGTGTCGCTGTCACAATGTCATACTCTATATTCCCTATCATCAGCCCAAATTCTTGAATAACATGCCCTTCTTCTTGCAAGATAAGCGCAACTCGCAATTCATTGCATGCGCCTTTGACATTTCTTGTAGATTTACACTTGCTACAGTTTTTAAATAATTGATCAATCATTTTTTGAAAACCAGGAATATGTTCAAACTTATCTATAGCAGTGGCGACTGTTCTTATGCATCCGTCAACTTCAGGCGCCGCCAATATAGTAAAGAGATTATGAACATCATCATCCGATAAGTGCAGCGAGTCAGCTGCCTTCTTAATGCGAGCAACAGCAGTACTTGATCTAGCGCACCTGGACTGAACCGAATATTTGACTTATTTACAATATTATTATGATGCTTCTCAAAATTATCGAGCGCTTTGAACAGTGCGCCGTCGGCAGTCATCATATAGCGCTCAGGATCTGCGAGTGGATTGTTGCGGATCCATTCCAAAGCTTTATCTTTTACACTGCGATACAGATTTCCCATACCATCGAGCAGTTTTGCCTGCGCTTTCCATCCAATAACCAATGCTGTACCATTTTCTACTGCATCGCGCAGAGTAGTTTTTTTATCAGCGATCGTATTGATAACAGCGGTGAGCGGTGCAATGTAGTCATCCCACTTTTTGCGAGCCCGATCACGATCTAAGAGTGCCATGATGCTGATATCACACAGATCGAAGAAAACTTTGCTCAGGTGATATTCGAGAATATATTGCCCTGCAACGGCATACGCCACGGTTTGAACAGGATGGTTGAAAATATCGCTAACAGCACAATATAATCCTTTACCCAATCCATCGCCAACGGCATCAATATATTGAGCAGGATGCACCACAATATCCTTAACACCAGCAGCAACATTTGCAATGATATCAGGTGAATGTGATGCAACACGTGAAGCAACATGTGCAAGTACTGCTCTACCGTAATCGAGCATCGACCAGCACATATCAGCTACTTGGCATGCTTTGTGTACCAGACCAGATTGATTGTATTCGCGGGCAGCATCAACACAATCGACAACAACATCTTTCTCAATGATCAATGATATTGATGGCGATGCAACGTGTCCGAGAATATCAAGACACTCGCCATGCACTACTTGTTGCAGTTGATTACCATAACAACATGTGTAATCATCTCCATTACAGCCAGATGATTGCAACAATTGAACAACTGCCGCATCAAGATTGTGTTGTGTGCGAGTATACACCGCTCCTGAGCTGTTGATTTCCCGCAAAGCATCAATACGTTTTTCAAGACGTGCTCCATCTCCCAGACCATAGTGATCATACACATCACACAGTTCATGCCAATAACCCTGCTCATCATCAATCGCTTCAGCATGCTCTTGATAGGTTCTCTGTATCACCTGCTGCTGATCGCGTTCTTGTTGTATATGTTGCGCTTGTTCTCTGCATTTAATGTCATTACGCTCTCTTGAAATACGTTGTAATGCGTACTGCGAAAGCAATTGTTGGTACTGAGGATGCTCGACGAAAAAATCATACACCGAACAAATACATTGTTCATAATCAGAAAAATGTCGAATGAATTGCCAAAAGTTTTCGTAATCGTACAGCTTCCACTGTTCAAAGACATTGAACCGCTGCGCATCGTCAATGTAGTAGATATTTTTATCATCAGAACAAAATGGCTTCATCGTTGACGGCAACGCACAACGATGTCCGTGTGGCAAAGCTTGTGAGCACAATGTTACCAGCGCATACACATAATCAAGCTCACTCCATCGAGCGCATTGCTCATGATCAGTAAAAAGCGCCGCAACCGAATAATGCCCTGTATTGTATGAATGCTGACGCCACCTATTTGATACATGCTGTGATGAACTCAGATCTCGAAAACGGCTTTCATGAATTTCTGATAATTCTGATTGAGTCGGCTGATACATCGGCGGCTTACGCGATTCCCTGATAATTACATACGGCGATCTGACAATTTTGGCATCTTCTGCAGCATCAATCGTTAAAGCTGCACTGCACAGCACTAACAGAATTCCGTAGAGTATGCGTAACATCGCGCACATTGCTCATTCTCATCAGCACAACAGATCAAAATCATACCGGACGGAATTTTAGCATGAGGAAAAAATACAATCAATTGCAACCATTCAACAACAAAGATGTTGAGAGTTATCCCTTGGATGCTATTTTACTCTGCATAGCACGCTAAAGCACGCTAAAACGTAAGAGGCGCTCGTTAAAACATTTCATCGATCATCCTCATACGTTGTTCATAGCGGTCACCTTGAGGGATAGCCTGTTGCCATGCGCAAACAAGAGACGACAGGTGTTCCTCGGTAACATAGTCTGCCGGTATAACCAAAACGTTGGTGTGGTCTTCTTCACGACCACGCCGAGCGACATCTTCACACCAGGCAACACCGGCATATACCCCGCTAACACGATTTGCCGCAATCGCCATTCCCGTTCCAGTACCACAGAGAAGCACTGCTCCTTCAACAATGTTCCGTTTGAGCGCATCAAGCGCACGCTGCGCAAAGATAGGATAATCGGATCGTTCAGCATTATCCGCACCAACATCATGCCATGAGATGTAAGAACATTCGGAACTAAGCAACAAGAAACTTTTGTAAGCATATCCCCGATGATCTGCCCCTATTGCAAGTTTGATAGCCATGCACGCTCCTTGCAGTGGTGTTCAATACAAGATTTTTCCCATTTAAACGAAATACCATATTGTACCGATTTCAATTCAATATGGAGCGGGTTAAATTCAAGAAGATCATCATCTTCATCGTATCGTTGAAACACTATTTTATAAGAAAATCGGTAATGAGGGTCATAACGATTAGCAAAAAGACAGATCATTTCAGAAGGAATGCGAACTTTTTGGATCGAAACAGGTTCATACGTACGTTTTCCAACAAGTAATGTTATTGACCACTTTGCCTGAGGTTGATCTTGAACTGATAATTGAGGCCGGAGAGACCCTCCCGTATCATCAGACATTAATAGATAAAAAATGAGTGATTTCTTTTGATCAGCCAGCGCCTTTCGAATAACTTTTTCTCGATGGTCGGGCAACAACCCTGCCCGCGATTGAAGCGCCTGCAAATACCACTCCATAACAGGGTATGAATACCACAAAATATCATAATGACCGACAACATTAAATGTATCATATCGATCCTCTGATTGAACGTATGCCTCAAGATCATGAGGGCATCCTCTTGTAGTAACTTGTTCAAATTGTGATACTGCCCAATCATAGTAACGATTCCTACATCCGGGCACTATACACAGTACCAACATCCATCGCAATCCACGCATAATGATTCCTTTCAATACTCACCCTGGTATACTACAAGAGAACATCTTCGGCAAGAGTACCCCAACTATCTTACGCTATGAATAAATTTTTCTTCACTCTTTCCTGGCGCTTTATCCAAAGCATCTCATCTCATCACACCCTCTATCGCATGACACGATGGTGCTTTCTCAGTATTGCTCTCAGTACAGGAGCGCTTGCTCTCATCATCGCAATTGCTCATGGCATCGAGCAAACGACGCTGCAAAAACTGAAAGGGCTCTCCCCCGATATCATTATTACAGCACACCATGCCCACCTAGAGTATCCTACATTGCATAACGTACTTACCCAAGAGTTTTCAGAGGAAATACAACAGATCTCACCAGCAGCGGTGCGTCATGTCATTATGCAAAATCCTGATCATCCTCATGATATTTCAGCGCCAACGGCCCTCATTATTGTTGATCCACAAACGGTCTTTTCTATTATTAAACCACCATTAACGCGCCTGTGCCACGAGCATCCTCACAACCTGAAAAACCTTGATAAAAATTCGATTATTGTTGGAGAATCTTTAGCGCACCAGCTTAATCTTCATTGCGGTGATACGATACTGATACGATATCCTGCTGAGCAATCATTGCGTGGTAATTCTTTGCTTCTTGATACAATATCATTGAAAATTGGGGGGATTTTTGCAACGGGGCTATCAGAATGGGATGCCCAAATAGCGTTCATTTCCTTCGATGCGGCAGAGGAAATTTTTGACCAAAAAAGTCTTATCGATCAAGTATATCTTACCTTAAAGCCACACGTGGTTTCTTCAGAAATTCAAACAAAACTGACGCAACGATTGGGATTATCGGTTGTTTCTTGGGAAGATCTTAATCCATCTTTGCTTGCTGCAATGAAGCTTGAACGCATTGCCCTCTTGTTAATCATAAGCCTTATCACTATCATGACTGCCATGAGCATTATGTCGCTGCTGTCAATTTTTGTATTACATCATCAACGCACTATAGCACTCTTACAATCATGCGGCATAACGATTGCTGCAACATTACGGATATTTATGATATCGGGCATGATGATTACATGGAGTGCCACGGCAGTTGGTCTTTCTATAGCGAGTATAATGAGCTATTATATCGATCATTATAAATTGATCTCTCTGCCCAATATTTATTACAGCTCTCACCTTCCTGCTCATATGACCGGTACTATTGTTGGAGCTGTTGTACTCCTCACTTCGCTTGTAGGCTTTTTTGCAATATGGTATTCTACGCGACGGTTTCTCCCTACAAGCATTGTAGAACTTTTGATGAGGTGATCTCTGTATGCAGTATGAGTTTTTATCACAAATCAATACGTGGAATCTTGCTCAACAACAGATACTGGTACGTGCCGATCTTAATACACCGCACGATGACGAAAAAATTACTGATTCATTTCGCCTTGAAGCAATTATTCCCACTTTAGAACTCATTCTTAGTAAAGGTGGCTTTGCTCATCTTATCACACACCTTGACTCACCGCACATCGCTGATAAAAAGAATTCAATCGCTCTAATCGCTGCCTGGTTTTCGCGAGCCGGATATAAACCACCCTTTGTACACATTCATGAAAATCTGCGCTTTTCTCCTCTTGAGAAAGAATCTTCTTTTGATTTTGCTCGCATGCTTTCACGGGGCATGAAGTTTTATATTGATGATGCCTTTGGCTCGCTGCACAGAAATGATACTTCTCTGACCGTCTTACCGCGCTGTTTCCCCCTAGATCACCGTAGCATCGGTTTATTGGTAGAACGAGAGTTAAGCACGCTGCTTTCGGTAAAAAATAATCCTCAACGACCTTATATTTTTTTATTAGGCGGCGGCAAAATTAAAGACAAACTTGTTGATATTATGTACCTGCTTGACTATGCAGACCATATTATGCTCTGTCCTGGACTTTCTTCACTGTTTATCCCCCAGCTCGAATCACGGTATGATGACACCTTAATCTCATTGCGAAATAAAATCACTCGCAAAGCACGCCACAATCAACTTTTGCTGCCGCATGATTATTTAGTGGGTGATGACCATTTTCAACCGCCCTATCAGTATAAAGCAGTAAGCAATATTACTACTCATCAACTCCCTATTGCGATTGGACCACAAACGGTACATGCCTGGAAGCAATATATCAACGCCGCACAAACCATTGTATGTAACGGACCCATGGGATTTCATTGCGATCCTGCAACACAAGAAACTCTTGCCCTATTTCTCAAAGAAATTGCACTTTCATCCGCATATACTATTGCGGGCGGAGGAGATATGATGCAGGCCCTGAAAACATTCCGATTGCAAGGACTATTTAAATTCTGCTCAACCGGCGGCGGCTCGATGTTATCACTCTTAGCACATCTCAAACTCCCTGCCCTTGAAGCGCTTTCAGAAGATCAAATATAAAAAAAAGGGACAAGCGTAATGCTTGTCCCTTTTTTTTAAGTTTTAGATGACGAGATTATCGAACATCTTCACCTTTACGTTTGTTGTTTTTGCATGTTGGGCAACCTTCTTCGTTCTTCCAATTTTTGTTAGAAGAAGAAGCTTCTTTAGAGCCCTCTTGCTGTGAGCGTGTACCTGTTGATGGAGCTTTTGAAGATCCACCTTCATATCCACGTCCTTCTGAATTTGACTTACCGTCATTACCATATTGGTTATGTTCACGTTTCATAGTGAAACCCTCCTTGTTTGGTTATTGAGATTGCTGCCTCTTTTTTTGTTTTCCTCATTCCATGTCTTTGTAGACTCGTTCTGCGAATAACAATTTATTAAAATTTTTATCAAATGGTTCCTCACTCAGACTTTGTATAGGGATACCATTTAAGCCCAAATCGCTGGCCGCGAGCCATTCTTCCTTTTTCCTTATCATGTACAGAGACGTTAGATATACGCCCATCTTCAGTAAGGCGCCGTGCATGGCGACGTTTGGATATTACATTTTTAAACGATTTCATATAATCCTGAAATTTCTATTAACGACAATCTCGCATTTTTTAATCATAAGCAGACATTTCCGTTTCTCTGTAGAAGAAACGGCTGCTCTCATACTTATTTCTTAATTTACAGTAAAATTAATTCAAAAAGCAATAATATGTGGTTATTTATTCAATAGCTACAGAAAGAGGGCGTACTCATGAAATTGCTCAAAATATAACCCTAATGAACCTTAAATCTTACCTTTTTCATGACCAAAGTATTATACTTGTTATTATCAAGGGAGCATCGATCATAATCACAAGGATTTCATGCCAGCTATTATTACCCTTTTGCTTATCATTGCCCTCTTTTATGCAATTCTTGTGCTGCGCGGAATGCATGAAAAAATAAAGCAGGAAACTGACAGACCATTCATAAACAAAGGAATCGCAATGAGAGAAAGAACAATATTTGCAATGGTTATTTTAACCATTGTTACCTTTGGTTTCTATACCATTTACTGGATTATTGGAACAAAACACGACCTGAATCGCATGGGAGCAAGAATTCCTACCTCCTTTTTGCTTTTTATACCGTTAGCTAATTTTTATTATCTCTATCAATTTGCTGCAGCATTTTGTAAATATATACTCAAAGATGAGTCACAAGAAATTGCTTACTTTCTGCTGATCACGTTCTTGATACCAATCGGGGCCATTATTTATCAAATAAAAATCAATGACTTGCTTCATCAGAAACTGAGATCTTCACATGATGAGCATAATCTTTAGGATTATATGATACTATACGCATTGGTATGCCTATTCATGATAATGTCACCATTACAGGGAATGCCGAACTATTTTGATCCTAAAAATATCATTAGCAGTACAAACATGGGGGATCCGTATTGGTTCTGTAGTGGTCTTACGCACGATATGGTTCAATCAGCCCGGCACTTTACCAGCATGCGCCAGGAAATAATCGGATTGGTTGATTATCAAGCTCCAGAATTTATCGAACACGCTCAAGCATGGATAAAAAACTCGCGTAGCGAAAAACCACCGAAAACATCAGAATACTTTATACGGTTGTCGCCAGAGGAAATTGAAGAATATGAAAAAGCAATAAACCTGGTAAAAAATGCTCAACGCTCAATACAGGAAACACTATCAACCGAAAAGATGACAATGGTTGATCGTGAGGAAGTTACAACTATCATTAAAGGAAAATTTCTTATCCCCGTTAACACATCACAAGGTACTGCAACTGAAGAAGTAATATTTGGGAGATCGCCTCATTATGATAGATTTCCTGAACGCATTAAACTCGAACGCTATCACGAAGAAGTACATACGTTTTTGTTAGACATACTCAAACGTCCAAAACTTTCATCTTCAGATTCTGTCCTCACACAACAAGCACTGAATTCCTTTGAACTTGAATTTTATCAAACCATTCAACAACAGCAATATCGAATCGGTAATATCACTCCTGCTGCAGAACCGTTTCTTCAAAAACTTCTTATGTTAACACCACAAGAGCTTTTCCCGCATGAAAAAACAGGGGCATCCCGCTCATTAGCAAAAGATTTTGCACAACGCCTTAAGCAATACATTGATGAATTGGATAATAAATCTGATCAAAAAAATCACAATAACATACTGATAGAAAAAGTACGCAAACATATCTTGCAGGCTGAAAAAGCAGTTCTCAAACCAGAAAAACAAAAGACAAAAAACCAGTAAACATACAAATGTTAATTGTTCACATCATACCATTTCGTTTATGATGCAACTTTTTCTATGCGCTTAAAATACGGGGAGAGAAGCAACATTCCGGCAAATATAAATGCCAATGAGACAAAGAATTTCCACGTCAATGTTTCAAGTCCCATCAGCGCACTCAGACACGCGGCAAAAAGGGGAAACAATAATCCTGCCAGCGCCACAAAATTTGCACTATGCCGACGAAGACAATGCGCATATAAGGTATATCCTAGAACATTTCCAATAAGGGTAGTGTAACACAGCGCTCCAAAAAACTTCCCTTCTTCACCCGCAGGAAGCGTAATACTACCACCTTTTATCCACCACCACAATAGTGCAATAACGCCACTTCCCAGCATTGCAATTCCGTTCAATTCACTCGGTTCATAACGCCCTTTCTTGAGCATAATCTGCACAACCATCCATCCATATCTACTTAAAGCAATAGATCCTAAAATAGCCAATTCAGGATATGAAAAGATGAATAATTCTCCCCATAATGTTTCTGAAGAAGACGAGGAAAACAAAGGAATGATTATCCCAATCATACCAAGTCCTATGCCGCCCAGCGTCAAGACAGTAGGATGCTCTTGCAACATAAAATACGAATAAATAGTGGTAATAAAAGGATCAACACTTCCTAAAAGCGCCTGTTTTGAAACAAGCATATACTTTAATGCAAATGCCTTAAGGAGCGCGGGGATAAGACTCGTACATAAAATAATAAAGAGTAATCCCATAGTATCCTGGCGCATATAATTCCAGCGTAATCGTGGCGAGCTCCCTACTCTATAAAGGAGCAACAATACTCCCGCAACAAACATACGAATGCCCACCAATAACTCACTGGACATAAACGCCAGAAGATATTTATTAGCAACATTGCCGCTCGCAAGTATAAAAAAAGCTATTATAACATCCCACACTATATTCCCCTTTCACGAACACCATCTCTCAATGTATCATGGAAGAGGACTTAATTAAAAAATCGGACATAAAGCAAGTAAGGCTGCTCCTCGATCAAGTAAATCAGGATAATCACGCCAACTTGATGCCGGCTCAAAAATAAGTATCCCTGTATTTCCATGTTTAACAGGAAACACATGCCATTCATGACGCTCTACTGCCATCGAATCAGCTAGCGCCGCTGCATGATTTTCCCAACTATTTTTACCATTTAATGAACCAGTACGTTGTACAGACCTCACCTGATGATTGAAGGGAACTTGTACCATATGATTACTAAACGCATCATAATTTCCCCACACTGAATCGGCAAAACGATTATTATCGATTCCAGCAATACCTTTCAAACAATCAAAATCAGGATTATCTACAAAAAAAGCTGCTTTGCGGAGTTCAAAGCAACCATCATCACACAATTCATGGAGAACAAATTCCGCGAGATTTGCAACACCGTGCGCCGTTACCATCCTTTGAGGAAGGAGTGTGAGCCGCTCAAGGAGGCGATGGTGCCGATTACATTCATGCTTCATGATATAATATCCTTCACATCAAGTACACCCATTTGCTGACATATTACCAAACAGATCACTTCAAAATCAACTTACTTGCAACCAATGGGTATGCTGGAGTACGATAAGCCAGATCAGAGCAGTCACCATGAGAACATAGTATAATGTCGCACATATTTTTCACCATATTTTTCACCTTCATAACATGTACATCCTCTATAATAGCGCGTTCAATTCATCGTGTATCATCATATCCAACTCCGTGTATTATTACAAAGTGGATTGGAGATATGGGTTCCACTAATCCTAAAGTCTACCGTTTATTCCACAACAATCTGGAAGTTGGTCCCATTTTTGAACAATATGATCGCGATTATTTTCTCAACCATATTCTTCCTGATGGTAAGATACAGGTTCGCATACAAGATGATGCTCTTAAAAACGATATTTTAGGGTCAGACCTCAAAGCACTACTTGAAGATCTCATTCAAGAAATTCTTTCTCTCGATTATCGTTGTTCCAAATACAAAAATTTTATTGTTTTAAAGCAACGCGATTTCAATCCCAAAACACATGCGGGATTGATTATCCTTAAATTTAAAAAATATCCCTTCGTCGTCAAAATTTTTATGGAAACACCGGCAACCTTTGTATCGCCTTTTTCCAAAGGATTTGAGCCTATGATTTTTTTCATTATGGGAAGTGGTATTAACCGATATCTTTCCGGCTTTTCACGCCTCAAAAATGCAGAAAAAATACGAGAAATCATTGCAAAAAGCTCAACCTGGAAAGATCGTGTTGATGTTCCCCGCAAATGGTTTTGGGAGCCAAAAGATCAAAAATGGTTTGAAGTACGTAGCGAAAATATGGGAACACATGAACACACCGTAAAATTACCCTCTACGTATGCTATTATATGCGACGCAATTGATATTGATACTTCACTCGATATTTTTGATACTGACCATAGAAAACTGGGCATGGAGCTCTCACATTTTCTGGGAGTACGAATCGACCCGCACATTACTAATTTTGTAATCGAAAAACGCACGAATAAAATTATTATTGTCGACACTGAGCATTTTCCGACCATGGTTGGTCTTCGAGAACCACTCGAATTCGAAAGTTATCCTGAGTGGTACTGGCAGCTTATGCAAAAATGTTTTCATGATGGATTCTTACGCTCAAAAGAGAAACGCCTCACCATCCAATATCGCGACGAAACAGGCATTATTGCATGTTAAACAACGACCCAACAGCTATTTGAGCAAATAGACCTTGAAACTCATGAACGATGAAATTATTTTTGATTATCGCCTTGACCGGCAATTATTCAAGATGCTTGACCCTGCATGACACAAGTCGCCACACTTAAAAAGAGATCCTCCATAGAGAAAAGGAATGGAATGCGTGCACTATTTTTTATCTACTTATTCTGTATCATGAACATTCTTGAAGCAAAAAAAAACCCCTCACCTACCCCACTACTGCCGGACTTTAATACCGATATATTACATGATGTATTGAAACCACTTGATGTAATAACCTCACCCGCGCTCCTTGCAAAAAATGGCAATTCCCTTGAAGAAGAGATCCGTAAAAATTTAAGAGCAACGCGCATACCGCTTTCAATACAAAATATTGCTCTCGCGCTTATTCGGCAGAGTAAAATATTATATCTCAGCAAAAACATACCACCGCTGCATGACGACTTCTTACTCAAAATACCCTCGATACACTTTACCTTAGTAACAAGAATGCTGCAGGATGCTTCAGAAACTTTGAAAGACCGTGCACAAAAAATTACCTGTACCTATATTACCAATGGTGATCTCGTTCCTGTGATACTCTTCTTGACTCAAATGGCTGATACCTTACACTATCAGCATATTACTGTGCATATCATTGATTTGGGATCATCGCATCCATCATGTCATATTTCAGTTCCTGCGAAATCATCTTCACCCATTAAAAAACAATCGTCCGCTCAAATCAACAAAAAAAATAGCCTTACAACGACACCACACGATATCAAAAAAAAATTGAATTGGTTAGCACAGCATCTAAACCATGGTAACATTGCCATTGAATATTTTTGTAGCATCGATTCCTATGCCTCATGGGCAGAAAATACGCATCAAGATCAAGACATCTCGCTCTGCTTCATGGTCGGATTCGAACCACTTTCTCCGTGTCTTCATGCGCTACCGCCTCCACAACATCTTCAGCCGAATGCTCATTGCTTATCACACTCAACACCACAGAAAAGTTCTGATATAGGAAATATACTCATTCTTACCCCAAATCACACTACTTCACCCATAATGACTGCAGTCATTATTTACCCGCAGATTTCAGGATCCCCGTTTCAACTCTATATGAACAGTGAACATGCTGCCGATTCTCTCACAGAACAGATGCAACAGATTCTTACATCATGTACCTCATTTCAACAATATGTTCAGACACTTTCTCAACATCCAGCCACTTCCCATTTGACCCTCAGAACATGCAGCGATCCTTACGGGACGTTCGAAAATATCGCACAAAAGTATCTCAAAAAAAATGGTATTGCATACTACATACTGACCACTCCATTTGGCGTTCACTATTTGAAGCGATACAATAAAGAGCGCGAGCAAAAACGAATTATTGATGGTAGGAGTATGCCGAGTCATCAAAAGTATTTTGAAGAATGTAATCTTATCAAAGTGTGGCCTCCCGAAAAACCACAAGAACTTACCAAAGCTCCCGCAAAACGTTCACAAAAAAAATAATTTTTTCGATTTTTTAATCAGTCTCTTCGTCAAGCTCTTCAGGAGAAGGATGAACTACGCGGCCACCTGCAGCAATAACAACACGTTCGACCATTTCTCTATCGCATTCTAAATCGTCATCTGATGGTCCTGAAATATATAACGGTTTTCCCTCCTCACCAAAGGTATAGGAGTTTTCAAAGGGGCGGCTTGGCTCAATAAAATATTGCGCAGTGCTAAAGTCCGGATGTGGTTTGAATCCAAATTGTGCCGCATAGGCGACTGACCCTAACACGAGACTCCGTAATTCTTCGTATTCTATAGAAGCGATGGGCGATCCGAGCATATCCATTAACATTTTTTGCTCTTCAACGGCATCTTCCGTGACACCTATCTCGATATGGGCATTTTTAACACCAAGACACAAAAAATCAACGAGGTACATTCCCAGTGCAAGTTTTTTGTTGGGAAGCGTTCGAACAACAAATATATCAATGAGTCCGGTATCAAGTGTATCGGTCAAAAAGCATTCTGTGACGGGAACTGAGGCAATAGCTTTTGCAAAATGAGGGTTCTGTGGATCCTTCAGAATTTTTGAGCAACATGCTGTATATTTTTTACCACTTTGACACATACAAAGTGCTGGCAAGGTGCTTTTCTTCGCGCGATTCATATATTTTCCCAATATGAAGATGAGAGGTAATGTTTGATGCTGAGCATAGTAAAAAAGTATACTTCCAGCAAGTTAACCGCTGCCCATAACAACAGCACGTTACCATAATACCACTCGTATCCACTCAAAAATGTGTGGTACCATCTGATGATATGCCAACAATTCTGCTAGAGAACTGATGAGTATGATAGCCGTTTAATAAAGGTAAAGATTCAAATCCTAACATTTGATAAAAATGATCGAGAGCACACCAACCTCTTTGATTGAGCTGATCGCTAGCCTTTAATACTATCTTTTTATAGCCTTCATTTTCTATATGGCGCATAATATATTTCATTAATAATGTTCCGAATCCAGATACCTTGACAAGATCTTTTAATACCCAGCATTGTAATTTCTGCTCGACGCCCATTAATCACCTTGTATGCAACATAACCAATATGCACCCGGCATCTTTTGAAGGACTTATTATGATGCAGTAAGCTCTTCCTCTATGCCTTTTAACATGCGATCGCAGGAAACATCCGCACTGCGCAGTTGTTGGATTTTTTCAAGGGCATGAATAACGGTTGTATGGTCACGCCGTCGTAAAAATGTCCCAATTTCTCGCAGTGAATAAGTGGTTAGTTTTTTCATTAAAAATAAGGCAATATGTCGCGCATGGGTAATATCCTTCGTACGCGCCTTTGATTTTAACTGATCAACAGAAAAACCAAATCGCGTGGCAACTTTTTGTGCAATAGCACTGAGGGGGACGGGTACCGTTTTTTTGGGCTCAGTTTTTCGCGTCAATGCTTGGCGAGCAACTTCAAGCGTTAGTGCTTGCTTCGTTAATGATGCATAAGCAAATAAACGAATAAGAGCTCCTTCTAAATCACGAATGTTCGATGTTTCGAGAGAAGCAATATAGTCTGCAACATCATCGCTTAGCGGTGATCCCTGCTGCTCCGATTTGCGTTTAATAATGGCAACTTTTGTTTCAAACGATGGTTCGGAAATATCAGCAACAAGACCCGATTCTAACCGCGAACGAACACGATCGGCAAGCCCTGCAATATCGCGGGGCAAAGAATCACTGGTACAAACAATCTGTTTATGCGATTGATGCAATACATTAAAAATATGGAAAAAAAATTCTTGCGTCTGCTCTTTATTTGAAATGAACTGAATGTCATCGATCAGTAAAAGATCTACCGTGCGATATTGTGATTCAAATTGATACACTTTATCGAAGCGAATAGCATTAATAAAATCGGATACAAATCGATTAGCGCTCTGATATAAAATCGTATAATCCGCACTCCGCGCACGCACCGCATTTCCGATAGCATGTAACAAATGTGTTTTTCCCAGTCCAGAATTGCCATAAATAAAAAAGGGATTATATAATGTTCCCAAGCGATCAGCAACAGCTTGCGCAGCTGCGTACGCCAAGGAATTATGCGACCCTACAACAAAGTTATCGAATTGGTACAATGATTGAGCTGGTTCATTACGACGAATACGTGCAGGCTTTATCTGCGCACGAACTGCGGGAACAACAGAAAGTGAAGATTCTACAACAGACTTCATATCAGTTATCGTGTGAGATTTTTCATGAGATTGAGTAAGATGAATACCAATTTTTTCTTCGTGAAGTAATCGTGCTAATGAACGTTCAAGTAATAATGTATATTTTGCGGCGACCCAATCACGTACAAACGTATTAGGAGTACTCAAATAAGCTACCTTCGCTCGTGCATCCCACCGCACAAAATTCATTGCACAAAACCATGTCTCGACAGCACGGCTACCTACCTCTTCTCGCGCCATTGCAAGAAACTCTGGCCATATATCTTCAACAGCATTGCTCATAACAATACCCACCACACTTTTCGTTTATCAACAAACTAAATTCAGCGTATCGTAGGTTCATATCCAATGCAAGAAGATTATTATTGTCGATAATATTTTGCAAGCCACATTGTGCCACTACCAACAATATATCCGGCGACTATGATCAGTAATAATGGATAACCTTGCATAAATAAAACTAATAACAACAGCCATAAAAGAAACAGCATCGGTATATGATGCCACCGCACATGAATACGATATCTTTTAAACGTAGGAAACGGAATTGATGATATCATCAATAATGCAAGCACAATAACAATAATAAACGGCACTCGTTTATAAAGCATAAACCACACGCGATGTTCTAAAATCCACTCATGATATAATACAAGGCTCGCAAGAAAAAATGCTGCGACCGGCGTTGACAAACCATGGGAATAATCTTGTTCTCCTGATGCTGTTATATTAAATTTTGCCAAGCGATATAATCCCGCTGACAGATAAAATCCCAAAGCAATTAATCCCGTTAATCCTACCTTTCCTGGATACCAGCTATATAAAACAAAACAGGGAGCCACACAAAAAGAAATTGAATCTGCCAGTGAATCAAGTTCTATACCGAGCAAACTTGATATACCAAGAGCACGAGCAATCTTCCCGTCGCACAAATCCATAAGCGCCGCCGCCATAATACTGTACACAGCGTATGAGTAATTCCCCTCTAAAGCTTGAATAATCGCAATAAACCCAAGAAATGCATTGGCAAAAGTAAAAAAAAAGGGAATAGCATGCACATATTTTTGATATTTTTCACCTTGAAGGATCTTAAGAATATGGTATCTGATTTTTTTCATAGCCATCTTCCCAGCACTGTTTTACCACCATACACATGTTGACCAACACTAAGAGTGATATCAACAAGCTTTACCGGTATTATAACCTCTACACGTGATCCAAATTTTATCATACCATATTTATCACCTGCCATCACATCATCACCCTCATTAATCCAACAGACAATGCGGCGGGCAACAAATCCGGCAATTTGACGAATCAAGATACGTCGTTGATCTGAACTTTCGATAATAACTTCCATACACTCATTAATTTCAGAGCTTTTTGGTGCGTATGCAACGAGAAATTTTCCCGGTCGATATACCACAGAAGATACGTGTCCATCGGTGGGAATCCAATTAACATGTACATCGATCGGCGACAAAAAAATGGCAATATCCCATACCAATCCCATATCAGCATATTCGCGCTTTTCAATCGCTACAACTTTACCATCAGCAGGGCATATAAGCACATTATGGTCATACTCATATTCATTGCAAACCCTGTCAGGATTTCGAAAAAAATACAGACAAAAGAATAATATTACACTACTAAAAACCATGAGTAATCGACTTGCATACCACCATCCCATAAGGAATATAACAACGCTCATGATTACTAATAGTTCGCCTTCAGACCATATTAAATTGTTGGTCAACCACTTGAAATACATCATAATCTTCCTACATAGTATATTGATCGCTCTTCTATGGTTTACCAAGAATAACGATTACTCCGGAAGGAAATCAATGACACGCATAACTTCTTCGATAGAGGTAATGCCACGAATTACTTTGTCACGCGCATCATCATATAATCTTTTAATACCAGACTGCTGAGCGATCGTTTCAAGCTCAGCACGCGAACATTTTCGAACAATAGCATCGCGCAATGATGGCGTAAAAAGCACTAATTCGAAAAGAGCAGTTCTTCCACGATATCCCGAATAACGGCACACTTCACATCCAGCACCGCGGTACGCGAGGGGAAGAACTGCATCAAAACATTTAATAATATTGTCCTGCGAAGCAATTCGACAGTTTTCACAAATCTTTCTCACCAAGCGCTGTGCTAACACCCCCGTCACTACCGAGCTCAATAAAAACGATTCGACGCCCATATCTAACAGACGCGTAATTGCACCTAATGCATCGGTCGTATGAAGTGAAGAAAGCACAAGATGACCAGTCAATGCCGCTCTTACCGCAGTTTTCACTGTTTCAGCATCACGCATTTCTCCTACTAAAATGATATCGGGATCCTGCCGTAAAAGCGCACGAATGCCTGTCGCAAAATCAAATCCAATATCAGGGCGAACATGCCCTTGTGTTGTTCCGGAAATGGTATATTCTATAGGGTCTTCAAGCGTAACAACATTACGCTCGGGAGATGTTAAATGAGCAAGCAGCGCATATAACGTTGTTGTTTTTCCAGAGCCTGTTGGGCCAGTAACAATAAAAAAACCGTGAGGACTTTGCATAACCTTCGTTATTGACTCGAGCATAGCATCTTCAAATCCCAGTTCAATGAGCGATCTCACGCCATGATCCTGATCCAAAAGCCTCATAACAATTTTCTCACCATAATGTGTGGGAAATGTCGAAATACGAATATCAATGGAACGCTGTTCAAGAGCAAGATAAAATTTTCCATCTTGAGGAATACGTTTTTCAGCAATATCAAGTTTTGCAAGCACTTTAACACGCGTTATTATGCGCTGCGACTCTGCAGCAATAATATTAAAAACATCCTCTAATAAACCATCACACCGATAACGAACGCGGAGACCACACGGTGTCGGCTCTAAATGAATATCAGAAGCTTCCATGGCGAGCGCACGGCTCAGAATAATATCAAGAATGGCAACGGATGATGATATATTATCCAAGCTTCCAACCAATGACAAAACCAACAATGATACTTACCGTACCGACAATATGCACTTTCATCCAATCAGCAAGTGTCACGACAAAATCTTGCAGAGAGTTCACCCCTCCAAGCCCAATCTTACCCAGAATGTCACTAAAAGTAAGCGAAATAAGCCCGCTATAGTTAAGCGCAAGAATGGTAACAACGGCAACGAGAAGTCCACCTAAAATATAACGTCCAAAGTTTTTTAATAGTACCCCTGTAACAACAGCAGCTCCACCTAAGATAACAATGTCAGTAAGCCATTCGTGATAATCAGAAAAATAGTCACGTACTGTATTTATCCACGATTGTTTTTCAGTTTCCATAAAACTTCCTTTTCTTATAATCTTTTTTAAAATAACGGGGCGTCTTTAAAGACGCCCCCAAAAAGCGATTTATGCTAATTTATGCTACTAAATCACGAAGCGCTTTTCCTGGTTTAAATTTAGCAACACGTTTTGCTTTAATTTTCATTTTTTCACCGGTCGCAGGATTTACACCCCAACGAGCTTGTCGCTGCATTACCATGTAAGTACCAAATCCTGTGATGGAAATTTTTTTCCCACTTCTCAGCGATTTTGTAACTGCATCGATATATGATTCCAACGCCTTTTTACAGGCTGCTTTAGGAAGCTTAGACATTTTTGCCATAACTTCAATCAATTTTGTTTTATTCATAGTAAATTCCTTAACAAGATAACTGACCCGTCTGTCCGATTCATGGCGCAAACGAGGCATCAAGCACTACCCAGATACGGTATTAGAAACCTTTTCGTACGTCAAGAGTTTTCTGAAAGAAAATTGCTCCAATAAAAATATGCCTGAACGGTACAGGTATATTTTTAAAGTATCTAAGTATCTTAGACTCCTTAAATAGCCAGTCAAGATTCCATAAGCGCTGGATTTCCAAAAACTGTTGATCTTTCTTATAGCCTCACGATACCATTTAGACACATTCTTAAACCATTTAAAGAGGAAAATCCATGGTTTTAGTCTATCAAGAAGCACTATTAATGATCGTAATGGCTATAGCAACCATTACATGTCTTTATCTTAGTCTTATTTTACATCAAAAAAAATACGCTCATCATGTGGTATTTGATCAACCAACTAAATCACAAAAAAGATTGCTAGAACATCCGTATATTTATTTTTTGGGCACACTGCTCTTTGTGATATTTTACAGCTGGCTTCTCGCAAGCCAGCTACAAGGCTATGTGCAACAATTTTTATTTGGTTCCTTTATCGCTACGTTATCCATAGCATGTGGTCAGGCAATAGGTGGTATATTAGTGTTTCTGTATAGCATAAAAAATCCCGAAAAAATTTCGGGGCAAACAATTTTTAAAGATAAAAAATTTCTAACGCTTCATCTACAAGCTGCGTTGATGCCTTGTCTTACCCTTTTGATTTCTCTCGCCATTATACACCGCACTGCTTTCATTTTAGGTAGTTTAGTAGCAGCAGCAATTATGTCTTTGCGATGCTTAGTGCAATTTTTTAAACATTAGTTAAGTGACCTGCAGACTGGCCCCGCCAGCCCCGGCCTTCGCACGCAAGTTTTAAACATGAAGTAAGGCTACGCCGGGCAGGCTGTAGCCGTAATTTTGCTTAGCCCGTCTGTCATAGTAAGGCAGACATTACGAAGGCTGGGAATCCCCTATATACCTCATCTGGGTGTTGTACCGAATGAATAATATACACGTAAAACATAAGCTCTAAAATATTAATGGGTGGGCGCGTCCGTCTACGTGTCTCACTAACGCTCGCTTACTTTGCCGGACAGTCTCCTGCCATATTTTCTATCATATCATACCTTAAAAGTGCTGGCCTGCCAGGCGTAGTTCAACGTAAGTTGAACGGAGACTGGTGCCGAGGGCCGGACTCGAACCGGCATGACCTTTAGGGTCGAAGGATTTTAAGTCCTTTGCGTCTGCCTATTTCGCCACCTCGGCATTTGATTTTTATTTTTGGAGGCGGCACCCGGATTCGAACCGGGGAATGAGGGTTTTGCAGACCCTTGCCTTACCACTTGGCTATGCCGCCCTATTGCAAAAGTATGTCAATAACTATGAAGCTTTTAAAAGATCACGAAGTTCTTGAGCTGATATTTCTTTAACCTGCGTACCTTCGTGATGTACATTTGGTTTTTTAGATGCAACAGCGAGATATCCCAATTGAGCTGGTCCCTCCAACTCATAGGCGGAATCTTTTTGATGCAGTTGATACCATTCTGCCATACCACCTTCATAAGCGCGTACATCTTTGAAGCCTAATGCAGCAAGTTGTTGCGCGCCACTATAGCTTGCGCCACAGAGATAATCAGCGCAATATATAACAACCGTCGCATTCTTATCCCACTTTTGAGCTTCTTTGGTTAAATCACTATAATCGACGTGAATCGAGCCCTTAATATGAGCATCGTCGTACATTTTTTTATCAAGCACATTCACAACAATTAACGAACCTTGCGATTTTTTTTCTTCAATTTTTTTCACTACTGCAGTCTTAGCGTCTTCTAAGCGTCCATAAATACGGCTCAGCTTACCCGACTGATATAATTTCCATACCCCAAAACCTGCAAGAGCAACTAAACCTACAATAATAACAACACTGAAAGTATTTTGTGTTTTCATTGCTTCCTTTATTTTAAAGAATTTAAATCATGCATTCTACAAGCATTAATGTATCATAAATAAGAGATGATGCAACTTTTATTCTACAATACCAAAACATCGTGACCATCGAATACGCTGCCAAAAAGATATAGGGTGAATAACAAGATCTACGGGCAACCAAGACTCATCAAAAATCCACCGTGACCATGGCTGTGTAAATTGAATCGAGAAGAATCGAAAACGAATTCTTCCATGAATCAATTTCCCATCAAGTTTTCCCCAATGACGAGAATCACAACTTCCTTCTCTATTATCGCCCATGACCCAGTACTCATTTTCACCTAATACAACATCAAATATATCATAGCCACCAGGAAGCGGCGTCCCCGGCTCAAGCAAGTAACCATTAATTTGTGGATCATAAATCAAATCACCAAGACGTATATCATTTTTACGATATAAATCTTGTGGATTAATATTATAAAATGGCTGTTGATCAAGCGGCAATGATGGATCAATAGTGCGAGGAACAAGATCGCCATGTCCTAAAACAAGATCTTGTTGAGATGGTGCCCCTCGGCGCCATACATAGACAAGCGGATATGGATTAACATACGGCTCCTCCAATTTTTTACCATTGAGGTATACTATCGGTTTGCCGCCTTCAATGACCCCTTTTACATGATCACCAGGTATACCAATCACTCGTTTTGTCCAATTATCAGGACCCCAAACATACCGTTCGTACCAATTAAAAAATGGATTATCCGAATATGGATAGGTTGGTGAATTTAACGCAATAACTTCACCACGTTTAATCGGTACAAACCAAATGGTTAACTTATCAGAAAAAAATCGCTCACCGACGAGCATGCGCGGCTCCATAGAGCCGGTTGGTACAATATAAAGTCCGAAAAAAAACGTTCGAATAAGAAATGCAATAGGAAGGATTTTTATCGCTGCTTCTAATAACTCTTCAACCGGTGATTTATTTTTTTTGTGAAACCATGCAATAATCTCTTGAATCATGTATTCCTCGCTCGTTGTAAAAATATTTGAGGATTAAATCTCTTACCTCCGTATCCTATCACTTCCCAGTGTAAATGTACACCATTCTTACCTCGCGTATGACCACTGTTACCCACTCTGCCAATCAATTGTCCTTGGACAACATGATCGCCAACTTCAACCTTAATACTTGAAAGATGCGCGTAACGAGTTTTGTAATGTGCTCCATGTGAAATCATGACCATTTTTCCAAATCCTTTTACCCACCCCGCTTCAATTACCACACCATGATCTGCAGCTTTCACCGCCGTTCCATAGGGAGCAGCCATATCAACACCGTAATGAAAGCCCCATGCGCCATTACTCATTCTTCGCGGTCCGTAGGGAGAGCTAATCCAATACAGCCCAACATCGATCGGCGATATAAATCGATGAGCTTCTGCAAGCATCCTCACTTCGCGGTCCAGCGGACCCAATTGGCTATGATGCGTTGTACTGCTTCTTCGAGCCCTTCTTTTTCTTTGAATTCTGGGGGGTTTAATAACTCCGCCTTGTTCAGCAAGCCATTGATCTTTAAGTCCATGCTGATCTGCAAATCGAGCACCTGAAGCGCGTAAATAATTAACATCGCGGTTTACTGCATTAAATGACACATCATCAGAAAGCCGCATCATTTTTTTTTTTAGCCCCTTCTACAAGGTTAGCCACCGCTTCTTCAGATCGAGCACGTTGCCGCTCAGCAATCATACGCTTTAGCCCAAGCTCATATGTTGCACACTCTTCGCGAGCACGTGATAGCAAACGCGCTTGCTCCCAGAAAAAACGCTCTTCACATACCAATACTATAATAAGCGAAATAAGTACTATCAGAACAGTAATCAATATTGTTCGAATATAAAGAGCATGCTTATCCTTCATGCGGCTTCTCCATCTCTACGCAGCGCGACGGGATCCACCCTATCATTGTATGATATCCCACCTTACTCCACTTTTGGCGAGCTTCATAGACTTTCACGATACTTTTTTGGGAAATTTTCCCGCATATTCCATAGCTTTCATCAGGACCAACATATACTATAGTATCTTCACTCATTGAATATTCTGGATACCATGTTATTATATAATTTCTTACCGCTAGCATCCCAAGAATGCCTGCTACAATATACCATACATATCTTCCTTTGCATGACCATAATCGCACATAACCCAGCAGCACAGTCCACCACATAATAAGAAATATAACTGCTATCATACATCGCTCCGCATAAAATCAGTAATACGCTGTATCCACAAAGATGCTTCCTGCGCTATTTCATGCACTTCAGAAGAAAGCGATTGTGCAAAAGCATTATATTCAAGACGCTGATAAAAGCGATACCATGCAAGAACAGTATCCTCTGCCGCACCCTGTCGAAGCAACCATGATCGTACATAATCATTAGTTAATTGACCTGGATCGAGGTGGATCGTTTCAGCTAAATAATGCACAAAAAGCGTATGCAAACGCATACAATCTAGTGCATACTCAGCAGCGCGAAGCTCACGCATTACTTTCATAATACGCTTTCGCTTATTATACCAATGACACGCTCGATTATACCGTCTATAAATAGAGTCCTTCATCAGAATCCACACAAGCGGTAGCACCAATAAAATGATAAAATAATACAAGGGAATCTGGTACCTTATCAAGGCCAAACAAGTTCCCGCTATCATGTGCTTAAATATTGTCCATCGTGAAACCATTGTGAGGGGAGTATTACCTACTCCCTCTTCATTCGCATCATGAGGAAGCGTATCAAGTGTCTCTTCATGATGTATTACCGGCGTAACCACTGCCTTTGCACCGGAAGTCACATTTATATCTATACGTGCCGAGCAATGTTCAACATAGCGCTCTTGACCGGGATCAAAAAAATATAATGGTTGCGCCATAATATACCCGTTGCCCTCTTCAATTCCTTGAACAATATATTCAGTACTGTGTTGAATATGAGGATATACCCCGGTTACTTCAGCACGGGACACATACAATCGTACATTTTCTGAAGTTTGTGGCAAAGGAATATGCAAACGATCGGGAGCAAACGATCCAGTAATTATTCTCACAATGGTAACGGCTTCCCCCGCTTTAAGGTTACTTAATGAATTATTCCATACAACCGCATTAACAGCACCAACCCCAGCAACATGCTCTTTAGAAGAAGGAAGATCTTTTACCGTAATTTCTACCGCCTGAGCTGACGCTGTTTGTGGCGCATTGTGATGTAACATTGCCCAAGGAAACCACGATGTCGGTGCAGATTTTTCGTAAAAAAATGTCATTGAGGGAAGCCATTGTTTACCTACATGATGCGGAACAAATGATCCTTCCCACCGATACTCATATGAAAGCGATTCTTGCTGTTTGACACGATGAACATGCGGCTGCTGAGAAAGTTTCAGTGCTGCCCAATCGCACATCCATGGTGATAGCGATTGTAACTGTATATTCTCATCGCGCGTTATGAAATACAAGCTACATGGCACAACTTCATCTCGATATATATATTTTCGTTCAGGAACACCCCATCGTGCAGAGATACCTTGATCTTGAGAAGATTTATTCGTGAGACGAGGAGCAACGACCTCGATAGCACAAGGCATAGAAGCAAGTGTTATTCCTGACGATAATGGTAACGTCGCAGGTCCTAGCGTATACACTCCAGGACGGGAAAACTGAACATCGAGCGCATATATCACTTCATCACATTTAACACCTTGAATAAACGTAGAGCTCATACGCGTGCTTTTTCCCAGCACATGCGCTGCATTAAGGCCTGCGATTGAAGGCCATGCATTGTGAGCAGAAACTCCCGAATATACCACCTCAAGACGACAGCGCTCACCAACTTCAACTTCATGGAGTAAAACACCGCGAGTAGTAGTACATCGAAAAACAAGATTGTCAGCACTCTTAAGCCATCCGCTTAATAAACTACCAATTATTACGAGCAGTTTTATTCGCATTACTCTCCTTATTATCTTGCGAAAGAACACGATACAATAACTGTTTCTGTGCTGCGCGATCAATTTCATCTGCTGCTTCTAAAAGACCGCGCTCCGCTTTTGACAATTGCTGTTCTAAGGCATTACCAAGTTCCTTCTCTTCTTGCTTGCCTTCCTGTTGAGCACCAGACCCTTGCTGTGGTTGCTGAGCAGATCGTTTTTCATCGGCATCGTGCTCGTGAGCTTGCGATGATGAGGCATTATCTCGCTCCTGAGGAGAAGATTCATTTTTTGATGAGGAAGGTTGTGAACGAGCTTTTTGCTCAGATTCATCGTTTTTTTCTTGATCAAGATTCTGTTCCTGCTGATTACTTTTATCATCATGCTGCTGAGATTGATCGCTATCCCCATGAGATTCTTTTTCATTACCTCGCTGATCATCATGCTTATCGTTCGATGATGAATCATTTTGCGCATCAGATTTTTGTTGTTGCTGTTCAGATTGTTGCTGTTTTTGTTGTTCACTATCAGCACGCTTCTTTTTTTGTTCTTCTTCACAGCGTCGCGCATATAAGAGTCGCTCTCGCGCAGAATCATGATCAGGCTCAAGTTCTACCACCTTCTCAAAGTGCTTAATGGCCTCGTCATACCTTTCTTGATTAAGCGCAATGGTTCCCAAATTATACAATGATTGCCAATCGCACGGATTTTGAGCCACACAGGAGCCAAATAAGGTAATTGCCTCTTGAACATCACCTTTTATATAAGCTTGATAAGCATCATAAGAAGTAAATAACGTATACGAATACTGCGTAGTACATAAACTCATAAAAAACCACCACTTCATATGAGCCACGCAATGAGTAACGCGCCACATGCTATAAGAGCCCCAACCATAAATAATTCCCCCCTTACTTCATGTTCTCGTGTTGTAAAAACTGCTGCCTCATGCTTCTTTACCCATTGTACCATGTGATGGATATCACTATCCCCTTGCATATCAACATTACAATATGTTCCACCAAACTCCTGCGCAATTGCTTGAAGCAAGTGTGGCTGTAATCGCGAGATGACAATGTTACCTTGTTGATCGCGTTGATGTCCCTGAATAGTTCCTTCACGAGTGCGCAAAGGAATCGGAGCGCCATCCAAGGTCCCTATGCCAAAAAGACCGATACGCAACCCTACCCGTCGTGCATCATCACGCGCTTTTTTCAGATTTTCTGAGAAATCCTCTCCATCCGTTAAAACCAAAAGAAGTTTTTTATGTTGCTGACCACTCTGCTCACAAATCTTTATAGCAGCGTATAGCGCTTGATCTAATGCAGTCGTTCCCCCACTTGATAAAACATCATCATCAACTGCATCAAGAAGCACAGAAAACGCATTTTTATCGCTGGTTAATGGACAATGAACACACGCATGCTGTGAAAAAAGAACTAAACCAACACGCTCCATGTTTAAAGCCTTCATCAACTGACCAATTTTACGCTTAGAACACTCAAGACGACTTGGATTAACATCACGGGCAAGCATGCTTTTTGAAATATCGAGCGCAATGATAACATCACGGGCGCACTCTTCTCGTTGCACATACTCACCACTATCGTAGCTCACCCGCAATAATGCAAACCACATACTACCCAATGCAAGTATCATCAGTGCGGCCCATAGCCACATACGCCTTGTTGAAAAACCAGGAATCATAAAGCGTTGATGCTCAGGTGCAGAAAGGTGCTTTACCGCACGAGTAATAAACCATGCGTACCACAAGACCCCGCATACCACTACTCCAATAAGTGGCGCAAGCCAGAAAAAATATGCCTGTTCGACTACCATATCATTCTGCGCCCCATGACTATGAAAAGCTCTCCACATAATAAAATTAGTGCACACAAAACGAGCGGCATATACCATTCGTACCACTGCGCGTAAGAGGGTTCGTGCTGTACTGAACGCTCAAGAGCGTCGATTCGACAATAAATATTTTCAAGTTCATGCTGACTTCGTGCAGCAAAAAATGCTCCTCCCGTACGATCAGCAATTTCTCTTAAAAGCTGCTCATTCCAAGTTGCCATAGGAATATGAATAATGCCCCCTTGAGGATGCGATAAGTAACCTCCCGCAGGGGAACCGATCCCAATAGTATAAATTTTTACAGAAGCTTTTTGCGCTAATGTAACCGCATCAGCAAGTAATGGAGCATCTTCTGGAGATGGTATGCCGTCGGTCAGTAATACCAGCACTTTACTCATTGCCGATGATGCCTGCAAACGTCTTACTCCCATAGCAATGGCCTGTGAAAGCGCTGTACTTTCATCCGGTATCATACCCAATGTGCTCGAGCGAATTAATTCTACAACCAGTGTTCGATCAATAGTCAAAGGACATTTTGTTGCTGCAATAGCACCAAATAGTATGACACCAATTTGATCACGTACTCTCCGTTTTACAAACTTAATAGCTTCTTCTTGCGCAATAACATAGCGCGCCTTAGGAATCTGTGGATCATCAAAGCAATGCATACTCTGAGAAACATCGAGCGCCAACATAATACTAACACCTTCAACATCGATTTCAGTACGCTCATCGGGCGTCTGCAGTCGAGCGGCAGCGAGCACTAAAAGCATCAGCGCGAGCATATGAAAAGTAGGAAGAAGGTAGACGCTCAGGTAATCTGTTGATTCGCGCTTGAGTTTCAACGCTAATATATGCGTATGACCGTACGTATAGGTTACCGATTTTCTTCGGAATATACGCCACCAAAATGCCAAAAACAAGAGGGGAATGCCACCATACAAAAAATAGGGATATAAAAATCTCAGAGTCATATTTTATGAAACACTCATAAACCACTTTTTAACACGTTCAACAAACTCCTGATCTGTTTCAAGGGATCCTATGGTAAACGTCTCACCAATGATAACTTCAACAGGATGTTCAGCGTGGATTAAGAAACTTCCTGGAGGATAAACAATACCTAATCCACGTATTTTTACCGGAACAACAGGTTGTCCCAGCTTTCTTGCCATAATAGCAAATCCTGAAAAAAAATCATGTACCTTTTCATCAAGATATCGTCCTCCTTCAGGGAATAAAACACTATATACATCCATCGTACGACATAACGAAATACCTTTTATAAATGAACGTGCAGCCTGTACTGGATTATCCTGATCAACCGGTATCGCGATCCTTCGCAACAGAAATCCTAAAATGGGCGTTGTAAAAAATCGTTTGAGCGCATACCATACGTGCGGCTTTCCTCCAAGTACCACCTCAAGAAGAGGAATATCGAGCGCCGAAGCATGATTGGCAATAATAATTGCTGGTGACGGTGGCAATCGAGATATACCTTCTATTTTGATCTTTAAAAAAAATGTTTTAGTCATCGCCCAGCTCACCATATATAAACACCAAAAAAGGCAGCCATTCGTTCGACGAGATGATGCTGGGACCAAAGCAGCGATACACAAGCAGGGAACAAAAAATATTAGGGCCGCGCAGGCCGTTAAAAAATAACTGAGCAATGATCGAATAAAAATATATAATCTGAGCCATGCTTCCATAATATTCCCTTTCATATTCTCGTACATTATATCAACTATGATATCGTGTCATTGTATACCATTGTGCAATACCTGCAATATACACGGGAAGAATAAGAACAGCCGATCCGTACAAACTCATTTCCGGTGAAACAATAAAGTTTAATATCATCGTTATAAGTTTCAATATACCCCATGCACTCGTATGCAATACCACTAAGAAAGGATATGCCTGCATTATCATCACCATACCGCTTCGAAATGAATGAATCAGCGACACATTACAGAACTTTGCATCAAGCATCCACAGCGCAACCACTACACAGGGTAACGACGCTACAAAAAGGAGATGCGGAAACATTAACAACAAGACGCACGCTATCGCCCTGATTGTATCAGTGAGTATAATGAGATTCCCTATGTGATATAACACAAAAAGTATACTCGTCCATAAGATCATCATTCCCGTTGTCCTTGTTACAAAAATATATGCAAGATCTTTTTTTCCTACCGTAGCGCGGCTGATCATCACCAAAATCATTGTCATAACAGCGGTGGGCCATACCACTCCGCCGTGACACCGAACCCATACCACACCAAATACAGGAAAATACCAGTAGGTAAGAAGCCATTGGTACATTTCAACCGAACGCAGTGCGGTAAAAAATACATACCATCGTATATTTTCAAGCGTCAATGCATGCAGCATAAAATCTCTGTAGCGCTCTATACCACTCCATAGAGCATTTCCTGTATACTTTATCGACATGAGCAATCTCCTTGCATATTACCGCTATAACCATTTCTGTGGTATCTTACACAAAAGAATTTTGCTTATCTACTTTACTTATATTTGACTTTTTGCAAATTTTAGCATTACCTTGTACGAAGAGAGGGCGGGAATAGAAAATAAATTAATACGATTGTGAACTATGGGAAAGCGTTTAATAATTGTCGAGTCTCCAGCAAAGATAAAAACGATCAGCAAAATTCTTGGATCAGAGTATAAAGTCATGTCTACGGTAGGTCATATTAAGGACCTACCGACGCGTAAGCTTGGTATTTCAATGACCAAGAAAAACATTGATCTTGAATATGTTGCCCTTGAAAAAAAGGATAAAGTAATTAAAGATATCTGCAAAGAAGCAAAAACAGCAGATGTTATCTTCTTGGGCCCGGATCCTGACCGCGAGGGTGAATTAATTGCCTGGCATATTGGGCAAGAAATTGAACAGGTAGTAAAAAAACCAGAAAAAATTAAACGAATTACCTTTCATGAGATTACTAAACAGGCAATAACAGATGCTTTAACCCATCCCAGCGCTGTTGACCTCAATAAAGTAAGCGCTCAGCAGGCACGACGTGTTCTTGATCGTTGGGTTGGCTATGAAGTTTCTCCTGTATTATGGAAAAAAATTAAAAAGGGACTTTCGGCAGGTCGCGTTCAATCCGTTGTCCTTCGTTTAATCTGTGATCGAGAAGAAGATATTAAAAACTTTAAACCAGAAGAGTCGTGGAGCATTGAAACGCTTGGCGTCCTTTCTGATAAAAGTAAACTCCCCCTTTCTCTGACGCATATTAAAAAGAAAAAAATCAATATTACTGCCAAAGATCAAGCTGAAAAAGTTGTCGAACAGCTCAAGCAAGAGACGTATTCGATAACTTCGATTAGCGATACCAAACGATCTAAAAAGCCGCATGCCCCTTTCACGACAAGCACATTGCAACAGGCTGCTTATCAGCAACTTAATTTTCCCGCTGCCAAAACAATGCAACTTGCGCAAAAATTATATGAGGGCGTTCCTCTTGATGATGATCAAACGCCTATCGCACTGATCACCTATATGCGTACCGACTCCACCCGTATTGCAGAAACAGCAATTAAAGAAGCCCGTGGATTTATTAAAGGGACGTACGGCGAAAACTACCTTCCGAGCAAGCCTCATGTCTTTAGCACAAAAAGTAAGGGTCAAGATGCTCACGAAGCGATACGACCTATTGATATATCATGGACACCAGAACGGGTAGCTCGTTATGTTGAACCAGGCTTGCACAAACTATATAGCCTTATTTGGCGCCGCTTTGTCGCATGCCAAATGCATGAAGCTCAATACGCACAACGTAAAATTATTGTGAATGGCGGACCATTTACCTTGAGTGCGACAGGATCAACATTACTCTTTGAAGGATTTCTTAAAGTATACAATGTTGCTGACGAGGAACAAGAAGCGCAAACATCAAAACTTCCAGCAGACATTGCAGACGGTGCGACAGTTGCTTTAACAGCGATAATCCCTAAACAACATTTCACCCAGCCTCCAGCGCGGTTTAGTGAAGCATCAATGATCAAAGAGATGGAAAAAACAGGCATTGGAAGACCGAGCACCTATGTTGCAATCCTCAAAACAATCCGTGAGCGAGCCTATACAGAACTCGATGATAAAAAGCGTTTTGTGCCTACAGAACTAGGGATTACTGTCACTAAATTACTGGTCGAGCATTTACCCAAAATTATGAACATTTCTTTTACTGCCGAAATGGAAACCGATCTGGATAAAATAGCGCACGGCGACTTACAACGAGATAAACTATTGCGTGATTTTTATACAACTTTCTCACGTGATCTTGCCTCATTCAAGGAAGATGCTGGTAGTGGTCGCGCGCTTGAAGAAACACCAATTATGTGTCCTTCCTGTGGTCAAGCGAAGCTTGTTATACGATTTGGAAAAGCTGGTCCATTCTTAGGGTGCCCTACCTTTCCCGCCTGCAGTTTTACGAGCAACTTTATTCGAGAAGCTGATGGAACCATTACGATAGTCGCTCCCGAACAACCGGCATTACTTGAAGAAACGTGCCCTCAATGTGGCAAACAGCTTCGACGCGTGATGGGCCGTTTTGGTGCATTTACTGCTTGTTCAGGGTATCCAGAATGTAAATATATCCATCAAAAAATCGCGCAATTCCCCTGTCCAAAATGTGGCGGTCAGATTGGGGAACGATCATGGAAGGGAAAAGTATTCTGGGGCTGCCGCAATTATCCAACCTGCAACTTTTCAATTTCGGGAGAAATTGCCGAACAACCATGTCCTCAGTGTGCATCGCCCTATCTGCGCAAGCGCAAAACGACCAAGGGAGAAATGTTAGTCTGCCCTAACAAAGAATGCGGCTATAGCACGCCACAATAATATTTATCAGAAGTTGACTCACTGCCAATGAAACTTAACGCGCGGTTGCACGCCCGTGAGCATATCGTAGACACTGTGACTCGTTGAAGCAGTAACTTCTTCAAGTGATAAGCCTTCACCCCAGAGTGTCACCGGATCACCAACACGTGCGTATGGACACGCTCGTAGATCAACAGTCATCATATCCATTGAAACACGACCAATGACGTGACACCGCACGCCATTGATAAGAACCGGCATTCCCTCACGAGCGGTTCTCAGCAATACATCACCATATCCTAAAGCGACAACGCCAACGGGCATATCTTCTGAACAAATATAGTGTGCACCATAACCAATTGAGGTTCCTTGAGGAACCTGTTTAACCGATATTAATTGAGTATGTATGCTCATAACGGACTTAAGCCCTAACTCAGCCGCTGTTCTATCCCGAAAGGGGCTGACGCCATACAGGGCAATCCCGGGACGCACTATATCGTAATGGGCTTCAGGAAATAAAAAAAGCCCCGCAGAATTACACAGGCTTTTGGGGCCGGGAAGTTCTTGAATAAAATGTTCAAAGCGTTTCATTTGAAGATTGTTCAGGGGATGATCCGGTTGATCGGCACATGCTAAGTGAGACATAATACCGCAGTGCTGTCGAATATTCTTATGCTGAGAAAGTCTTTCATAGGAAACCCAGCTCTCTCGCTCGGTAAAACCTAATCTTCCAAGCCCTGTATCAATTTTGAGCCATGCAGTAATAGGTTCCTGTATGCCTCCCTGATCAAGCCAAGAGATTTGGCATTCATGATGAAAAACGACATGAAAATTTTCTTGCGCAGCAATTATTAATTCGGATGGTTCAAAAACGCCTTCCATCAATGTGATAGGAAGCTTAATGCCAACGCGGCGCAATGCAAGTGCCTCATCGATAGAAGCAACACCAAATGAATCAACATATGGTTCAAGGCGCAATGCAACCGAACGCAAACCATGACCATATGCATTTGCTTTTACCATAGCCATACATTGTGCTCGAGAAGCATGGTTTTTCAGAACAGAAACATTATGAATCAAATGGTGCATTGATAATAAAGCACACGCCGCTCTTGCCATTAAAAACACCTCCAGATAAAATATTAATATTTTATCATAGCATATACACCAATAATACCCAGAAAATATGCTTTTTATACCCTATACCGCCCAAATAACACGCCAAACCCGAAACATCTTTATTTTACTGTTTTTAAGGTATAAAATCATCAATATATTGCTATATGAAAATAAAATATGGTAACCTGTAACAATAAAGAGCTATGAACGAAAGGTACCATCTTATGAATATAAAAAAACAAACTCTTATAGCTTTGTTAACATGCTCATATAGCATATTAAGCGTTTCAATACTCTCTGCAGAATATGCAGGAAGCATACCGAAGGGTATGTATGGCGAAAGAAGCCTTGAAGAGTATTGCCGTAAAAATCCCGCTGCTCCGGAATGTATAGACGCAGAATAAGAGTGAGCTTTTCGAGAGAATAAAGCTGATAAAAATAACAAATGGAATTATTGCGCTCTAAGGTTTGATTATGTCAAACTAATAATTAGTAAGCGCTCACACCAAACAAGTGGTGGGTTGTCCACCCCTTCGTAAGGTGCGTATGTCATACGTTGCACAAAAGAAAGGAGCAACCCATGAAAACCAATAGAATACTAGCACTGTTATCAGTGTGCGGTCTCTTTGCAGGAACAGCTACTCTTAATATGGTAGCTAACTATCGTCACGAATCATGTAGCACATGTGGAAAACATGGCTGTCGTGAACATAATCACCATAACAGATGTGGATCATGCCCAACAGAACACACCCACAGTTATGCATGTGACGAAAAACCACGTTGTCAAAAAATGGTACCAGTACACGTAGCACCATGTAAACAATGTGATACGGTTACAACATGTAGTTACACCTGCCCAACAGACTACTACAAAGCTGGAACCTGTAAAGAAGGTGAAAGCAAATCTCACGTCGGCGTTGCAGAACAAGACGCAGATGGTAGAATGTACGCTTCAGGAGCAGCTGCAACAGTAGCCGCTGATGAAGAAGTTGCGCCAGCTGTCGAAGAAGAAACAACTAAATCTTCAAAACGAAGCAGATCTCGAAAAATGAAAAATCAGTAATATTTGATTTTTCATAATTCAGAATAACATCATGAACACCTCGGTGGCCTCTCATATGGCCATCGGGGTGTTAACGTTTAATAAGAGCATTTACCAACAATAGTGATGGTTGTTAAACACGAATACTATGCGCCGCATAGACATTTTTTGGATTTTTATTTATCTTGATACTACTTATTTGTTATGTTTATACTCTTTAAGAGATTGCATGAAACACTCTATTACCTATTGTTTATTAATTTCCCTCATCAGCAGTGCATCAGGAGGCATTCATTGCGCAGATGGGGCATCCCAGAGATCCCCCTCTTCACAAGAAGAACCTTCCTCATTAAGAGTTGTCGGTCGAGATGAGATTAACCTGCGTATACCACCACAAACAAATATCCTCTATCATTTTACACGCAGCCCCCATGGCATAGGATTGTCAATTGTTAAAATCCGAGACAATCTGACAAGGAGCGAATATGAAAAATATCATAAAGATCCCGAAGGATTCAAACGGGATACGTTAAGGAAGTTTGCACCACAGTACTATCAAGCGCAAGAAACAATCGAAGAGAGTAAAGCGGCTTTGCAAAATAGTGAAAAACAAAAACCGTCTCTTTATAATCTTCTCGCATACCGTTCGTGGTCATCTCAACATAAAAAATTAGAAGATCTCCATAAACAGATAGCATTTAAGTATAATAGAGAACAACATCGCTTCGAATTCTTCTTTAAACAAGCAAATACTCGATACAATGCTCTCGTAAAATTATTGGAAGACTCTACAATTCTAACTTTTGAAGAATTTGCAAAACAAAACCCAAGAGAGTCAAACTTGTGGAAAACACAATTGCCTAAAGGAATTCAGCATTTACTTGTACAGGTAAATACTAATGATACAATAGAAAATCTTGCTTCATTGCGTATTTTTAATATAATAGCGCAAAAACCAAAAAATGATTCAAAAAGTGATTCTGGGTTTGTTATAATTGCTGACCCGGATGTTACCAATAGCGAGCTTGATGAATTGCTCGGAAAAACAGAAGAGCAAACGATACAGGATCCTCCAATACAAAAAATCCTTTGCAAGGCTGGATTAGAAGCAATGAAAGCAGCTTTGAACAACTAAGTGCTCGTACTACTGCATAAATCTGACCTTCTGCCTAAACTTTCGGTCAAAAATTAATCGGGCTACTTGTACACTTTGAAGACAACGTCTATCGAAATGAAAGACTTTCAATACACATGCAGCTCCAGATTTTTTTATCCAGAGGTATGAAAAATCTCTCTCTTCGATAGCACCGTCGGCTGACTTCCAGGAATTATCACAATTCATAAAACCACGTAATCCTAACAGAGCTGCACAAGCCTCGATAATATAATATTCCCGTTTAATAACGTGAGATGATCTCTTGATATACAGAAGCCATTCATCAGAAGAATAGCAGTGGAGCATTCCAGGATAATCACTCGGGTTCGCGGATCGCCAACCGTATGTTACATGCTCAAGAGTAAAGCAATAGCCATCACTTAATTTCTCATAATCGATACAAGGATGTTGCTGATATATTAAAGAAATTCCCTTCACGATCTCATTCTCTTTTTTGCGCTTAATATCCCATTGAATATCACGCAACGTTAATCGCACTGCCGACTCGTGAAGAAAACAGAGAGTCGAAGATACTAAGGGATTATCGGTATATACTCTTCTGGTAAAGAGTCCTTCATCTTTTTCTACCGTGCCACACTGTGAAATCCATTCAACAATCCGAGCCATTGACGATCCAATATCTCGTAACGATTGACATGAAGGTAATAATAACTTAACAGGAACGTCCTTTTTCCACACAACACTCTTTTGATGTTTTATGTCACGATCACCTTCTGATCCCCAGCACAACCCCATGACCAAGCAACTCAGTATACAAAATATTCGCTTCATTGGTATACTCAATATTGTTCTATTAAACTTTACCCATCGTCCCAATTATATCAGAAGGAAAGAACATGTTAGAACACAATAATCTATGGATAACGCTGTCGCATAATATCATGCAACGATATATCGCCCTATGTTGCACAGTTTTTCTGTTTTTTTCAATCAATCATTCTATGCTTCATTCATCACAAACATCTCCTTTACCAAATCAACGATGTATACCATCTTCTCAGAACAACCACCCCAATATATACAAATCACTCCCCACAACACTACTCCTCCTCACATGTCCACAACCCGTAAGTCTTACTCTATGCAATTTTAAAAACTATACAGACGGTCCCCACCATGAAAGCAACCCTTTAATACTTTCAACAAACCCCTCCTCCCCTCTCAATCGCGTGCATCAAAAATTCGATAAAGAATTACCAGTAAAGGGTATACCCAGTTATCTTGCCAAAAAAATAGCTCTTCCGATACTATCGTGGAAGTATCCAGTCTACAACAGTTCTATTGCATAAAAAATAATAGAACAACTTCGATAAGCTTATTGTTTTCCAAAACGATTCATCAGCGCGCGCAAAGAACGCTTTGATCGCACCATCCCTTTCCATGCATCACCGTGCTGTTTAATCCGTTTTGGTATGGTCTTCATTGTATACGCTTGTGATGAAGTGAGGTTTTTTAATTCGTTCCATGTTACTGGCGTTGCCACAGGAGCTCCTGGATGTGCACGCACCGCGTACGGAGCCACTGCTGTTGCTCCATACCCATTGCGCATCACATCGATCATCATTTTATGTTTTCGCTTTTCATTGCGAGACTCTAACGTAACACGTTGAGGATCTCGCTCAACCACGACATGTGCAAGAGCGCGCGCACAGGCACGGACATGTTCAAACGGATATTCCTGTTTAATCGAAACAACAACATGCACTCCCCGCGAGCCTGTTGTCATAACCCATGCAATAATACCAAACTCTTCAAGAAGCTCTTTAAGTTCACCGGCAATAGATTTTACGAGATCAAAATCAACAGCCTCTTCATCATGAGGAGGATCAATATCAAAGATGAGGCGGTCAGGATAATTTAATGCATCAATTGTACTTAACCAGTAATGTGGTGTTATGCATCCCTGTGAAGCTAAATAGACAAGCGTTGCACTATCATACCCCACCACATAACGATTACTCCCACGCATCGTCTTGTTCTTGATAGTCATTGTCTTAATCCATGAAGGAAAATAATCTGGCGCATCTTTTTGATAAAAACTTTCACCATAAATACCGCCAGGGAATCGATGCATCGTCAGAGGATGGTAGCGAATATACGGCAACATCGTTGCACCAACCAGCTGATAATATGCCATAAGATCATGCTTGGTGAGACCATCTTCGGGAAAATATATTTTATCCACATGTTTCGTTTCAAAGACCCTGCGACCAACCCGTACCCTATCCGCAGCAACAACATTTTTTTTTGTCATAAGGAATCTCCATCAGAATATATCCAACACATATTCTACGTTCATATATCTCATACAATGCAAGCAATACTTTGTATATTATTGAGAAGAATAGAGTACTGCACACATTAAATCTGAGATTCTTTTTGAACAGAAGAATATTGGAGTGGTTTTTGTATAGTTTGCTCACGCATTGTAGATAATTCGAGAGCAACCCGCGTAAATGCAACAAAAAGAGGATGTGGCGCCAAAGGTGACGACTGAAATTCAGGATGGAACTGTACGCCGAGCATAAACGGGTGGCTTACTAATTCAACAATTTCCACCAAGTCCTGTTTCACATTAATGCCAGAAAACACAACCCCTTTTGCTTCTAAACCAGCGCGATATTCGTTATTAAATTCATACCGATGACGATGTCGTTCAAAGATCTGTTCTTTTTGGTATGCATCGTACGCACGAGACCCCTTAACAAGCGAACAAGCAAATGTTCCTAATCTCATTGAACCGCCTTTAGCAACAAGATGCTGTCCCTCCAGTAAATGAATAACCGGCATTGTTGTTTCAGCATCGATTTCCGTTGAGTTTGCATCGGGACATTGTAACAACGAACGTGCGCATTCAATCAGCATCATATGCATTCCCAAACATATTCCTAAATAGGAAATGTTTCGCTCTCGCGCAAAGCGAGCAGCGGCAATTTTACCTTCAATGCCACGATTACCAAATCCACCAGGCACAATAATACCGGCAACGTCTTCAAGCTGCTGCCACGCATACTGACCTTCCGGTGATTCCGGATGCTCCAAATGTTCAGCAATAATCGTTATTACCTGCACTGAAGCATTCAACGAATATCCCGCTATGGCAATTGATTCAATAACACTAATATATGGATCCGCTCCTATATACTTTGCAATAAGACCAATTTTTATCGTGGAATGAGTACTATGAACACGCGTAACAAAATTGCGCCACGGTGTTAAATCTGCATCACGCAATTCATCAAACCCCAGAGCACGTTGCACCGCATGAGTAAGTCCTTGACGATCAACATCAAGAAATAGCTCATACATCGGTGAAAAGGTCAACACTTGAAAGAGTGCTTCCCGGGGAATGCCGCACTGTAATGATAATTTATCAATATGGTGCTCAGGAATACGATCGTCAGCACGCAAAAAGAGCATATCGGGAATTAATCCTGCATGTTTTAATTGCATAACACTATGTTGCGTCGGCTTGGTTTTATATTCGTGCGTCCACTGTAAAAAAGGAACAAGGCTTAGATGGCAATGAAGCACCTTTTCTTTTAACGCTATTTTCAATTGACGAATCGCCTCAAGAAAATGGCCACCTTCTATATCGCCAACAGTTCCACCAACTTCAATCAAAATAATATCAACATTACTTTCAGAAGATACCGTCATAATTCGTTTGCAAATCTCATCGATTACATGAGGAACCATTTGGATACACCCACCGAGAAACGCACCGGTACGTTCTTTGTCTAAAATTGCCTTAAAAATCTGCCCTGATGATACTGAAGCAGAACGGGTCAATTGAATGCCTAATGTGCGCTCGTAATGGCCCAGATCAAGATCAGTTTCAGCGCCATCAGCGGTCACAAAAACTTCTCCATGAACAAGAGGGGACATAGTTCCTGGATCCACATTAAGATAGGGATCCAGTTTTATAATTGTTACACGATATCCTGCAGATTTTAACAAAACACCAAGCGCTGACGCGAGCATCCCTTTTCCTAAAGATGAGCACACTCCACCGGTTACGGCAATCAAACGGGTCACTGAAAGATGATCGATACTTTTCATAAAGAGTTCTTTTTATACGGAGAAATACAAGCGATGCTATCAACTTTCAGTGTATCGCTCTCGCTCGGCAACGTCCACTAATTCCTTCGTAGCACTAAGCGACAGTTTCCACCGCTGCTTAATCATACGCGCAACACGCATTCCTGACTCAACTGCTGCCTCCATTGTTCCGCAATAATCAAGTAAAATAGTTGTATGCTCTCCTGCAAACCATATGGTGTTATCATGCATGGGTGCAAATAGTACTCGTACCCATTCACCTTGATCAAGCTTCATCGCTGTTAACCACTCTTCTTGACCAGCACCAATACACGAATATGAACCTTGCGCGTAGAGATCATTAAGCCAACTATGCCCTACCGGACCGTTATACGCTAGAAATTGTGCAGAAATATCCGCAACGAATGCTTGAGGAAGTTCATGAGGCAATCGATAAAGAGAACGCAAAAGACGGAGATCTTCCTGGAAGTGATTGTTAATAGTATCTTCAGTAAATACCCCATGCTCATTCACATAATAAGCGGTAATAATTCCGGTCTGCTCATTGAGATAACAAACCATACGTCCATTAGTAAAGACACCATTCATATGATTGCCGTATGCAGGAAGCATGATTTTTGCATTGGTTCCATATTGTACCGATGTGATCTGAGCAAGATGCTCGGGAGTAATAACGGAAGAATCAATAGCAATGTTTTTATAGGTTGGACATGGAATAGTAAACACCACAATGTCTGCAGTACATTCTTTACCATTTTGAAAAGTAAGATGATAAACATTCTGCGCATCACGTTTAATGTTTTTCAATGCCATTCCCAAATGAACCGATCCGTTGAGACGTTCTGCAAGCCGCTCGGTTATCAGAGCATTACCGCCCTTAACATACATATACTCAAACGTTTCTGATTGATCATCATTATTCGACATTTTCATACCGGTCAACAGTCTTTTATAAAGACTTTCAATCACAAATGGAGACAATCTGCATGCCGGTGCGCCCTCATAATCAGCAAGTTTAATAGCAAAAATTTCTCGTAAAAGTGGATCTTGAGGAAATACATGATACAGCACATCCTGCATCGAATAAGCTTTCTTCTTGTATTCAATAAGCTTTTTCCATAATTCATCGGGAGCACATATTAACTGCTTCATCCGCTCACGAATATCAATAAATGCAAAACCATCAAAATACTGCGTCATGAACCGGCGCAATGATAGTCGCTCAATAATTAGTCCTAATTCATCAATGAGATCAAGTATATGCTCTGCGCTTCCCCCATCACAAAGGTCATGACCGCCCAATTCAGTAATGCTGCCATTTATCTCGACAGAAAGAATCCTACCGCCAACTCGGTATTGCGCTTCATAGACGTCAACACAAAACCCATTTTTCTTCAGTTCATATGCCACTTCTAAGCCAGAGATACCTGCTCCAATAACAGCAACCTTCACCGGAACATGCACTAAGGCCATACTCGAGATCGCCATTGTACAAAAGCTGAATGGAACAAAAATAACCTTAAAAAAACAAGATTTCGGGCTCATATCTTTTCCTTTTTTACCGTAAAGGTCAATTCACAAGAGCATCTCAAGCAGCTTATACCCCAATTGATTGAGACGTATTGTTTTAACAGCACAAAAAAATTATACCAAATTTTGAGAAATTTTATACTATTAATACTATAAAAAACCTTGATTTTAGTAAAAAAAAATCAATAACATTTCACATTGAAACAATTTTACGTGAATTATCTCATAAAAAATACTCAAAAACGAGATTAAGATGCTTGAACTTTACAGGAAGGTTCACTAAACTAGCCACAAAATGCTCTCTGATCTCTTTTCAGAATAAAAGGAATCCTTCCAATTCAAGGAATTATATGAAAAATTCATGCATAACAGGCACATTCTGTGCGTTCATTACAGCTATTGCGCTTGCTCTTGGCATTTTTATGGGTTATCGATTATATACCTTTTTTCCGCAAGCCCATCATGTGAGTAAGGCAATTGCAATTGTTCATCCGCTTGCCAATAATACTGTCACGGGAACGGTGATTTTTTCTGAAGAAAAGGATGGGCTCCATATTGTCGTGGAATGCAACAACTTAACACCAGGAAAACATGGCTTTCATATCCATAGCTTCGGAGATCCCCGCAGCGTAGAAAGTTTTTGTAACCACTACAATCCCACCAACAAACAACATGGTTGTCCTGCGAGTACCGAGCGCCATGTTGGCGATCTTGGCAATATTGAGGCTGACACTTCAGGGCATGTCCGCCATGAAATGGTTGATTCGATACTGGCGCTCAATGGACCGACGTCTATTATTGGCAGATCAATTATTATTCATGCAGATGAAGATGACTGCGTTTCACAACCGAGTGGAAATTCAGGAGCACGCATTGCATATGGCGTCATTGGTATTGCAGGAAAATAAAACTGCCGCGGACACGCTCGAAAGTATGATACACTAAGATTATGCAGCGGACCCCTCTTTTTAAACATGAGATTACAATGGACAACTCCTTAAAACAGCTGACCGAAAAATTAATCACCTTTCGCAATGAACGCGAATGGAAACAGTTCCATAAACCAAAGGATCTTGCGATTTCTCTATCGCTTGAGGCAGCGGAATTACTTGAACTTTTTCAGTGGAAAAATGATGCTGAAATAGCACAGATGATAAACAATGACCCTGAAAAATTACGCGATGAGCTAGCGGATGTATTTAATTGGGTGCTCATTCTTTCACATGACTGCAATATTAACATCCTCGAAGCAGCGACCGCAAAGATCGGAAAAAATGCTCAAAAATATCCGGTTGAAAAAGCAAAAGGTCGACATACAAAATATACCGACCTACCGTGAAATTACTCGGCCATTTCAATGGATGAGTATGTATCAGCAACGATTTTTTCATGACATGCTTTATTTATTGTTATCGCCTTAATCTTTGAGCGATCTCTTGACGTGCGAGTGCCGCATCTTGACCGGTAGCTTGCTGCGATGCCATTTTTTTCAAGTCATCGGTAGTTTCTTGCGCAAAGGCATTGACGGAACCTTCTGTGGCTTTCTCCGCTTCCGCTTGCGAAACGACTCCTTGTGCGCTTACTTGCTGTTGCCATTCATTATTGATAGCCTTAACCGCTTCAAAAATACCATTTTGAGGAGGCAGGTTAATAAAATCTACCGACACCCATGTAGGTGGTCTTTCTGCAGCCTGCATGATTCGCTCAAAATGAGGCTTACTGACCGCAAATGAGTTAATACGGGCAGCATTTTTTGCGTCGCCAGCCATTCCTGAGGTTACGGTATAATGAATATAGAGAATTTTATTAAACGGTGATGTGTCGCGATATGAAAAGTCACCGAACTTTGCGAGAGGAACTCGAGAATCTTCAAATATTTCCGGCGATGAAAACGCGTAATGTGTTGGCCATGGATCGGTATAAAATCTTTGATTGTTCAGCCATGGATAAGAAGGTATCACGTCAGGACCATATCGATCGCTCATGACAATTAAACGCTTACCCTGCTCAATGAGTTGGCGCAATGTCGGCCACGGAGCTGCCTGATCGTGACCATATGCATAAGAAAGAATTCCTGTAGCCTCACAAGTCTGTGCAATTGCCGCATCATTGTTTATAAAATCATTTAAAAGAACGGTAACAACTTCATGAGGATGTTCATCAAGAAACTCTTTAATAATACTGAGAAATCGTTTAAGTGGCATTGCTGATGCATCAAGCAAACATGCTGGATAGGGAAATGAGCCCCCCGCTGCCTCTGGTGAGCCATAGAGCTCTCTCAATGCTGCCTGAGATAAATTACGTAACGGAGAAAGCAAGACTTCAAGAATCGGTTTTAATATTTCCGGCGCTGATCGTATCATATTACCAATAAAATCACTGTATAGTTCCGCTTTTGGCAGCGCATGACAAGCAAACACAGCGCGTTCTTTATGGTCAGAAGTAATCTGTAATGAAGCCTCTAATAACTTTTTACGCCCCTTGAGAATATCAAGACGAGGATCACGTGATACAATCACATCACCCGCTTTTTGTGCCGTTTCAAGCGCAAACAATGCTGTCTCTTTTGAAGCAATCAAAAATCCTTTCTTAACCTCTAACGCACCGACACGTGCTGCATAGTCAAGCGCACGTAAGGTCTTGGAATCTCCCTTGAACGAAAACGTGGGAAGATTATCAAACCAATTTTTAAGAACATCAATTTCTTGTTGCGTTTCATCAATTAAATTTTGTAGCTTGTGCACTTCACGTTTCTTATCTTCCAACGTAATAAAAGTACTTTTTTTTCGATGGCCAATCTCTTTTTCAAGCGCTTCAATCTCATGACCTATCTCTTTAAGGTATGAACGAATCAGTGAGTCATAGTAACCAAGTCTGTTTTCATAGTCAAAATGCAAAGGGATCTTAAAAACACGCGCACCTCTTTTGAGCTGCTGTTTAATATCTTCCTCTTGATCCTGCACTAACGACCATTCGTAGCTTGTTGCATTATGTGAAACAACCTGAAAACAATAATTATAGGACATATCACATAACAGCTTGTCGCCATTACACTTCATAGCATTGATTGCACTATAATGCGCAATCAACATTATTATTGCCATTCGCAGAACCGTATTGCCCATTCTAGACCCTTTTATTGTGAAAAGTATCCCCTCATAAAGCATATCAATTACTTCAAATGGAAATCAATAAAAAAAATAGTCTTAAAAAACAGACTCATATAACTAAAGAATGATATGGCCCTTAGAAAGCTTATCTGCATAACGAATTGGCTCGGGAAGACGATACTGTGTTGTACACAAACGGATAATTTCATAGGATCTTTCAAGAGTGATCCGGTTCCCTCGTGAAATAAAAAGAGGATTTGTGTTTGATCGGTTTCTTACGACACGCCCTATAATCTCATCGCTATCATGCAAAGGGACCCATGATCCCGCTTCTTCTCCCAGCGTATGACTGGCGTACGAACCAACTAAACGAGACTTGCCGCACCCAATTGTTGGCACACTAACCCAAAGACCAAGGTGCGAAGCTATTCCCAAACGCCGCGGATGGGCGATACCCATTCCGTCAACAAGAATAACATCGGGTTTCTGCTCAACACGGGCCAATGCACCCAATATACAGGGCAATTCACGAAATGATAATAAACCAGGAATATAGGGCATTGTTAATGGCGCTTCAAACGTATGCGCCTCAATAATCTGCAAAGAGGGAACTTTCATAACGACTACTGCAGCGCGACCGTATCCTGTGGTGGCATTGATTGCCATATCAACACCGGCCACACAATAAATCGGGCCTACCAAATTTTCCGTTATTTGGTTCGCCAGCCCTTTTCGTAATGCACGCGCATCCTTGGAAGAGATATTCCACGAGTGAAGGTTAGATTGTATCATATCTCGCATTAATGGACTCTATCATTACCCTATAGCAATAATGTATTTTCTTTGTCGTAATATTCTATTAAGAGTGTATCAAAAAAGAGCGCTCATGAAGCATACCCTTCTCATTCGTGACATTCCAGTAAAAGATATTTATAGTATCTCCAGTGTTAAAGATCACAGACTCACACCATGGGCATACGTACAAGGAACAACTGTTACTTATCCAGGAATATGTCACCTATAACATCACATTCCACAAGAATACGTTTAACGTACTATCAAAACATTAAGCACTTCATTCAATTATTGTTACTGATCGTCCCCGTAACTGCAAGCAACATAAAAATTGCTTCTATGCAACAGAGAACTCAATCAGCGGCATGCACTTCAAAAAAAGTTCTATGCTCCACACCGTTCGAGAATATTCACCCACAAACGCTCGAGCTTCTTTTTATCAATGAACTCAAGATGTTCCCCTTTAGTATTCTCGATACAATATGTCAGTATCTCTTTCATTTTAAACGTATTACTAGCGAGTTATATCATGTTCCGGGCAAAATATTTGTTGCTACAACCGGAACACCCGCCTGCGCTTCTTACATTATCGGAGCAGATACCAATCTCTTTACTGTTCTTACTTCACCCGCTAAAAAAATATACATGAAAGACAACCGTCGCGCTCCTATCACGGCACTTACGCTCATTGGGAACACTCTCGTTGCCTCGGGAGACAGCGATGGCATCATTAATGTTTGGGATATTCACACACGTGCACGCCAGCGAACCCTCATAACAGGAAAACCCATTATCGCGCTTGCATCACTTGACCAAGAATTTCTTGCCGTAGGCTTTCGAACCATTATACAACTATGGAATTGGAAGAATTTGAGAGAAAGAGCTTCACGGCAATCGAAGTCACATTTTCTTACAACCAAAAAATTATTCATGATAACAAAAAAACCATGTATGATTGTTTCCGCATCACCAGCCGGAAAAATTTTTAGGTGGAATACTCACAACAACTCATATTACTTTGATGATCTTCATCTCTCAGACTCTATCAATTGCATCGCTTCACTATCCAACAATCTCATAGGAATCGGAACACAAAAGGGACGCCTCATCATGTGGGATGTAATATTATCTCGTCAATTACGCTCTTTAAAACACGATTGTAGCATCACGGCAATTGCCTACAATCCTACTAACAAAATCATCGGGTTTGGTGATAAAAAAGGTCAAATTTGCTGGTTGTCACATATCACTCGCAACGTCTACACCAAGCTCACAACCAACGGGCCACCTATTGAGCACCTCGAAATCGATCATGACCCCTTCTCCATTTATAGTATATTCTACAGTACCGCCCCATAGCCCCTCCTCTATATCTGACCCCCTCCTTGACAGATTCTTGTTTATATATACAATTAGAAATAATATATGAGCAGTTTTAACTATAAAAGAGAGGTTTTTAACCCATATGACCCATTTTTCTTCATTTTTAATACCCTTAAAACGACTTGCTACGAGACTTATGGTGCTTATGGGCCTTTGTGCCGGCGTGATGATTTTAAGCGAAAAGATCAAAAAAATACCTTATTTAGCCGTTTCCCAGCATCGAAAAAAACAGGCATCTTTACCTAATAAACAAGCGCTTCAAGATGGTATAATGTTGAAAGATTATACCGTTCTTTGTAATGACAATGATGGTATCAATGCTCAGCTTGATCAGCTCAAAGTGGAATATCGCGAGCGCTGGAAATCGCTTAACACAAAAGAGCTTCATACGTGTTTACAAAAAATCGCTGATACACTCGCTCCACGATATCTTCCTTTTATAACGCATCGCTATAAAAAACATCAGTTTACAAATCACGGTAGCCCTTCAGAAAAGGGATTTTATATTTTAAAAGCTGGTCCCGAATGGATGTCATTCGTAGACTCATCACCACAAAGCTTACAATTCAGCATAGAATATCCATCTACCTGCAATCGTGAATATTCACTTGACATCGCAATGGTTATCCTTGCTCATGAAATGGCACATCGAGCACGCATGCACCCCGCACGCATATATATTCATGAAAAATATAAACTACCGCCTCTTACAGAAATTTCCGCGGATGATTTCTTACGCGATGTTCTTAATATTTCCTATGATGAATACTGTGATAATCTTTCACAATTTCAAGAAAGTGAAGCTGACTACTGTGCATTTATCGTGCTGAGAAGTATCGAAGCAGTACAACAACATATCCTTCGCCGCCTTACCTCGTATCGCCAACAATCTGCTTCTCATCCAAGTTCTGATTATCGCATTCATATTGGCATCGAATATTGGATACAATATGTCATGCAAGAAAATAATATTGATTATGAAACAGCATGCGGACAGGTTTTAGAAGAATATAACCAGTTCATTCACGATGCACAACTTCCTCAAGATCTCAAAAACGTAGCCCTTTCATTATTCTCCGGAAAAGATGTTCAATCGAACAACAACGAATGTAATAATGACGACGAATCGTATATCGGCTCTCTCGTAACACTGGTAAAAAATCCTTCACTTGCCGAAGATGAAATAATCCCCGTAGATTACACGGTCGTTTATGGTGACGATGATGGCATCAATGCGCAACTCGATGCGCTCAAAGCTGAATACCACGACCGCTGGAAAGATCTCAATAAAGAAGCGCTGCGCGAATGCCTCCAAAAAATTGCTGATACCCTTGCTCCACGCTATCTCCCCTTTATCGCGTATCGTTACAAAAATTATCAATTTATACAACATGATAACCCTTGCAGCACATCATTCTATACACTCACACCAGGAACGAGCTGGGGGTTGTCGATCCAAGCACCTGACAATAAGCTGTTGATCTTTATAGATTACCCTTCTTCATGCAATACCAACCAATCCTTTGAAAGAGTACTCATCGTTCTTGCACATGAGATGACTCATCGAGCACGCGCGCATTCAGCCCTATTCCATATTCACCGCCTCAACAACCAACAACCACTCACAACGGTACCAGCGCCAGACTTCCTCAACCACGAACTCCATATATCATTTGATCAATTGTGCTCAAATCTCTCACAACATAATGAAAGTGAAGCTGATTATTGCGGAATGATTGCATTACGATCAATTGATGCGGTAAAAGAACATATTTTAGCACACATATATGAATCGGATTTCCATACACCAACAAGATCGCATCCTGGCTCCCGCTATCGTATTCGTTTAGGTATCGAATATTGGATACAATATGTAATGAAGCAAAACAATGTTGACTATGAAACAGCATGCCAAACGGTTGGACAAGAATATCGTCAGTTTGTCTCAGGATTATCACTGCCACAACAGATGCTTACTGCAGCTCTACAACTTGCACCCGATCAGTGCTAACAATTTTTATTTTTGTAACATTTTTTCAAACGCCTGCAAACAGGAATTTATATCACTTTCTGTGGTATACCACGCAAAGCTCATGCGTACGGAGCCTGCAATACCAAGGCGTTCGTGTAAAGCCTGTGCGCAATGATTCCCGGCACGAACACAAACTCCCTGCTCTGCAAGCGCAGCGGCAACATCGTGAGGATGCATACCTTCCACCGTGCATGTTACCATATGTCCTTGCTCACGCAAAATTATACGATTACCGAGTATTTTTACTTGAGGAAATTTTTCTAAGCCTTCGATCATCAATCGCGTTAAGTATGCCTCATGACGCTGTATACAATCCATATCCATATTTTTAAAAAATTGTATTGCAGCTCCAAGTCCTATAACTGAAGCAGTTGACGGCGTTCCCGCTTCAAGTCTGCGCGGCATAGGAAGCCACACCGGCTGCTGTGCCGTGGCGTCAGCAACCATCCCTCCGCCAACATATACCGGGCACATCTGTTCATGCATACGCCGTGCACAATATAATACACCGACACCGGTTGGCCCACACATTTTATGACCTGAAAAGACCACAAAATCTGCACCAAGATCTTGAACATTAATCCGTTGATGAGCAACCATCTGCGCCGCATCAACCAAAACTGCTGCTCTCACTGAACGCGCTTTTTGTATAATATGACTCAGAACATCAGGAGCATGCGGCCCAACAATATGCGAACTCCCGGTCAGCGCAACAAGACGCGTACGTTCAGTAATAATAGTATCAAGATCATTCAAACACAGTGATAAATCTTCCTGAAGCGGTATGGTAACAACCTTTGCACTCTTCTGGCGAGCAAGCTCTATCCAGGGCAATAAATTTGCATGATGCTCAAGACCGGTCACTACAATCTCATCACCCGGGTTAAGCTGATGCGCTAACCATGACAGTGCAACAAGATTACAACCTTCCGTTGCTCCCCGCGTTAATACAATCTCTTCACTGCTCCGCGCACCTATCCATGAGGCTATTTCAGTACGAACCGCTTCGTAACGCTCCGTTGCATACTCAGCACGGTGATAGATACCCCGATACACTGAAGCATGATACTCATGGTACCATTCCATCAGAGCATCAATAACCGGCTTAACCGGAAAGGTGGTTGCCGCATTATCAAGATAGATTTCCCCCTCTTTCAGCGCAGGGATAACAGTCCGTTGCATCTCAAAATCAGAAGGAGCAATAAAGAAGTTTTTTCTCATAACAATACAATAACCATTTCACCTTTTATTCAATAATTTCTATTTAAGATTTTAACACAGAGGTAAAAATGGGCAAGCCCCAATCAGAAATACATCAAAAAAACGCATTTTATTGTTTCGATGACTAAAAAGATCAATTGCATTCGCTACAGAAACAAGCTAGACTCACCTATCGATCCCCTCTTCATCAAGAATGTATGGTTACTAGTATGCTCATTTTTTTATACCCGTTATGCTGTCTGACAATGTCACTACACAGCGCTTGTGGCTCAATGCAACGGGATGCAAAAATAACATACGCATCCTATAAGCTGATGGCCGGACATCTTATCAATAATCATATCTATGTACCGTGTAAAGATCCATCGGGCAAACACATCATAGATAATGACGGAAAACCAGAAACAGTGCACATACAATTACCGCTCGCCCTTTGGAACCACATTTTTGGTTTCTTACCAGCACAATTTCATTGTTCTAAAAGTTTTTCTTATCCCAACTCGTATCAAAAGCTTATTTTTGCTCATACTGTTTTAAATCAGGCATACTGTATCTTTAGCAACTATAGGGATATTGTATTCATGGATACAACAACCGGAAAACTTGTTCGAAGATTAAAAGGTGTTCACAAGCCCGATGTAACTGCTGTAACACCGTTCAGCTCATCACATCTTTTTTCAGGAGACAACCATGGTGACATAAGATTATCTAATATATACTCTGGTAAAATCACTGATATCGGCAAACATACAGTATCGATTTATGGGCTCCTTATATTAAGTCCCCAACAGCTCCTCTCATATGCCAGCGACGCCATTAAAGTTTTTGATATTTCCGGGCTATCCAGCACCGAACAACCAGTACAACTGACACTTAAAGATTACGACCCCATTTGCGTAGTTCCCTGGAATAAACACCGTATACTCATCGGTTCAAAATACGGAAAAATTACCCTGTACGATCTTGCAGCTTGTAAAACTTCTTACGCTCCAGAAAATCAGGGAAAACTACCTATTCATTGTCTGGCACCATTAACAGATGATACCTATGCGTCAGGAGAAGCTGATGGATCGATAAAACTGTGGGATCTCCGATCGGAAAAATCTACCAAAAAACTTCAAGATCTTCAGATGCTCCAGTACACGGTCAGTGGAGTCTCAAGCCTTACGCACTACCCACCCCACAGAATCATCTCAACGCAACAGGACAATGATGGACCAATAAAAGTATGGGACATCAGACAATCAAATACTCCCGAACTGCAGTTCTCTACAGGAAAACGACTCCATAAAACCCTTCTGGGGCAAAATACTTTGTACGCTTTAGCAAGTAAGACGGTCTTTACCTACAAAGATCCATTTTCCCCAACACCAAAATCGTCTCGCTTCCACTATCCATTATAAAGTGCTTTCCCATCTCTCTTGCACAGACCATGAAATTTCACTAGTATACCATGTGATCGTATCTCAAATGATTACCGAGGTATACACATGCTCATCCATTTTTTATTAATGATCGCAGCAATTGATACATTGTGTATCAGCGCGGCAATATCTTCACCAAACATATTTCAGTCACACCTTACCAATGATTGGTATCCGCGCGCCCCTAAAAAACTTAAAAAAGTACTGAAGCAATTAACGGCAAACGCTGAAAACAATTTTCTCATGGACGTCATCGATGATGCCAAGATTTTTGCGCTGATTGTTCCTCACGCTGGATATGAATACTCAGGAACTATTGCAGCCGCAGCATATCGATTAGCGAATCCTGAGCTGGTTGATACCATTATTGTACTTGCTCCTTCACACTTTCGTTCATTTAAGGGAATAGCTCTTCCCCACTTCAATCGGTATCATATTCCTACGGGAGATCTTATCGTTAACGAAGATATTGTTCACAAACTTGAGCGCAATAAACACTTCAGCGAATATTCTGATGCATTCAAACCGGAACATGCTCTTGAAATACAACTTCCCTTTATTCATTACTTTTTCCCAACCGCACAGATCGTTCCCCTTATTGTAGGAAATGTTTCCGATCAGGAAATACCAGATGTTGCTCGCACACTGAAAAAATGCATAACGCCAGGCACACTGGTCATCATCAGTACCGACCTTACCCACTATGGAACACAATTTCAGTACACCCCCTTTAAAAACAACGTTCCTTTACGCATCCATCAGCTTGATTCCCGCGTACTCGATGCGGTGCAACAATCATCATTAGCTGCATTTAAAGATATCATGAAAGAAACCCACGATACTGTATGTGGAAAACTTCCGCTTGAAATTATGCTTTCAATGATCGAACAAAACACTTTTAGCAAAACAATAACACGATTAGTTGCTTACGGAACATCGTCAGAAGTAACACATGATACCACAACCAGCGTCAGTTATGGCAGTCTTATCGTTACCCAAGAAACAGATGGTTCAATTAACCAGCTCGAAAAAACGATTCTTCTCTTATATGCTCGAAATATTTTGGAAAATGCTTTTACTGGTCAAGTCCCTGAAGATTTGCTCAAACCGATGATGACTCCGGTTCTTCAACATAATCAGGCAGTTTTTGTTACACTCTACAAAAAAAACAAAAACGAGAGCAAAGAGCTGCGTGGCTGCATCGGAACAACGAAAGCAGACAAACCATTGTATGTTAACGTTGCAGAAATGACACGCGCCGCAGCGTTTCACGATACACGCTTTAGTCCAGTTACCAAAGATGAGCTTTCTGACATTTCCATTGAAATCTCAATGCTCGAAAAACCGTACGCCGTATCATCGTACAAAAACATTATACTCGGCACCCACGGCATCATCCTCACCGTCGGCGCACAAGCCGCACTTTTTCTTCCCCAGGTTGCAACGGAGTTTGAATTTACCCTTGAACAAACGCTCAGCGAATTAAGCAAAAAAGCAGGACTTCAACGCGATGCATGGAAATTACCCGAAGCACGGTTTCAGGTATTTACTGCAACAGATTTTTCAGAACCTGAGCTTACTAAAAAATAAAGTTCCATCCAAACCATCCGGTCATAATATGGCGATATCCTACTGTTTGTGGCCGATGGTCAGCACCGTAGGAAAAACCAACGACCAATTTGCTTAAATGACGGCCTTTCAAAAATCGACAGTGATAACTCAGATAAAAACTACTTCGAATGAAGGGTACTTCTTGAGCGATAATTTCCAGAAATGGATCGGTCTTCGAATGAAAAAGAAATGTTGGGTTATATCCGAATTCAAAACTGTGACGCCCCCACAAACTGTTATGTGCAAAAAAAAGATCGACAAGATTACCCAGTGAAAAATCAAATGGTGATAGACAAGGCGGATTAACGGGAAGCAGCACCGTTCGCGGGAAAAAATGAATAAAGCGTGCGGCTCCCCACAACGCTTGTTTATTACCTTCTTCATCTGCGTATGTCCAGGATGCATCGAACTGACCACCAACCGCTACATGGCCGATACCAAACTGCGGCTCGGTTAAGCCCCGATTTCTATGCGTTGGAATGCCAAAAAGACCTGAAAGCGTCATCTTAACGTCATCGTGATGAGTATGACAATATCCACCGGTAATCAAAATATCATCAAGCTGTGTACGTGATGCACGCGATATGTCGGTTATCTGTTCATCACGCGCAAGAGCCCCATCAACGCGCATATACCACGATTGCCGCTCAGAAAGAAACGTGAGCAGAGCGCCCTCAGTGTGTTGTTGATTGCCATCAAACGTCTCCCGATATTGCCCTACTGCAGTAATTCCACCTGCATAAATATGGAAATTATCCAACGTTATGTACTGCTTTGTAGCTTCTGCAAGACGCAGGTTGTAAACAAATGATCCACTATTTCCCCACATCAAAACCGATACCGACGACATTGAAAATAAAAGACGTATCAATAATTTTTGCTTCATTTACATTCTCGAATTATTCCACCGACAGAATTCATATCACACTCATAGCCTGTTTTCTCTGTATGAGAGAGTAACTCATTTAAACAACGCAACTCTAGATTTTCTGCACACACATGATATTTTGCCCATATATGGTATTATTATCGATAGATCGCGCCCGTAGCTCAGTTGGATAGAGCGCTCGATTCCTAATCGGGAGGCCACAGGTTCGAACCCTGTCGGGCGCACCAGGCTTCGTCTCTACTACGAAGTGAAGCAAAAGAAGGGGAGACTACGCCCGGCGGGCCAGCTTTTTTAGATGAAAAATAGTATGCAAAAGAAAGATAATGATCTACGCAAGTATGCCTTATGCATTGAATCAGTGGGTGAAATAAAAAAATCGCTGGCTTGCACATCAATCTTAGCAAAAATGAGATATTCTATCATTTTTCATATCCAAAAAATCCCCAAAAAGAACGTGCTACTACAACGAACAAAGGGAGACCGTATCATGTTAGCTTCTATGCCGATGGAGCAATTCATATACGCCTTAAAAGAGACAAAGAATTTAACATCTATGATGGAAATGATCATTGGAAAGCCGCAGATGGCATACACATTAAACGGTACGTATCATTTGTTACTAATGTTTTGCAACTATCGCCAGTATAGCTTATCTTGCACAAATTATTTACCAAACAATTTATGCAGCAACTGAATTACAGTTATGTCTGGCAAAGAAAATTTTTATCTGAAATCATCTATTTAATGTATTATAGTTCTCGAATTGTAAATTTAATCTGTATTCAATATACTTATTTTCGGTACTACATGAAACCAATTTTCGATTTTTAAATACCGTTTAACTTATGAGAAAGTGAAAAATATGAAAAAACTTTTAGTCACATCTATATTAATGTCATCAGCATTTCATATTGAGGGATCTTTTGCAAAAGACCATGCAAAAGAGTCATTGAAAATTTTGGGTCTTTGCACAGCGGCAACAACATTGTATGGCACACTAAATGGTATTGGCGTTGGAGGCCTATTTCCTGAGTTTGCAGAAAACTTTACTATCTACAAAGGATGCAAGGAACTTTTAGGAGGAAACGGCAAAAGGGCTGGCGCAGCATGGGGAGCATTTTCATCATGGTGGGTAGGACCATTTCTTTCCTTAATAGTTATACCAGCGGCTCGATATGGTCAAAACCCACTCAAGGCTTCAGAGCTAATAAAACCAGGCTTAATGACTCTCATGGGAGCAGGAGCAATTTCATGGTTGAATGGCGGAGCAACATATCTTCACTTAAAGGGTGGCGGCCCTGGCACACGAGCTGATATTGGACAATCTATTAATTCCACAGCATATTCGATGGGAGCTATCGGCGGTCTTGCATGCTCAGCATATCTCTGGCTTTCCCGTTATCGATAATAAATATCAGCATGCTCAGAATCCGCTGAAGCAATTGGCCGCAGAATTCCACGATAGCCATCGGAGAATGAAATGAGTGAAACAAAACATTGCTGCGTAAATCTGTTTGATGCCAAATGTTAGACAAACGGTCATTACCTGTGTATTGGTAACATCAATACGTCGAACAGGGTGCACCATACTTCGCCTTTTCCTCGAAGCATAAATAAGAGAAATAAAGGCTTCGAATGGCGGGGCCAGTTTTTTCGTGCAAAGACCGGGGCGGTCAGTTTAAACATAATTACAAGTATGGGATATTTACCCCCCCCATCCAATTTTATGGGTTAATCGAAAATAAGGGGTCCAGTCTCATATGTCCTGAACCAGCACACCCGCTTGACACATTATGCCTACTTCGTATAATTAAAGCATATCTTTAAAATAAGGAATAATTTATGTTTAATATTATATTAGTGATTATATCAGGGTTGGGTATAGGATCGTTGCAAGCTTCGCAAGGTCCACTTGTAGTATTACCGTTGCCAGCGAATAATATTATAACGCAAGCCATGGCAGTAGAATTGAAAAATCACTTAACCGAAAATGGGGGACTTGCGGCATTTGGATTATTAACAGGATCTCTCGCAACTGTAGGCTTGTCATGGTTCTTCATGAAAGAGATTCGTAAAGACGATAGTGAAGTACATAATGATAGATTCAAATCTTTTCTTCGCTTTAAACTTAACTTAGCTTATACTTTTGCCTCGGCAAGTGCCACTATAGCTGTAGCATCAGCTATAATGTTGATTAGAAGAAGATTTGCCCTTTTTGCCTCTGAAAATGAGTTGATTGATTATGCAAAGTCCATCTTGGATTCTTTTTTCAACCAGGGACAAAGCATTGTATTGAGCGAACTTTTCTTAGGAAAAATTTCCGAAGACTCACCATTAAATATTTGTCTCAAAGCATACTATGCTATCTATCCGTTTGAAGTAGGCGCTGAGTACTTTAAAAATCGATTTCTACTGCGCAAGCGTTTTTAGAAAAATATTGAATCATTTCTTGCTCAACACTTTGTCGAAGAATATTTCATACATTTTTTTCTTCTGAGTTCGTGTGAGCTGCCTTTTTCATCTATTTTGGCACCAATTGTCATTGGAAATATCCTTGGAAGTATCTACACTTTTTCTCTCATTGAAAGCAGATAAAAGGATTTTATGAATATGAGTATGAATATGAATGTGAATAATATGAACAGTAAAACAGCTTTGTATATAACTGTTGCCTGTATATTCATCAATGGTCTATTTTTCCAAACGCGCATCTTCAGCATGAATAATGAAAACACAAAACGAAGAGTAACCGTTTATTCGCATGGATTCGGTGAGTATGGCTCTTCTATCGGCCCAACGTACCCCGATGCTCCAGGAGTGATTTCGAAAGCTGTTTTTTACACAAAGCCTGCTGTACATACATTAGCAAATTACCTCAAAAAGAAAATAGATGAAGGTTATCTTGCAATACATCTTGAAGCAAGATCGTGCGGTGCTGGTACAGCTATTAACTGCTTAGCAAAATTGGCTCATTATAATCAAGATCCACGCTATTTTGATGGTACAGCAATAAAGTCCAAGGCTGATGCTGATGCTATTGTTAATGCTATTAATAATGGTTCACTTCATTTGACTGTACCTTTCTTAGGCGTAAAAAAAGCAATTGCTATTGCCATTCCAAGCGCATGCTTGGGTTATACAAGTATTTTGGCAGCTGGTGGAGCAGCATATCATTGGGGTGTTTTTGATAGAGCACTAACAGCAATGGGAGTAACATCAACACCTGCAAGAGCCCTAACAGCTATCGCAACCAGTATAGCGGCAAGCTATGCCTTATCTTCTGGTGCAAAAAATTTCTGGGCTGCCCTCATAGATACAACCGTTCTACCCTGCATTACAAGATTTCATTATAATCCATTCCACATCAAACCTCTTAAGGCCGCTCAAAAATTAAAAGGACACATTAAATGTCCCACGCTCATTCATTGTTGTAAGCAAGATGGAGTCCTTGAAAGCCCCGATGAAGACACAGTACAATTTTATGCCGCACTCAGAACCAGTAATAAAGAACGAACTCATATCTATCTCAGCGAGCCTGGTGATGGATGGCACAATGCGCCATCTGCAGGACATAGGAAAGTAGAAGAAGCGTTTAAAGCAAAATATAATATAGAAAGCAGCAAAAAATTAAGCAGCCCTTCGCCACCATTCGCATCAACACAACCAACACCTGAGCAACTTCGCCGGTCAATCATCCGCTAAATTTTGTTTGATGCCGAATGTTAGACAAACGGTCATTACCTGTGTATCGGTAACATTAATACGTCAAGCAGGATGCACCAGATTTCGCCTTTTCCCCGAAGCATAAACAAAAGAAGTTAAGGCTTTCTCCTATGCTAAAGCTTTGGAGAACAAGTCATATGGCGGGCTAGTTCTTTAAATGAATTTTTTAATAACTGAGAAAGAATGCCCCAATATCCACTACACGAACAAATACAATTATATTCATATATGATTAAATCAACCATTTTTCATCCATTTTAATATGTGTTATTGTTAATAGTAAGGATGCTATTACTTTAGAAAAGGTCTCATTTATGAAAAAAGTATTATTGATAATGCCGTTTTATTTCATATTATTATCATTATCAACAATAACAGGCATATACAAAACACCCCACGCATCTGCGCACTATACATTACATATCAGCAAAGAGTTCAAAGAATCAGTCGATACAAATGATCATATTACTATGCTTAATATTCTGATGAATCTTAATCAGTATTCTGATGAAGCTTGTTATTATGTTGCACGCCACGGGTCACCTGAAATGTTCTACAAATTGCTCGAGTATAACCCCCATATAGCACATTTTCGCATTCTATGTGATCAACCATGGGTAGGATATCCCATAGCAGCATATGTCATAGATAGCGGCAGTCTAAAAAAACTACAATATCTTCTTAAATATAACATCGATATGAATTCTCCCGTAGGAATAGGCATCAACTACCCGGTGACTATTACGGGAAAAACACGGTCATACGCAACTCGTAATATTCCCCTTTTACATTATGCAATCAGCACGCATGCATCGCTTGAAATAATCAAAATGATAATTAATTCAGGTGCAGATATCAGCCGCTTTGCACCATTGCCCTGTTATGACTATAAATTATGGACACCACTGATGATAGCCGCTTTTTTTGGCGATGTTGAACTTGTAAGAATTTTGCTTGCGGCAGGAGCACAGACAGAGATCACAGACTCTTATGGAGCAACAGCATTAGATTATGCACAATTACAACAACACGATCATATTATTGCACTCCTGCGTCGATCATAGCAGTGCAGGTTTTTCCTGCCAGCATAGAATGCCAAACAAGCATTCATAACCTGCTCGAGTTTCATATTAAATAATACTGTCTGGTTCTTGAATGTATCGAGCAGGGCGCACCACCCAGCCGACGCCTCCGCGTAAAACTACGAAGTTTAGTGAGGCTATGGCGGGTGCTCGCCGTAACTTTATAATAATACTTCACAGTCATATGCTTGAGTGAAGGCTGGGCTTTTTCAATCATTGAATGATTTTATCCGTTTGGCATCGAAGGTAGACTGGGAAGCTGCTGTTAAGTAGCGTAGTAATCCCAGCTTTTTAAAGGTATGCTTTTTTGAGCTTGCAATAATGATATATAATGATAATCGTTTTACCAGCATTAAGCATCCTATGGAGCGTAGTCATGAAATGGAAAATATCAGTCCTGATTTGTTGTGTAATTCACTATTCTGCTCATACATCGCAGAATATGGCAATCAAAAAAAAATCGTCAAGTAACTATGAAATGACACGCGAAAAAATCGCTGGAAAGCAAAGACTATTGGAAGAAATCAATAACACTCAATTGTTACCATTTAATATCTGGAACATGGTTGCCGATTATCTCACTCGTTTTGTGCCAAACGCTCCATTGTCAAGCTCAAAGCCGACCTCTCTTCTGAGTGTTCAGGCGATAGACCCCTATGTTGCATGTGGCGATACAGAGGGCGATATACATCTGTGGAATATTAATAATGGAACCTTAATTCATCAATTTCGGGGACATAGTGGCTCAACGTTTCCCTTAACCGCTCTATTACATGAGAGATTTGCCTCCGGATCAAGCGATAAAACCGTTCGTATATGGGATATTCCTACACGGTCGTGTATTCGTATTTTGAAAGGTCATTGCTCGGGAATAATTGGACTAGAAGCTCATAATAATCTATTGGCTGCTTTTACAGAGAAGAATAGAGCACGATTGTGGAACATTGATACAGGGGCATGTTTACGAGAATTTTATAACAGTAACGCCTTATGCTTATCTGCTGTTTTTACATTAGAAGGGCTTCTTGTGGGGGATCGACAAGGCAATATTATTCAATGGACAATAGATGGCTTGAAAGGCTCCATTAAACCAAAGCCAACAGCATACATTGAAAGTCGATGTAAAGAATGTATTTGTACCCTTAAGCGTTCACCACAGGGTAAGCTTGCGCTCAGCTACGTAGACCTTACAGGAGGAGCATCGCTGATAGAAATTTGGGATAGCAATAAGATATACTTGCAAACTATTCATATTGACGTAGATAAAGACGACTGCGCGAATCATATGCTATTAGCTCTAGCACATCAAGATACCATGCAAGCCGTTATGAGTCGTATGAATGCAATGACATGGCTTTCTGAAAATGAGCTTGCCCTTCTGGATACAACGGAAAGACTTCTGGTCTGCAGCACAGTAACGGGAAAAATTCTACAAAAATTTAAGTTCTTTAAAGAATCGGCTCCTACGGGACTTGCATATATCGGAGATCGTTTAGTAGTAAGTACCAGTGATGGAAAAATAATCGTTTGCGATCGCAAAATTGATATAGCAATAACTCGCAAGAAAACATGATACCAAAAATGCACGTTTACCCGAGAAATTTCAAACAAATAAATGGTAGAAAAAGCGTGGCCTTTCAAGAGCGCTTAATGCCAAATGCGTAGCTACCGCTTGATCAAGCGTCACATCAAAGCATATTGCTCGGTTCTTGAATACGTCTAACCAATCTGTTTAATCGTTATACTTTGAGCGTTTGCCACCATATCAGCTCCATTGGCTGGAACAATCGATACTAAAAGATACCAATCTAACCCTAATTCATCATCTTGGAAGATTTCTATCTTTCAACATACAAGTAAGGACGCTCATGAGAAACCTATTACTCTGGCGAAATACCTATCGGGACAAGTAATCTTTCATTAACAACAGGATTTTGGTTCCAAGGGTCATTAAATTTATTATTGCCAGAGCAGACAAAACGCTCAAAACATTCTTTAAGCTCTGGCATCGCAGCAAGATAAAATGGTACTTCAGAATGCCATGGGTATAGACCTATTTCAATCCCTTCTCTGCTTTGAATAAGACTAATCCTTATAAAATATGGTGCGATAGTACAGATATTATCATTTATAAGGTGTCGACTGATTTTTATATTGCCTAAGGCATTTTTTGGCAATATAATGGTTTTTCCTTGCTGCATCAGTAAATGATCTCGCACCGAATAGAATGCTGCTCTCGCATGTGCGGAAAGAAAAGTCGGCGCTTGCCGATCAAATGGTACACTCTCTATGAGAGATGCGTTACCATATCCCGCAATGCCAGGACCCCCATGATACCTTATATTAATGTAGTCGCCTTTACCATCTAGGTAATATCCTGGAACTCCCATTCCGTAAGTTTCGCGAGTCAAGCGAAGTGCACCTCTCTGACTGACAGAATTTGCTTGCTTATGAAAAATTTTCCATAAGCAATAGATTCCAGTCATCAGTATGGTAGCTGTTATTACTGGATTGCGTCGAGCAACCTGAAGTACGCGAATTTTGCCAGTATTATAGCACATGCTGCTTAACATACGATAATCAGTAAGAGATACGATGAAAAAACCAATGAATAACGCTGTATATTTTTGAGGAAATATTCTCACTGTCCTACCTTTGTTATTATCAATGCTTAATATCCTCGAACAAGCACGTTTAATCAAGAGCAGAACGAAATGAGTATACACAATGAGCAGTCTTTTGTGAAGAAGAAACACTGCAACAGGAGCCTATTTTGGTGCATCGCAGTTTTTTCCGTAAGCGAAGTCGAAAGCAAGCGAATGTTAGTAAAACGCGTAAGCTGGGTGCTTACCCATTTCAGATGAAGATCAAGCACTTATTGTTCTATCGCTTTAAGATCTTCCTCATGCGCTACAAACTGTCGTGCAAGTATTTGTTTTGTTTCCATTGCCTTAGAAAAAGTATCTGCATCAAGTCTACCATCAAGATATCCGTGAGTGTGCGCCGAATCAAAAATTTACAGTTATTCTTTGTAGCACGTCAACGTCGGCATGTTCGGTTCTTGAATACGTCTAACCAATCTGTTTAATCGTTATGCTTTGAGCGTTTGCCACCACATCAGCTCCATTGGCTGGAACAATGGTAAGTGCCGTTGAATCACCAGCAGGATTAATAATAGTTATTACTGAATTAGTCACCGTTGTCGTAATGAAAAAATTACCAATAATAGGATGCCCACCCAAAGTTGGGTTCATATTAACAGCAACAGTTTCCGGAAGAGGCGTACCTTGCAGCAAAAGCTGTAATTGGCCCGGCTCTGTGGTGTGAACCTTAAACGTAATTTCATATGTTCCAATGGCGGGCAATATAAAATTTGAGGGATCATTACCACCAACACGAGCGATGCCGCCTGAGATTGGTCCATTACGCGGAAAGGGAACCGATGCGCCAGCCGCAACTGTTGCTGCGTAATCGGTTGTCCCTGGTCCTGGATATCCTACTCCAGCTGTTAATCCATAGAACATGGCAAAACTTGATATGGTTCCCTGAGGACCCTGTGGCCCTATAGGACCCTGAGCACCCGCAGTACCCTGTGGACCTTGTGGACCAACAAGACCTTGAGCACCTACGGGACCTTGCGCACCTGCGGCACCTACTGCACCGGGAATCCCTTGGGGACCAATAGGACCCTGTGCACCCGCAGCACCTACCGAACCCGGAGCACCCTGTGGACCTGTAGGACCTTGTGGACCCACAGCACCCGGAGTACCTTGAGGACCTACAGGACCTTGTACACCTGCACCACCAGCTGCACCGGTGGGACCTTGTAGACCTACGGGACCCTGTGCACCTGCGGCACCTACTGCACCTGGAGCCCCTTGGGGACCAATAGGACCCTGTGCACCCGCAGCACCAGCTGCACCCGGAGTACCCTGGGGGCCTATGGGACCCTGTGCCCCCGCAGTACCTTGTAGACCTTGTGGACCTACAAGGCCTTGAGCACCTACAGGACCTTGAGCACCGAGAGAACCTACAGGACCTTGTGGGCCCGGAGGACCACCAGCAGGACCCGTAGCCCCAGTAGCCCCAGTAGCCCCATCAGCTCCAGGAGGGCCGGTAGGGCCAGTTACGCCGAGAGGACCGCTTGGGCCCATAATTGGGCCATTGACTGTCAAGGTACCGCCTACAGAAGTGTCGCCCACAACCGCTAAGCATCCGGCAGTAAGACCGCATTGAACCAAGAGTTTACTGAGCACTTTACACTTTTTATTTTTGTTGCCCCCGCGCGTTATTGGTTCTTCTTCAAACTGAATCAATGAATCACCGTTAATTAAATATTGATCATATTCAACCAGTAATTCCGACATCTTGATATAATCATCGCATTGCATTACTTCATAACGCATGTTCAAAGCCTGAGTCATACGCGCTACGACGTACAGCATTATGTCATAGGGCGCAATATACATATCGTTTTTAAGGTCCATGCAGAGCTTATTTATCCTTACATCTTGTTGCATATCAATATCATGATCATGAAGTGAAACTAAAAGAGCGCGTACGTTTTCTGGTACGTAGGTAAATCGAACATTCGATGCATCTGAATTAAGAGAGACTTCTTGATTAAATAATTGATGCTCGATGTTTTGCTCATAAGCATGCAGCTCAAAAAACCATAAAAACGCAAGCGAGCTTTTTAACAAGCTACGCACATTGAACATAGAATCTCCTAGAAAGATGATACATTAATTAATGATTGTTGTATTTTTCGATTGAGTTGATCGAGTTTTTCATGATAGAAGCATAAGTTACTCTGGAGATGAGCCTCGTCGGGACATACAGATAAGGCAGCGCGTACCGCCTCTTCTCCAATCTCATACGCGCCCACGTACCATGCAATACATCCGAGGAGGTCATATCGCGTGTATTCATAAAGCAGCTTTTCTACAAATAATGTATCTAAAAATGGGTACGGAATTTCGACTGCTTGCCGCGCAAAAATAAAAGCAAGTGCAAATTCGCGTGTATCCCAATAGTGCTGTGCAAGCGCTACGAGTGGCTCGGCTCGTTGAGGGCGTAATGAATACGCTGCCAAGTAATTGCATGCAGCCTGATTCCAATCTCCTAATTTCTCATATGACTGCGCGAGACGATACCGTGCCATAAAATTTTCTTCATCCCATCCGTGCAGACCAACGCGACGTTCATACCACCAGCACGCACTGCTCCAATCTCCCAAGCAGGCATATGTTTGCGCAAGGTAGAATGTCAGGCGTTCATCGTGGGGATTACGCTTGCATTCTTGCAAAAGTATATCTCGATCGCGCAACCAACGAAGTCTTGATTTTTCAGAGCCATAATCCGTACTGCTCAGCTCAAAAAATATATTGTTTGGTACTTTGTGGGGAGAAACTTGATTCAATGTTTCATGCACCACCCCAATAAAACGCACGGTCGTGTGATTTCTTATAAGACGTTGAGTATAAAAGTCGAGATGTGCATCCATAATTCGAACCGAATAAGATTCATCTGCATCATGACGATGGCTTTCACAAAAATCGAGCAGGCCCCGAACATTATGGAGATGCCATTCTGCGTCAGGCATCAACATAAA
>Ga0206845_1010_pt1 | contig 74347 bp, 83 predicted proteins | sample Alteio_BWOrgCont_19_FD_152887 | JGI IMG/M metagenome (GOLD analysis project Ga0206845, IMG submission 152887) | Enriched cells from forest soil in Barre Woods Harvard Forest LTER site, Petersham, Massachusetts, United States -... | ecosystem: Environmental > Terrestrial > Soil > Temperate forest >...
TTTTAAATACCTTGACGCCTTGGCCGATAATATGATCGCTGATTTCGATAATAGGGTGACGCGCCTCTTTTAATACCACAGCAAGAATTTCTTTTCTACCTATCAGAGGGACATTTTTAAGATCATATCCCTTAGCATAAGGCAAATCAAAAACTTTATAAAATAAATTTTTTGATTTGGGAAAAGAGATTTCATTTTGCAATAATTCAAAATTAGAAATGCCGTTTTGCAACGCAATTAATTCGCCATCTAAAATACAGTCGGTTTTAATGGTGGATAAGGCTTGCACGATGCGCGGCAATTTATCCGTCCAGTCTTTTTTATTGCGCGTATATAGTTTTACAGTGCCGGATTTGATTACTGCGATAATACGGTAACCATCAAACTTTATTTCATGTAGCCAATCATCACCCATCGGGGTCTGTGTCGCTAGCGTTGCCAATTGAGGTTTAATTGTGGTAGGCTGCGCTGATTTTTTTGCGTCTGGAGATTTTTTTATTAGCGCAAGCACGGTTGCCTTCATTTTTTCACCTTAGACGTAGCACTTTTTGAAGCTTGTAATAATGTGTGATAAGTGCCGACGCCGCGCGATTTTTTTGTTAATACGTCATATTTACTGAGTGGTTTAGCAAATGAATCTTGCATTTTAAAAAGTAACCATTGCTTGTTGCGCGTAGAAGATTTAATGCGTATCAGTTTCCAGCGCCCTTTTAATTTCTTACCAAATAAATCAAATGTCATATGGCCTGCAAGAAAGGATTTTAAGGGCGGACCTACACATTGCCAGGTGCCGGTGTCCCATAATATGACATTACCTGCGCCGTATTGACCTTTAGGAATGATGCCTTCAAATGTTGCATAAGCTAAAGGATGATCTTCGACTTCTATGGCAAGACGTTTTACTGATGGGTCAAGACACGGCCCTTTGGGTACAGCCCAACTTTTCAAGACTTTTTTTAATTCTAAGCGTAAATCATAATGCAAATGACTGGCTGCATGCTCTTGGATGACATAGCATGAGGATTTAATTTTGATTTTTTTTTTGCCCGACGGCTCAGGGGTGTGATCAAAATTTCTTTTATGACGGTATGCATTAAGGTTCAAGAATAGTCTTTCCTTGAAATTAATGTATTTAACACTAGACTTTGCACTGACGATTGTCAATAAAGGATAGCGAAGATGGCACAAGGTATTTGGAAAGGTGATATTAATTTTGGCTTGGTGTATATTCCTGTGACCTTATACGCTGCACAATCGCCTAAAGCAAATGTCAAATTGGTATTACTCGATAAGCGTGATTTATCACGCGTAGGCTATGATCGCGTGAATAAAACGACGGGAAAAAAAGTACCCTTAGATCAATTAGTCGAAGGCTACGAAAATAAAGATGAAAATTATGCTGTGCTCACCCGAGAAGAACTGAAAAACATTCATCCCACCGCGACTCAAAGTATCGATATATTAGAATTTGTGGATTTAGATGCGATTCATCCTGAATATTTTGAAACCCCTTATTATTTAGAGCCGATTAAAAAAGGTCAACGTGCGTATGCGCTATTGCGTGAAGCGTTGCGTGCGAGTCAAAAAGTAGGCATAGCAAAAGTGGTTATTCGAACCCGCGAATATTTAGCAGCATTAATGGTCGAGGATAAAGCAATCATGTTGCAATTACTACGCTTCCCCGAAGCATTAGTGCCGCAAGATAAATTTGATTTGCCAGAATTAAAATTAGAAAAATTAGGAATTAAAAAACAAGAGCTTTCGATCGCAGAAGAATTAATTCAACGCATGTCAGCGAAATGGGATCCTAAAAAATATCATGATGATTATGAAAAAGATTTAATGGCGTATATCCGTGAAAAAATTAAACTCGGCAAAGTGCCCAAGGGGCGACGCGTGAGCGCTAAATCGACTCAATCTGCACAAGTGGTTGATATCATGGATTTGTTAAAAAAGAGTGTGGAGAAAAAGAAGAAGAAGGCTCGGTGATTCTCCGGGATTGTGGTTTATTTAAATAGCAGCCCAACAAAAAGTCTGGGAGGTATTTTATACTCAGGGCTGGCGCAATTCGCATAAAATACCTCCCAGACTATTTGTTGGGCGATTTATCTTGATATTATTTTCCGTTAGACATAAAAAAACCCGGTTGAACCGGGTTTTTTATTAAATTTAAGCTGTTAGCTTACTTGGGTGTGGGTGTAAGTTGGTTAAAAATGCCATTAGTGGGATGATTAGTTGGGCGTTTTTGGTTTTCTACAGCCTCATTCTTCTTAATAGCGGCATTAGCCATGGGCACCGCATTAGGATCTATGGTATTAAGAATACGGGTGTTGCCGGATTGAACCGCACTCTGATAAATATCTTTATGACGTGCGGAAGTAGCGGGCTCGTTAATGACATAAAGATTTTTAACGCTGCCTGCATTTTCTTTTAAGAAATCAGAAACATGCTTCCGAAGTGCTTTGACATCTTTAAAGGAAGTGTTTTTTAGGCTCGTAGCAAGATTAGCTTTCAATACATCGATGTTAGAGCGATGATTTGAGCTTTGAACTGGCTGTGTTTTTAAACCTGCTGACATAAAAACGACCTCTTAAAATTCAGTTACCGGACCTATCACTATTTGAATATACCAAGTTTGCTTATCCCTGTCAAGACCTGCTGAAGTTTATTTACATCAATAAAATCAATATCTTAGTAAAATAGACCCTGATCTTGAACAGTTAATTTTTATCCTACCTTATTATTATCGTCATTGCAAGAGTAAGCTTAAGGGGCTAGCTTGCGACTCAACTCTTTTCCTGTCATATTGCCCAGATTAAAAACCTTCACAAGGAATGGTTTATGAAGTTACGTATTGCGACGCGCAACAGCCAGCTGGCCTTATGGCAGACGGATTTTGTGATTGCGGCCTTAACGCGCATTTATCCTGAGATTCAATGCGAAAAAATTGAACTCCTGACCCAAGGCGATAGGGATTTATCCTCGCCTTTAGCCAAGATAGGCGGCAAGGGTTTGTTTTTAAAAGAATTAGAGCTTGCGCTGTTACAAAATGAAGCCGATATTGCGGTGCATTCGCTGAAAGACGTACCGGCGCAGCAAACGCCAGGTTTAGAGTTAATTACTTTTTTAAAGCGCGAAAACCCCCAAGATGTGTTGTTAAGTCGGGACAAGTTGACGCTGGCTCAATTGCCACCCGGTGCGCGCTTAGGCACATCAAGTTTGCGCCGGGTGTGTCAAATGAAAGCGCAGCGCCCTGATTTAGACTATCAATGGTTACGCGGCAATGTGCCGACTCGGATTAAGAAATTAATTCAGGGCGAATTTGATGCCATTATTCTTGCCCATGCCGGGTTAATCCGTTTGCAGCAAACCGAATGGATTAGCGAACCCTTTACACCGACGCAATGTTTATCTGCGGTGGGTCAAGGCGTCATCGTGATTGAAGCGCGCACCCATGATGCTTTGATACAAGCGTTGTGTGCACCGCTAGATGATCCCCACACGCGCATTTGCGTCCAAGCCGAACGCGCACTGCATGCCCGCTTAGGGGGCTCGTGTCAGACTCCGATTGCAGGGCTTGCGACGCTACAGGATGATCAATTGCTGCTGCAAGCGCTAGTGGGTTCCCCTGATGGCGCGAATATTATTCGTGAACATCAAACCGGTTCAGCCCAGTTTGCCAAAGAAATCGGTGAACACGTTGCCGAGCGTTTAATTGCACGCGGTGCGGATCGGATTTTGAATGAAAGCCGTTAATCCTATTGGCGTATTAGTCACGCGGCCCGATCCGTTAGCGGCGGCATTAATTGCGCAGCTGACAAAAGAAAATTTTCAAGTCTGGCATTTACCTACCTTAACGATACATTCCTTAGCGGATACGCCCGACGTCAAAAAAATACTGATTCATTTCATGGATTATTCTTGGCATGTTTTTGTGAGTCGTAATGCGGTGCATGCGGTATTACCTGCACTTAAAAGATCGGGGTATGATTTAAATAGTTTGCATTGGGCGGCAGTAGGTTCAGGGACCGCGGCTGAATTGGCAAGTGTGATTAAAACAGATATTATTTACCCGCATCCTGATATCGGGAGTGAGGCTTTGCTACTCACCTTAGACAATAAAATGACAATTAAGGATCGTGTATTAATTTGGTGTGGCGATGAAGCCACCCCAACGTTAGCTGAGGGTTTACAAGCGCGTGGCATCACAGTACAGTCTGTGGTGTGTTATCAACGCGAGAAAAACGCACTAGATATCACACCCATAAAAAGTGCTTGTGCCGCAGGTCAGATTCATTATGTGTTAGTCAGCAGCGGTGCAAGCTTAACGCATTTAGTTGCGCTGTTAACTGTTACGCTACTCAATAGTTGTACGTTAGTGGTGGTGAGTGGGCGTTTAGAAAAACTTGCACGCAGTTTAGGGTTTACAGGCAAGATCATTTTAGCGCAAGGCGCAGATGATGCAGCGATGGTTAAAGCAATAAAAGGATAAATGAGCATGGCATGGGTAAAACGATTTTTTCCATTGATGATAGGTGTAATGGCCGTCATCTTGTTGTGGGTGTGGATGAGCATGCAACAACACGTATCAAACCGAGCCCAACAACAACTTCAAGTGCAAGTGAATGCCTTGACCGCGCAACAATCGCAGCAAACCGCACAGGTCGAAAAATTAAAATCACAAATCAGTGATTCTGCAGAAGCTTGGGTACTCTCAGAAGTGTATTATTATTTAAACGTCGCTCACTTACGTTTGTTTGTTTTTAATGACGTGAAAACAGCGTTGCAGCTGATGCAATGGGCGCAGCAACGGTTAACCAACGCGCACGCCCCTCTAGGGTTACAAGAAGCCTTATTAAGTGACATTGCAGAATTAAGCACTGTCCAATTACCCGATTTAAATGCGCTCACTCAAACACTCGCCTTCGTGCAAACCCAATTACCGCTGTTAAAAGCACATCAAACCACCCAAAGCCAAGAAGAAACTGCACCTTCTGCGGTCACACCCACAGCATCCAGTTGGCGCGATGCACTCAAAGAAGCCTGGCATGATATGAAAAATTTAATTCGCGTCCAAAAACGGCAGGCGGATATGGATTATGCGTTATTTGATGAAACTATTTTAAGGCAAACGGTAGCCGTTGCTTTGCAGCGTGCCAGCATTGCCGCGGTAATGGGACAAGATGATTTATATCAAGCGAGTCTTAACCAGGCGATTGCGCTGCTGCAACAATTTTTTGCGCCGGACCCAGAATTAAAACATACGATAGAGACCTTGCAACACTTATTACAACAGCCTATCGTGCCTCAATTGCCAGAAGCCAATCGCGCCTTGATTTGGTTGCAGATGCAAACAGGTGAAGGACGCGTGTAATGAAAAAATTAATCATTATTTTATTGTTGTTGGCGTTAAGTGTGTGGGTGGGGCTACAAATAAAAGCGGATCCGGGTTATTTACTCATTGCTTATCAAGAGTATGTAATCGATATGCCGCTCTGGTTAGGTTTACTCATCGTCACCGTCGCATTTTTTCTTATTTATGGATGCTTGTCGTTACTCAAAGAAATTTATTTTACGCCACGACACATTGCCGATTGGTATAAGCAAAAAAGCTTTGAGCGGATCAGGCGGCGCACCGCACGCGGGTTTATTGCTTTGGCCGAAGGGCGCTGGCAAGATGCGCAGCAATTACTGAGCAAAAATATTGATAAACGGCATACTGCGTTATTAAATTGTTTGGGTGCTGCGATTGCGGCCCAAAAACAAGGCAAAGAATTAGAGCGCGATGAATATTTACGTTTGGCCCATTCTTATCACAGTCATGCGCAAATTGCGATCGGCTTAACGCAAGCGCGTTTGCAATACATGCAAGGACAATACGAGCAATGTTTAGCCTCATTGCAGCGTTTACTCGTCATTGCGCCAGATCATGCGACCATATTATTAATGTTAAAAGATGTTTTGATTAATCTAAAAGCGTGGGGCGATTTGCTGCCCTTATTAAAAACCCTCCAAAAGAAAAAACTAATGAGCACTGAGGAGGCCTATTGCTTGACCGAGCAAGCCTATGTGGCTTTGTTTATTAAAGCTAAAAATACCGGCGGGGATGCGCCCACAAAACTCTGGCAAGAATTACCAGAAAAATGGACGCAGAATGCAGAATTATTATTGCAGTATATTCCTCATTTATTGGCGCAAGGTACGCATGATGACGCTGAAGCATTACTCAAAAAGAGCATTAAAAAAGCATGGGATCCGCGCTTGGTGCGTTATTATGGCTGGTGTTTACCCCTTGAAAAAGATAAACAATTGAAAACCGCACAACTGTGGCTGAAAGCGCATCCAGAAGATCCCGCGTTACTCATGACTTTAGGCCGCTTACTCTATCGCGAAGAACTTTGGGGTTTATCAAGAGAATATTTGGAAAAAAGCCTAGCAATTTCTCCACAACCGGAGACGTATTTATTATTAGGCGATCTATACGCAAAACTGCAAGATACGACGAAAAGTCAGCATTACTATCAACACGGTTTGCAGCTTGCCTGTCAAACTCAAATTTAAGGAGGTGAAATGAAACCGATTGCTGTGATTTTATCTGGATGTGGTGTATTTGATGGATCTGAAATTTACGAAACCGTCATTACGTTACTCGCCTTAGATCATGCAGGGGCACCGTACCAATGTTTGGCGCCAGAATTTAGCTTTAATGTCGTCAATCATGTCACGCAACAAGCCAACGGTGAGCAACGCGACGTGTATACCGAAGCGGCACGCTTGGCGCGCGGCAATATTAAACCGTTAGGCACTGCGAATGCAGACGATTATTCAGCAATGATAATTCCGGGTGGTTTTGGCGCTGCAAAAAATTTAAGCGATTTTGCCACTAAAGGAAAAGAGTGTACGGTGAATGTAGAATTATTGCGTTTTGCTAAAGCCATCGCGCAACAACATAAACCGGCTGGATTTATTTGCATTGCCCCGGTGTTAATTTCTGCGATTTATGGTCCGGGCGTAAAACTGACTATCGGCACGGATGAAAAAACGGCGATGATGCTCACGCAAATGGGTGGGATCCATGAACCTTGCAGCGTGACGGAGTATGTGACCGATGAGACACACAAGGTTGTCACCACACCTGCGTACATGTTGGCGCAATCCATCAGTCAAGCTGCATTTGGAATTGAACGTTTAGTGGAACAAGTGTTGGCGTGGGTAGAATAATGGCTAACCTGTAGTTAAATTTTTATACTTTAACAGCAACGCTTCCTGGCTTTCAGTGTGTTGCGGATCAACAGCGATACATTCTACGGGACAGACTTCTTGACATTGCGGCACATCAAAGTGGCCTACACATTCGGTACATTTATTGGGATCAATTTCATAAATCGACACACCCATATAAATCGCTTCATTGGGACATTCGGGTTCACAAATATCACAATTAATGCAGGCGGAACTAATGTTAAGTGCCATGATGTTTTAGGGTTTCCACAACATGAGGAGAAACAAACGCAGACACATCGCCTCCGAGCTGCGCAATCTCACGCACTAAGCTAGAGGAGATAAATGCATACTGCACCGTCGGGTGTAAAAATAGGGTTTGAATATCGGGCGCGAGTTGTTGATTCATAAATGCCAGCTGTGATTCATGTTCAAAATCAGCCGTATTACGTAAACTGCGGATAATAAATCCCGCCTGATGGGTGTGCATAAAATCAATCAATAAACCCGTAAACCCAAGCACTTCGACATTAGGCAGATGTGCTAAAGCGTGCGTCACAAGTTTCACGCGGGTATCTAGCGTAAGCAGTGGTTTTTTGCCTGGGTTTTGAGCCACGGCCACGATCACTTTATCGAATAATTGGCAGGCGCGCGTGACTAAATCGCTGTGTCCGAGGGTGATAGGGTCAAATGTGCCTGAAAAGACGCCGGTTTTCATAGGGGTTTAGTATATCTAAAAGTAGGCAGTAGGGATAGGGGCTGGACTTTCCCCCTTTACAAAAGGGAAAGTCCATCTTCTTACAGCAAAAATGGGTATATACTAAATCTAGCAGCTTTAAGTAGGTGTCTAGTCACCTCTCATCACTGCGACTGGCTGACTTTTGTGGTATTATGGGACACATCAACACAAGAGGTGATTATTATGTTTTATGGCTTGTTAGATTTACCGTGGTGGGCTTATTTCGTTGTGGCCTTTGTCCTCACTCATATTACCACGGCCTGTATCACCCTATTTTTTCATCGTGCCCAAGCGCACCGTGCACTGGAACTTCACCCCATCATCAGTCATTTTTGTAGGTTTTGGTTATGGCTGACCACCAGTATGGTCACCAAGCGTTGGGTCGCCGTGCACCGTAAACACCATGCATACTGTGAAACTGAAAATGATCCGCATAGCCCCCATGTCTATGGCATTAAACAAGTCTTTTGGCTAGGCGCAGAGCTTTATGGTATTGAGAGTAAAAACAAGGAAACGCTGGAGCGTTTTGGTGCGGGAACGCCTGATGATTGGTTAGAACGTCAGATTTATACCCCCCATGACATGGTGGGCATTATCGCGCTGCTCGGCTTGGAATTAGTGTTATTTGGTGTGCCGGGTCTTGCGATATGGTCGTTCCAAATGATGTGGTCACCTATTGCAGCAGCAGGAATCGTTAATGGTGTGGGCCATTTTTGGGGCTATCGGAATTTTGAATGTAAAGATGCCTCAACTAATGTGTCTCCCTTAGGCGTATTATTGTGTGGCGAAGAATTGCATAATAATCATCATACCTACGGAACCTCTGCGAAATTCTCAGTCCGTTGGTTTGAGTTTGATTTGGGTTGGGCGTATATCAAGCTATTGTCCTTTTTAAAGCTCGCTAAACCTAAGCGTATTCCACCTATCCCGCACTTAATGCTGAGTAAAGACAGTATTGATGTGGATACGGTAAAAGCGATTTTCCTTAATCGTTTTGAAGTCATGGCCCATTATGCAAAAGAAGTGATAGCCCCGGTCTGGTCGCAAGAGCGGCAAAATAGCTTGAAAACCATGCATAAGGATTGGGGTCGTAGAATTAAACGTCTCTTGATCCGTGAACAAAGTTTAGTCGATGCGCTGGCGCAGCAGCGTTTAGCTGAAGCCTTAAGCCTAAGTCCTAGTTTGCAAGTGGTGTATGAGTTCCGTAATCGGTTCCAAGCCATTTGGGAGCAAACTACGGCCAGCCAAAAAGAATTATTAGATGCTTTGCAGGTCTGGTGTAAAGAAGCAGAAGCCACAGGTATCGATGCGTTGAAAAATTTTGCGCAATCGCTGCAACGTTATACCTTGGCGACAAACTAGAGTTGACCTTAAATCATACGCTCCCTTTTGTCAGGGAACGTATGATTATCCTATCTTTCATTGCGTTACTTGAGTTGCAGCTGTGCGACTGCACCAGATTGTTGCGGCCTTGGTCCCTGTCCCTGGATAAGCGCATCATACGCACTATGCGTAGACAATTTTGCATTGATGATGTCTAATCTTTTATCTGCTAAAGCTAAACAAGCCGTCCACTCAGGCGTAGTACGCTGACCGGTCAGCATATCCCAAATAGGGTGGGCATGAATATTAATTTTATATTCAAATTTATTTTTTAAATCAGTCAGTGCTTGCACCGAGTTCACCTGCACGAGCGCTGCTTTAAAACGTTGCGCGGCCTGTGCGGAACCCTTAGAAATAATCGATTCCGCTGTTTCGCCGGCATCACTCATTTCCCTATCCAGTTCAGCTTTTACGCTCTCTTGTTCTAATGATTTAAAAATAAGCAAAATATCTAGTGCTGCTTCGTAATGCTGTTTTGCTACAGTTATTTGTAACGGTGAAATTAGGCTTTTTGGGGTATTAAGGTCGATGGCCTGATTTCCTGCAATAGGCTTAGGAGGATATTCTTTCAAAGTCAGTAAACTTAAGATCAACATGTTCATATTGGGACAGAGCGATACGATTAGACCCAAATCGTCTAGGCGCACGATAAATTCGATGAGCGTAGTCGAAAAAGTCGCTTTAGCCTCGGGGCTTTCTGCAATGGTTTTCCAGATTTGGCTTAAGAACAGCTGTAACGCATATTCTTTACTTTTGGCGATATCCTGTTCTAAATATTCGGTGCGGATCTCTATATAAGCGTCTTTCAATATATCTACAGTCAGACTGGGCTGTCCGTCGATAATCTGTTGTTTTAACTGTTCAAATTGTTTGCCCATGGTATTACCTACATGAATAAAGTTGACATTATGACAGATAACTTTCGGAAGGCAATGCGGCAGAGAAGAAGATACTAGATCGCCACTGCGTAAATTAAAGATCTCAAAATTCTCCCGGCCGGACGCTAAAAATCCCCCCGGACGAAGCGTCCGGCCCCCTTTACAAAGGGGGCAAATGCTTCGCTTTATTCCCGATGGACTTGCCCTCTTTATGAAGGAGCGTGCACGTAGCTCGGAGCGAACCGACTTGCTTGCCCCCTTTGTAAAGGGGGCCGGACGCTTCGTCCGGGGGGATTTGCGATCTTTGCTTACCCGCAGGTAACCCCGTTGCGGGAGACGAATTTTGATTCAACAAAGCCAGTACTGCCCTTATGCCTTAATTTCCTTGCTGTTCTTTAAAACCTGCGCGACAATAGGCATTCTTATATATTTAGTCTGGAGTTAGGAATGCCCTCTTCTGATGTGTTGGCAAATGCCTTACGTTTTCTCAGCATAGACGCCGTAGAAAAAGCTCAATCTGGCCATCCGGGCATGCCTATGGGCATGGCGGATATTGCGACGGTGTTATGGCGTGAATACCTCCAACACAGTCCCCATGATCCGAGCTGGCCGAATCGGGATCGGTTTGTGCTGTCCAATGGTCACGGCTCAATGCTGTTATACGCCTTATTGCACTTAACGGGGTATCCATTAACCCTCGATGATTTAAAACAATTCCGCCAACTCGGCAGTAAAACACCGGGACACCCTGAGTTGGGCTTGACGCCTGGGATAGAAACGACGACCGGTCCATTGGGTCAGGGGCTTGCTAATGCAGTAGGGATGGCTTTGGCTGAGCGTAAGCTCGCCGCAGAATTCAATCGCGATAAATTGCCGATTATCGATCATTATACTTATGTTTTCCTAGGAGATGGCTGCTTGATGGAAGGGGTTTCTCATGAAGCCTGCTCTTTTGCCGGAGCCCAGCGTTTAGGAAAATTAATCGCGTTTTGGGATGATAACGGCATTTCAATTGATGGCAAAATAAACGATTGGTGTATTGATAATGTCCCCGAGCGCTTTCGTGCTTACCAATGGCACGTGATCGCCGAAGTCGATGGCCATGATATGGACGCTATCCGCTCCGCCATCAAAGCCGCACAAGCAGAAAAAGATCGCCCAACGATGATTTGTTGCCGCACGCAAATTGGCTATGGCGCTCCAAATTTATCGGGTACGTCAAAAGCTCACGGCTCGCCCATGGGCAAAGATGAAGTGGCCCTCACCCGTGCACATTTGAATTGGCCTTATGGTCCATTTGAAATCCCAGAAGAAATTTATACGGCTTGGGATGCGCGTGCGGCAGGCACCCAGCGCCTGAATCATTGGCAATACATATGGCAAGACTATCAACAGGCTTATCCTGATTTAGCGGCTGAATTCACCCGCAGAAAGAAAGGGGCTTTGCCCGATAACTGGTCTTCTAATCAACAAGCCTGGATTGATGCCTTACAACAAAATGCGACCCCGATTGCCACACGCCAGGCCTCGCAACACGCATTGGCGCACTATGCTAAACAATTACCAGAAATGATCGGCGGCAGCGCAGACTTAACCGAATCCAACTTAACACATTGGAAGGGCGCGCAAATGCTCTCGCACTTAACCCCCAATGGCCAATATATTTTTTACGGCGTACGTGAATTTGCAATGACCGCCATCATGAATGGCATGGCCCTTTACGGTGGCTTGATTCCTTTTGGTGGGACATTTTTAGTGTTTACCGATTATGCGCGCAACGCTTTACGCATGGCGGCGTTAATGCAGCAGCGTATTATTATGGTGGCGACACACGACTCTATCGGTTTAGGTGAAGACGGACCGACACACCAACCGATAGAACAAGTCGCAAGCCTGCGTTTAATTCCTCATTTATCGCTTTGGCGTCCAGCCGATGCCGTAGAAACCGCAGTCGCCTGGCGCAGTGCGTTGCTGCGTTTGGGGCCGACCGTATTGGCATTGAGCCGGCAAAAATTACCGTTGCTTGCGCGCGCACCTTTGCAAATTAAAGCGATTGAACAAGGCGGCTACATACTTTGGGAGCCGCCCGTTCAACCGATACAGGCCATTTTAATCGCGACCGGTTCTGAAGTCGCTTTAGCGTTAAGCGCGGCAGAGCAATTGCTAGAAAAAAATTATGCGGTGCGTGTCGTTTCCATGCCTTGCACCGATGTCTTTGATGCACAAAGTCCAGCTTACCGTGAACAGGTCTTGCCTTTAGCGGTGACTTGCCGCGTTGCCGTGGAAGCAGGTAGCACGCGTACTTGGGCGTATTATGTAGGCACATCCGGCAAAGTGATCGGTATTGATCGATTTGGTGAATCCGGGCCTTATGAAAAAGTATATCAAGCCTTAAAGATCACCGTAGAGAATATTATAACTAGTGTAGAGGAGTGTATATGCCAATCAAAATAGCAATTAATGGTTATGGGCGCATAGGGCGCAATGTCTTACGGGCGTTATATGAAAGTGATAAAAAAAATGCCATCAAAATAGTTGCCATTAATGATTTAGGGAATGCGGATGTACTCGCTCATTTAACGCAATATGATACCGCTCACGGCAAATTTAAAGGTGACGTGCATTTGGAAAATGACCATCTCATTATTAATGGGGATAAAATCCAAGTGCTCGCACAACGTGATCCAGAAAGTCTACCTTGGCGAGAACTCGGTATCGATGTGGTATTAGAATGCACGGGTCTTTTTGCCTCAAAAGAAAAAGCACAAAAACACATTAATGCCGGCGCAAAAAAAGTCATTATTTCAGCACCCAGCAGTGATGCGGTGGATGCCACCATCGTTTATGGTGTGAATCACGATATTTTGAAAGCAAGTGATACGATAATTTCCAATGCGTCTTGCACCACTAATTGTTTAGCACCACTTGTTAAACCCTTGCATGAGCAATTAGGAATCGTTGAAGGGTTGATGACAACCATCCATTCGTATACGAATGATCAAGTCCTGACCGATGTGTATCACGTCGATGTTAGACGTGCGCGTTCTGCCACTCAATCCATGATCCCGACCAAAACCGGTGCGGCGGCAGCGATAGGTTTAGTGTTACCCGCACTTGCGGGCAAGTTGGATGGTTTTGCCATGCGTGTGCCCGCCATTAATGTATCGGTTGTGGATTTAACCGTAACCGTCGAGCGCGATACATCTGTAGAAGAAGTGAATACTATTTTATTGACCGCGTCTAAAGGCCCATTAAAAGGCATATTAACGTATAATACCCTACCTTTAGTCTCCATCGATTTTAACCATAATCCAGCGTCTAGTATTTTTGATGCGACGCAAACTAAAGTCATCGGTAATTTAGTTAAAGTATTGTCTTGGTATGATAATGAATGGGGTTTTTCCAATCGCATGTTAGATACTACGATCGCCTTAATGCATGCAAAGGGGTAGTGCTATGACAGTATGGTATTTACATGAAGTGGATTTAACCGGTAAACGTGTCTTGATACGCGAAGATTTTAACGTGCCCCTACAGGAGGGGAAAATTACTAGCGATCAACGCATCATCGCAGCGCTCCCTACAATACAGTACGCATTGAAAGCAGGTGCCTGTGTGATGCTAATGTCGCATTTAGGCCGACCAGAAGAAGGCGTGTCTGATCCCCACTATTCATTACTCCCGGTTGCGCGTCGTTTATCTGAATTATTAGGCCAGCATGTGCCGCTCATCACCGATTGGTTGCATGATGTAGACGTCAAGCCCGGTGAAGTGGTGTTATTTGAGAATGTGCGTTTTAACCGCGGTGAAATCAGTAATGATAATGTGTTGGCTTTACAAATGGCGTCTTTATGCGATGTGTTTGTGATGGATGCCTTTGGCAGTGCGCACCGTGCTCACGCGTCGACTTTTGGTGTGGCGCGTTACGCCCCCGTTGCGGTAGCAGGTCCACTGCTGGAAGCTGAACTCAAAGCGATAGGTCAAGTGCTAGAAAATCCGCAGCATCCTGTGGTGGCCATTGTTGGAGGCTCGAAAGTTTCGAGTAAATTAATGGTCTTAAATACCTTAAGCCAAAAAGTGGATCAGCTGATTGTCGGCGGTGGAATGGCCAATACTTTTTTAGCGGCCGAAGGTTTTAATATCGGCAAATCTTTGTATGAACCCGATTTGGTATCACAAGCGCGCACGCTTTTAGCCACGATGATTGCTCAAAATCGCGAGATCCCTTTGCCACTAGATGTGGTCGTGGCAAAAGAAATGGATAAAAATGCGCATGCGGAAATCAAAACCGTGGATGCTATTGCCGCAGATGATATGATTTTAGATATCGGCCCAAAAACCATTGCGCTCTATAAAGATCTGTTAAAAAACGCAAAAACGATATTATGGAATGGGCCACTCGGCGTATTTGAATTGCCACAATTTGCACGCGGCACCCGTGAAATTGCACAAACCATAGGCGCAAGCGATGCGTTTTCATTGGCAGGCGGCGGCGATACGCTGGCCGCAATTGAAGCCTTTGGTGTGGGAAATTTATCTTATGTCTCGACCGGGGGTGGCGCATTTTTAGCCTTTTTAGAAGGCAAACAATTACCGGGCGTTGCCATACTCGAGCAACGTGCAAAAGACAGCGAACAAATTAATTAAAGGAAAACACGATGGCACTCATTACTTTAAGACAATTATTGGATCACGCCGCAGAACACCAATACGGTATCCCTGCGTTTAATGTGAATAATCTTGAACAAATGCGCGCCATTATGATGGCAGCAAGTGCGACCAATAGCCCGGTGATCGTGCAAGCCTCAGCCGGCGCTAGAAAATATGCGGGCGCATCTTTTCTGCGGCATTTAATTATGGCGGCCAGCGAAGAATGGCCGCATATTCCTTTATGCATGCATCAAGATCATGGCGCCTCTCCCGGCGTGTGTCAGCGCTCAATACAATTAGGATTTACTTCCGTGATGATGGATGGATCATTAAAAGAAGACATGAAAACCCCGGCAAGTTTTGACTACAATGTCGCAGTGACTGAAAAAGTCGTGGCGATGGCGCATAGCTGTGGCGTCTCGGTGGAAGGCGAGCTCGGTTGTTTAGGATCACTAGAAAGTGGTCTTGCAGGCGAAGAAGATGGCTCAGGGGCTGAAGGGCATTTATCGCATGATCAATTACTGACCGACCCTATTGAAGCAGCAAATTTTGTGAAAGCAACCCAAGTGGATGCTTTAGCCATCGCCATAGGCACGAGTCACGGCGCCTATAAATTTACCCGTCCGCCGACAGGCGATATTTTAGCCATCGATCGCATTAAAGCCATCCATGCACGTATTCCTGATACGCATTTAGTGATGCACGGCTCATCTTCAGTGCCACAAGAGTGGTTGAAAATTATTAACGATCACGGCGGGGATATGGGACAAACTTATGGCGTGCCTTTGGCAGAAATTCAAGAAGGCATTAAATACGGTGTACGTAAAGTGAATATCGATACCGATTTACGCATGGCCTCAACCGGTGCCATCCGTAAATATTTTGTAGAACACCCGAAAGAATTTGATCCGCGTAAATATTTGCAAGCCGCAACGGATGCGATGTATCAGATTTGTAAACAACGTTACGAAGCTTTTGGTACCGCGGGTTGGGCAGATAAAATCAAAGTCTTGTCACTCGAGAAAATGACAGCACGTTATGCGAGTGGTGAGCTTGCACCTAGAATTAAGGAATAAGTTTTGAGTTTTACCCCCTGATTGAAAGTTATCTCTTAATATTAAGGAGAGCAACATGTCTATTATTGATCTGATTCATGAAAATAGAACTAAAATTCTTGAGTTAGCACATCGTCGGGGTGTACTTGAAATTCGAGTATTTGGCTGAGTTGCGCGGGAAATGGAACATAGCAATAGCGATATAGATTTTTTATTCTCTGTTAACAATAAATGTGATCTTTTTGATTTAGGTGCTTTAGCCATGGATATCGAAGAGTTGTTACAAAAGAAAGTAGACATTGTGACTGAACAAGCCTTATATCCAGCGATGCGGGCTCAAGTACTAAGGGAGGCGCGTCTTATATGAAGAGTTTCGCATATATATTGAGCATTGGTGTATGAGCTGCCCTACTGCATTGACCTACACTTACTTGTTTGAGTTCAGTTAAAAATACCCGACCGCTAAAAAATCCCCCCGCCCGAAGCGGCCGGCCCCCTTTACAAAGGGGGCAAGTTCTTCGTCGTTGTTTTATCGAGCGAGCAACAGAGACCTTGCCCCCTTTACAAAGAGGGCAAGTTCTTCGTCGTTGTTTTATCGAGCGAGCAACAGAGACCTTGCCCCCTTTGTAAAGGGGGCCGACCGCTTCGGGCGGGGGGATTTTTTAGCGGTCGGAGGTTTTCACGGACCTCGATAAGCTAATCGTTAAACCATTCCACAAACCATTCTTGAGCTAAAATTGCCACTTGCTCCAACGTGCCTGTCTCTTCAAATAAATGCGTAGCGCCGGGAATAATGATTATTTTTTTCTCGGTATTTAAAGCCGCATAAGCCTGCTGGTTCAGCGTGATCACTTCTCCATCATTACCCCCTACGATAAGTAACGTGGGGCAGCATACCTGCGCAAGGGCACCTTCTGCTAAATCCGGACGGCCGCCGCGAGAGACGACGGACCTAATTAAGGAAGATTGCGCCGCAGCTTTTAAGGCAGCGGCCGCACCGGTAGATGCGCCAAAATAGGCCAGAGGTTTATGCTGCGCAAAGGGCTGTGTACTTAACCACGTCGTCGTTGCCATTAAACGCTCGGTCAACAGTTCAATATTAAAACGGGTTTGATAATTTTCATCTTCCTCTGGCGTTAATAAATCAAATAACACGGTGCCGATGTGGGCTTGTTGCAAAATTTTGGCCACAAATTGATTACGTGGACTTAAGCGACTGCTGCCACTGCCGTGGGCAAATATTACAATACCTATGGCCTCACGCGGCAATACTAAATCTCCTTTTAGCGTGACGCGTCCTACAGGAATATCTAATTCTTGAACCTGAACATTAGCGTTTAAAATTTCGACCACGGTTTCATCATCAACTTGTGGAAAGTGGGCAAAAAATTGTCCGACCGCATAAAAATCTTGCGGCGTTTCCAAACAAATAATGTCGTCTGCAAATGCTTTTAATTTTTCTATTGTATCAAGAGGCGCGACGGCAGTGGCCACGATTAACGCTGCAGGCGATTGTGCGCGTAAGGCTTGCAATGCTGCCATCATGGTTGAGCCGGTGGCAATACCATCATCGACCACGATCACGGTTTTATTTTTTATTTCAATCGCAGGACGCTCACGCGTATAGTTTGCGCGTCTTTGTTTAAGTATTTCGAACTGTTTTTGAGCTTCGCGTTCAATATAATCTTGTGAGATATGCAAGGTTTTAGCATGAGGATTTAAATAAATCTTGCCCGATTCATCTACCGCACCTATGGCGAGTTCCATTTGACTGGGTGCGCCTATTTTATGCACCAGCACAACATCTAACCGGCCTCCTAATTCATCAGCAATGATGCGTGCCATAGGCACGGCGCCACGGGGAATAGCTAAAATCACGAGATCTTTACCTTGATAAGCACTCAGCGCTTGGCAAAGTAGAGTTGCCGCTGCCTCACGATTTTTAAAAGGCATGGCTATGTGCTCTTGTTAAGGATATCTGCTCTAAAGACACCCACACAAGAGAAAAGTGGGTGTCTTTCATATTCACGTTGATCTACTTCACTTTTTTGACTGAGAGTATAGTTACAGCACTGAGATCCACAGGCACATCATTATGTCCTTTGTTTGATCCCGTTTTTTGTGCCGCAATTTTATCCACCACTTCCATGCCACCGGTCACTTTACCAAATACCGCATAACCCCAACCTTGTGGCGTCGGTGCCGTATAATCCAATGCGGCATTATCTTTTAAGTTAATAAAAAACTGTGAGGTTGCAGATTTAGGATCCATAGTACGCGCCATAGCGATACTGCCGCGGACATTTTTTAAGCCATTATTGGCTTCATTAGCAATGGGCGCATCGGTAGGCTTTTCTACCATGTCTTTAGTAAAACCACCGCCTTGAATCATAAAGCCTGGGATCACGCGATGAAATACGGTGCCGTCATAAAATTTCTTATCCGTGTAAGCTAAAAAGTTCTTAGTCGTTTGCGGTGCTTTTTCCTCGTTCAGTTCGACGGTGATAACGCCCAATGAAGTGGTAATTTCCACCACGGGGTTAGCCGCCATCACGCCGCCTGCGATAACCAAAGTCGTTGCCAATAGTGAAAGTTTTCTCAATAAATTCATGATGTTAAATCCTTAAGGTGGAAGAAGGGCAGACTATACCATTTTTTAAATAAGGCTATCAAGTGGAATAAAAAATCTCTTTAAATGAACTGACCTATTTACTGCAACAAAACTTGCTCCTAGGTCTAGTTTTAAAAGGACTAAACTGTAATAGTTGGAAGATTAGTTTATTGAAAAGATTAAAGGGGTCTAATATGTTTAAGCGTATGATATTGTTCGTTTTATCTATCACTACTGTGCCTGCAATCATTATGTCATTCCCCGTATTGGCGGATGAAGAACTCAGGATCACGCTCCAGGGTTCAGAACTAAGCGATGTGACACGCTTCCAAGTAGTGAACGCCGAAAATCCTAATGAGTTTTTAAATTACTCAGGGCCTTTTGATCAAGATGAGGTAATTTTTCATAACCGTGATTCGAACGTTATATTTAGAATGATTTACGAGGGTGTGACCACGGATTGCACGGTGCTCGGACGAAACGATAATACCATTCCTCTCACCCAGAACGATGAAGTCATTGATGCGGTCACTGTAGAGACCACGGTGAGTAATAATAATTTCAATTGCGTTACCCGTTTACCTATACCTACTGAAAGTGATCTGCAAATGATAGTCGATGTGGATGAAAGTATTACCTTACCGAGTGCGCTCACGGTGACGGATTATAATGCATCACACGGGGAGCTAGGTTACAGCAAAGACTATCCTGTCAGTTCAATTGATAGCTCAATACTCCATCCTATTTATTTGGATGCCAGTTATTCAACCATCACTAATGAAGCTTATGACTGTAAATTTACCAATGGCACAGAAGAAATCATGCATACAGCTCCGAATGACAGCAAGGTTTATATCAGCCTATTGCCCACTAGTTGTGTGTTAAGTTTAACGCCACCTGATGATGACGATGGCGGCAGTGAACCTCCTCCTCCTCCTCCATCTCCCGGGGATATTGCTATTACTGACTGTGCAGGTTTAGCCCAAATTAAAAATAATTTAAATGGTAATTATTATCTTGCTAATAGCTTAAGTGGGTGTTCACCTGTGGCTGTCACGGGGACATTTACGGGAAGTTTTAATGGTCAAAGTGATTTAGGTTATTCAATTAGCAATAGTACTATTACCCCTAATGACTCAAATGGCATGGCCGCTTTATTTGAAAAAACAGAGGGTGCTGAAATTACGAACTTTACCTTTAATAATATTACCGTAAAGGATGGATCAGACATGCGAGGATTAATCGCGGGTGTGGCGGCGGCTACGAAGTTTGAAAATATCAGGGTGACTACGCTTACCATAGAGGGCGGAGATTCTAATAATATTTATCCCGCGGGGGGAATAGCAGGGCGTAGTCAATACGGTACCCACTTAATTAATGTTCATATTAATGGTGCTAAGATTACGAAGAATGGTTATGCTGGGGGACTTATAGGACGTGCTTTCAGTGATACTACGATAGAAAAATCCAGTGTCCGTGGTTTTTCATCCGGTACCGGTAAGAATGACTGTAAAGGGGCTGCTAACGGAGAATGTGGCGTAGGGGGATTAATTGGCCAAATAAAAGGGGACACGACTAGTCACGCCTTCACAGTGACTATTAAAGAATCCAGCGCGACAGGCGAGATTAAAACCCAAAAAAATGCGGGTGGCTTAGTTGGATTTATCGCAGAAACAAAATCAGGTGCTGCGAAAGTTAATATCGAGAATAGCTATGCGATCGTTAATATTCCTGAAGTGGGTAATAGCGCCGGTGGTCTTATCGGATCAGCGGTGGACAGTAATAATAAAGATATCTCGCTTAACTATGTTTATGCTGCAGGCAAAGTTAACTTATCTAATGCGAATAAGGGTAAAGGCGTTGTGGGTGGTAAGGATGGAGCCAAGACTTATGGCCGAGTAACGGGTGCCAATACACTTTATGATTATCAGACTACGGGGCAAGACAGTTCAGGTATTACCTTTGCAACAAAAATGGCTTCCGATTCAATGAAAACAGCGACTCCTTTTGGAGACTGGAATAGCAGTAGTATATGGAAATTTACTTCAGGACAGTATCCTTCATTATTATCTGATCCAGAAAATAAACAATAAATAAGATCCCTCACTCTATGTCCGACGTGATATAGAGTGAGGGGGTAAGTTTTTTGTAGGGCTGCAGAACATTCTCTTAAAGCCTTCTCACATTCTAAGAATAATATTCCCAGTCAGCAATTGGCTATCTGCATGATGCTTAGATCCCAATAAGGCATTATATTCGACTGATACACCCACATGAGAATAAAACATATACTCCAAACCTGCGCCTACTGAGGGCAAGAATTCGTCAAAATCTTGTTTTTGCGCGAGATCTATGGTGCGATTATAATCTTCTATCGGCACTTCTAGATTCGCTTCTATGGTTAATTTTGTGACTTCCTGTTTATATATATTGTAAGCCACGCCGCCTTTTAACAATAAGGCCAATGCATTGTCCTCGGTAAAAGGAAAACGTGCGACGGCCAATACGTCAAATGCACTGTTACGGGTTTTAACCGCTGCGGTTTCAAAGACTTCATAAGGGAGTAGAGATGGACCACCAGGGGGCACATTAATACTATCCATTTCGACGATAGTAGTTGATTTATTGACCGTTTCAAACAAGCGATAGCCAAATTCTAACCCTAGGGTGGCATTCACAGTATAAATCGCATTAGCAAATTTCTGGGGTTCACCATCAAATATTGGCCATAAATAACCGATGGCTGCGCGGCCTGCGATAACATTAGCGGATGAGGAGCCATAGGTCGCAGTATTTTCAAAATTATCTATGATATCTTCACTGAGTTCGTCGGGATCAGGAACTGTAGCATACACAAAAGGATAGTCTAAGGTAAAATCCGTCACGGTAGCGGCATCTAGCCAACCGCCCCCTACCCCTGCGCTCAGATAAAATCCAGAGCCTAAGCTTGCAAGCGCGCTACTCGGTAACAAGCACAAAATAAGACAGTTTGGGAGATATTTCTTCATGGTGGTCCTTCACCTAGGCAACTAAGACACTGTTCATACTTTAGTCTATTATAGGGCTTAAATCAAACAAGCAGAGATCCAATTATTCTCAGGATAAAGTAGTCATCCAGTCATGGGAAGGTATCAGGACTTACGAAAAATGCGGCTGTCAGGGTGTTTTTTGGCGATTTTGCGACAGCCATGAGCAAAAAAACATCCTGACAGCCGCTCAACTCTTTTTAAATAAATAGATTTCCCCAATCACAGGTTGATGCTCTTGCTGACGTAACGCGGTGGTTTTTTGTATCAGTAATTGCCACTGGTCTTGAGTAATCGCGTTAATGTATGCAGGATTATGCGCATAACGAACGGAAGTATCTAACACATAGTCTTTATCAGCAGAAAGTTCGATGGAAAATAAAAATAATCCTTGTGGGCGCAAAGCGCGCGCGCACGCAGTAAAGATTTTATCTAACGGCCCAAAATAACCCAAAACATCCGCAGCAATAATGAGATCATACGAAGCTGCGTTACTCTGCTGAAGATAACTTAAAATATCAGCAGTATGAAGCGTTGTATACAGGCCCCGAGCGCTTGCTTTAGCCAGCATCTGCGGCGCTAAATCTACACCGATAAGTTGTGCTGACAGATCTTTAAAATATTCGCCCACTAAACCTGTGCCGCAGCCTAAATCTAAAATAACGGGATGAACCGGTAATGTATCCCGATAGGGCTCGATAAGCTCCCGCAACACCTGCGGCACTTGATAGTGCAAACTTTTTTGCATATGCACATCATAATCTTGCGCATAATGATCAAATAATTCCCGCACAAAGGGCGGTGGTGCTTGTGGAGGGATCTCATCAGGCTGCAAGGCCTGTAATAAAAAAGTGATGCTTTCATCTCCGGGTTTAAGTTTTAGCGCCTGCTGCAGATAATGCCGCGCTAATTGATAGTGATGTTGCAGTTTATATAAAATGCCTAAATTATAATTCGCGGCAAAATGATCGCTTTGCCTATCTAAAGTCCCTTGCATTTCACTTACCGCCAAGGCCACATCGCCTTGCTGCATCGCAATCACGCCACGGTGATAATGGGCTTCAATTAACGTAGGATCTAATGCCAATGCGCTATCGAGTAATTTTTTTGCTTCCTCAAGATCATGCTGCTTGAGCTTTAATAAAGCAAAATTAAGATGACCGCTCGCATGCATCGGATCTAGCTGTAATAATCGCTGAAACTGTACACTCGCCAGTTTAAGATCTTGTTGTTGCAGCGCGCTGCAGGCCAGTAAATGGTGCGCCTCAATATAATCGGGTGCAAGCCTCACCGCGGTTTGAAGATTTTTAATGGCGCTAGCAGGGTCGCCCTCAATCAATAATATCTGTGCCAGCTGGAAATAGCCTTGCGGAAAATCAGGCTCTAAGGCAATCACCTGGGAAAAATGTTGATGCGCAGTTTTAGCATCGCCCATTTGGGCTGCAAGTTGGGCCAGGTTATAATGCGTAGCGGCATGCAGCGGGTAGGCTTGAAGTATTTTTTCGTACAAACGCCGCGCTGCGTCAAAGTCTTTATCTTGGGTGAGCTCCAGTGCCGTCTGAAAATCAACTTTAAGTGTATTTTGACTCATCGTTTTTTACCCATAAAAAAAGGGGCATGGATATGCCCCTTTTGGTGACATCCTTAAGGATATTTTAGAACACACCTTTGAGACTTAAGTAAGGTCCACTAAAGGTCACGTCATAAGGGATAACTGGAACAAGGGTGCCGCCATTAACGTTACCACTGTCTTTACCGCCTACAGCAACCACTGCATCTGCATAGTAGTCCACGAGGTAACCGAGCTCAAGCCCTAAGGTCGTGCCTTCTGCCTCTTCAAAGAAGAAGACATAATCGATACCTAAATTGGCTCTAAGGTTAGTGATAGATTGGCCATCGATATTATCTACGACTTGATCCGTAGTAATAAATTCGTCGGGCGTGCCGGGATCTTCAGTCTCGATTGATGTTGAGTTGAGTTTAAATGTACCTAAGTAATAAGCCAGTGAACCGCCGCCGACGATACCTATGCCTTGACCAAAGTCATAGCGCGCATCTATTCCTACGCGTGGTCCCCAGCCTGTGAATTTACTTTTAGCATGAGCGTAAACGGTATCTGTAGCGGTTGCTTTGCCAAGATCAGACATACTGGCACTGTTTAAGGTGCCTTGCTCTTCTAATTCTACATAAGACAAACCACCGTTAAAACGCATTTGCATGCTGTTACCAATATTAATATATTGACTAATCATTAAATCAAAGGCATTGAGCTCAAATCCAGCATCAAAGCTAGTATCTATAAACTCGTTGGGTTGGACTTTTTGGTTAAGATTACTTGAGCTTGGATAGGTTATAGCATCGGTGTCACTGGTCCCAATGTTGCGGTAAGAAAGTTCGATGCCATTAGCGGTCTCTTCAAAAATATAACCCAGCATCGCATCAATACCAAACTGATAATCAGGGTTTAAATTTTGTACCGTATTAAGGCTATTTTCAAAACCGTCTCCGGAACTCCCCGTGGGTACAGAGGCATAACCAAAAGTTTCTGCTGAAGGTTGTACATAAAACGTTCCGATTTCAGCCGTTAAGCCGCCTTCCAGTGTAGGGACAGTGACTACCTGTCCTGCATAAGCAAGGCTTGATGTCATCACAGCTAAAGACGTGAGTGAGTAAATAAATAATTTGTTTCTGTTCATTGTTTAGTCCTTTAAAATAAATTGATCCGACATAGCTTGATAGCTTAAATGAACTTTGAGCAAAAATAAAGCGATAGATTTGACACAGTATTCAATATTAATAAATTTAGCATGAAAAATTAATGTTGCTTAATTTCTGTTCGGTTATGGCTGTAGGTTTCAGATCTCCAGGACTTACGAAAAATGCGGCTGTCAGGATGTTTTTTTGCTCATGGCTGTCGCAAAATCGCCAAAAAACACCCTGACAGCCGCATTTTTCGTAAGTCCTGATCTCTACAAATGCTGCATCTAAATTTATAGACCAAAAATTAGCCAAATAACTTTTTATGCACTCAGGGGGTGACATTTATTTAACAGAGCGTTATAGTGAAAAGTAAGCATATCACTTTCATGGAGGGCTATATGCGGTCTATTTCAACCTCTTTTAAAATCGTTCAAATTGCATTAGTTGTTTTGTTAATGGGTTTAGTTTCTTGGTTAGCAACCGGATGGCAAGCGCAGCCGTTGCAACTCGGTCTTGAGCAACACGATGAATTACAAAACGAAGTTTGGTCTGAAGCACATTTAATTACTCCGGTGACTGTAGAGCGTAACGAGTGGACTAAACCAGATATGCATGCCTTATAAACCGTTGTAAAGACGCGATTCATCGCGTCTTTCTTTCTTTATTATTTTTTTGCTGCGAACAAGGATGTAAACGTGTCACGGATTTGGCCTACGCAATGACTATTAAAAAAAATAAGCGCTCACAACAAGGCATGACTTTGATTGAAGTCTTGGCCGCCTTGGCGATTGTTGCCATTGCGCTCATGGCGGTGATCCAAACCACAGGCATGAGCACGCGGCAATTAACGCGGGTACAAGATGTCGCACAAGCGTATTGGGTATCAAAAAATGCCGCACTTCGTTTACAATTAAATATAGAATTTAACACCGGAGGCGTCGGTGCCTGGCAAGGCGTCGATACCTTTATGGGCCGCAGTTTTTATTGGTCCGCAAAATCCACAAAAGTGCCTGAGCGCGCATTAATAGAAATTGAGGTCACTACGTCCTTTAAACAAGGTGATCCGATGTTAAATAAATTTACCTCTTATGTTCCTATGCGTTGGGTTGAACTTTCTAGATAAGCTATGAAAAAAAATAATAGATTAGTTAAAGATAACCGTGGCTTTACTTTGATGGAAGTCATGGTGGCTTTATTTATTTTATCTATCATGTCTGTGGTGGCGGTCTCAGGCCTTAATGCCGTGTTACGCGCTCAAAGTAAGCAAGTCGGCAGTGCGCATCTATTACAAAGTTTACAATTTACCTATTCGTACTTAGAACAAGACATAGGCGAATATGTGGACAGACCTACGCGGGCTGCACACGGTGAATTATTACCCGCGATGATGTTAAGTCATGATCCCCAAATGCCCCAAGTGGGTCTGCAAGGGCTAGTATTTTTGGTATTAACCCGCGGCGGCCTTGCAGAAGCGCCACATGCATCAACATTACAACGCGTGGCCTATGCGTTGGTGGATAATCAATTAATACGTTATGTCTGGCCGGTATTAGATGCAACGACCGCAACCGTGCCTAAACCACATGTCTTATTATCCGATGTGGCGCAGATCCAAATTCGTCATATGAGCGATCAAGGCACCTATTATAACAATTGGCAGGATTATACGGGTAACGCGCCGCTGCCTATTGCCTTAGAATGGCAAATAAAAGATAAAGAGGGGCGTGAAGCCGTTTGGATTTTTCCTATTTTAGGAGGAGGAAGTGAGCGTGAACCCAAAGCAGATGAACAAGGAAACAAAACAAATTCAACCCAGCAACAAACGACTACCCAGTGAAAAAATACAAGGTAATGCCTTAGTGCTGGCTTTATTGATCGTGGCAGTCACCTCCATCATTGCTTATGCACTCATAGAGACCAGTTCTTTTGCTGTGCGCCGCACGCAACTGATTAGCAATAAGGGTGCTTGTGTCGAAGCGGTGCATGCCGCGGAATCGTATGCGATGAAAATCTTAGATCAACAAGGTGAAACGGATAAGGCGGGCATCGCTACCAGCTTAGATCAAGATTGGGTGCTTCCTTTTGAAATAAACTTAAGCAAAGAAATCAGTTTAAAGGGGCAGCTCACCGATCTGCACGAAAAATTCAATTTAAATCTATTAGCAAGGGATCGTAAAGAAAATGTGCATAGTCCTGCAATGTCGTTTTCGCGTTTATTATTTGCTGTAGGCATAGTCAACGGAAAAGTCTTACAGGAAGCGGTGACGCATTGGACGGGCCCTAAATCCAGCCATCAAGATGCGTATTATCTTGAGCGCAATCCCCCTTATCGCGCCGCACATGAATTACTCGCAAGTCCGAGTGAGCTGAATTTAATCCAAGGCTTTACGCTCGAAACCGTTAAAGCACTCCAGCCTTATGTCAGTGCTTTGCCCGAGGATGCACGAGTCAATCTAAATACTGTTTCTCCTTTGGTCTTGGCGGCCATATTAGATACGCAAGTAGATTTATTAGGATCATTAATGGAAGAGCGCAAAAATTATGCCTTTACCAGTGTTGCTGAGTTTGCTGACCGGGCACGCAGCCGTGGGATCAATGTCAAGGATCAAACCGGGTTTGAAGAGGTGACGACCACCAATAGTCGTTATTTTTTACTGACGACAGAACTTGTTTGTCAAAAAACAACCATGACGCGTTATAGTTTAATTGAACGTGTGGAGTCTGGGGAGGCCTGGGTGTATCAGCGGACTTCAAATTTATAAGTGTTATAGTTTTTTTTTGTGATAACATTACGTCGTCTTTAACAAAAGTGAAGTGATCATGCAGTCTTATTTTTTAGTTTATCCTCTGAGTGAGGATTGGCAAGAAGTCGCTTGGTGTGCGGTTGCACCGGATATTGCGCTGAAAATGACCAAAGGAAGTTTAGAGACCTTAGTGCAAGTCGCTCAAGCGACACCGATCTTGGCTTTAGTTCCAGGCAAATGGATCAGCATTTTTTCCGTAGAATTACCGAAAGTGCGATCCACGGCGATGTTAAAAAAAGCCCTCCCCTTTCTCCTTGAAGAACAATTGGCTGAAGATTTTGAGACGGTGCACATTGCGCTGCCCACACGGTATCGTGCCGGAGAGATGACCCCACTGGCTGTCATCAGTAAAACGCGTATGCAAACCTTAGTCGCCCGTTTTAAAGCGCACGCATTAAATTTACTGCAAGCTTTTCCAGATTGGATGTGCTTACCCCTATTCCCCAATACGTGGACGATACATTTAGATGAACACTATGCCCACGTGCGCCAAGATGAAGCCATAGGGTTTTCCATCCAAAAAGACATATTAATTCCTATGTTAAATTTAGCGTTAGCACAAACAACCACACCGCCGCAGGGTTTGCATATTTATCATGCACCTGAAATGGCTGCAGAGATGGAAGAACAATTGAGTACGGTCTCGATTCCTTTAGCGTATGAAGCGCTACAAAGTAAGGATGCGTTAGTGTTCTGGGCACGTAATCTAGTCTTGCCTGTGCCGCTTAATTTATTACAGGGTGAGTTCTTTATAAAACCCAAACTCAGTGCCATAGGCCGCATGTGGCGCCAGGCCGCAGGCTTAGCGGCTGCGCTGGTCCTCGTACAGATTTTGCAGTCCAGTCTTCATTATCAGCAAATTAAACAGCAGTATGATGAGGTGCATAAAAAAGTATTAGCTTTATATGGCCAAGTATTTCCGGGTGAAGAAAATGTCAGTAATGCCCGTTCAAGATTAGAGCAGGCGTTAGGGAACACCAAGGTCAGTGAAGACAATCCTTTGTTCGGGTATTTAACTCAAATCACAACGCCGCTTTTGAACACTGAAGGCGTGGAATTAAAACAATTAGCTTTGCACAATAAAAGCATGCGCTTGGAAGTGGTGGTCAAAGATTTTGCAACCTTAAGCCAATTAGAATCGGCGTTAAGCGCACAAGGCTTAACCGTAAAACAAGACAGCGCCAGCCTCGAAGAAAATCAGGTGATTGCGCAATTACACTTATCGCGTGGGGCATAATGAAAGAACAACTCTTGCAATATTGGGATAAACTGCAGTCGCGTGAGAAAAAACTGCTCATCGGTGCAGGCGTATTTATCATTTTGATGCTGTTGTATCTCATGGTGCAATCCAGTTATCAGCGCACCAGCACAGTCGAGCTCAATTTAAAAAAAGAACAACAATTATTAGCGTGGATGCCTCCTGTTGTGGATCAAATTTTATTATCCCGCTCGCAAGAGCAAGGAGAACTGATCACGTCGGCAAATTTATTGGCCCAGGTGGAGCGCTCCATGGCGGATGCAGGTTTATCCGAATTGTTAGCCACGCTTAACTTGGTTGCAGACAATGATGTGCAGTTAGCGTTTAATGATGTGGTCTATGAGTCCTTAGTGGCTTGGCTATTCGCCCTGTCTAAACAAGGCGTGATCGTCAAAGAATTTGTGGCGACTAAAGCTGAAGCCATCGGCGAGGTTAACGCAAATATTTCACTGAGTGCCGTGAGTTAAACACTCGAGCAAGTACTTAAAACAGTGTTTTCTCATGATTAGCTATCCCCCTCACCTAACGCATCCCCACGAATTTTAGTTTTAAGGCCTTCAGCTAAACAATTATTCGTAAGGGTCATTTAGGAGAGAGGCGTAGCATCTATCAATGATCCAACGGCAAATTAGGATCGATCTCAAAAATCTCTAAAGCCATCAGTGCTGAGGTATTGCCTTGGCGTGCAGATTCTTGGATCCAAAAATAAGCTTGCATTCTATCTTGGGGCGTACCCAAACCTTCATAGAGTGCATACCCTAAAGCATATTGCGCATCAGGATTACCGGCTTGTGCGAGCGGTAATAACAACGACACCGCGGTACGGTAATCCCTTTTGGCAAAGGCATCTTCCGCACGGTCGAGTTGTTCCGCTTCACTGAGCACTTCAGCTTCCGCTATTTCTTCGTCTCTGTCTTCTTCATCGTCTTCATCTTCGAGCAGCGCTTGTGCAGGCGTTAACAGTTCATCTTCGTCTTCATCGTCGTTACCTTCTTTTTTTCCATTTTGACAGGCGCTTAAAAAGAAAGTTAACAGGATAATAGTGATAGGCAGAAATATTTTATTCATCATCTCTTTCCTTAGATAAGGGGCAGGGGTATTATAGCGTTTTAATGTGATCTTTGGGAAGAGCATGAGAAAAAAACCGCAAATTTTGCAGGTGACACAGCTTGCTAAGACCCAAATCTTTACGATTGAAGGTGTCCATTTACGTTTTGCAAATCACATCGAGCGCCATTTCGAGCGCTTACAATTGCATCACGGTGCTGTACTCGTGATCCCACAACCTGAACCCGGTTTAATTTGGTTAGCACGCGAGTATGCTGTTGGGGTCGAACATTATGAGTTGGGTTTCCCTAAAGGTTTAATGGAGCAAGGCGAATCACCGCTTGCGGCCGCTCACCGGGAACTGCAAGAGGAATTGGGCTATGGCGCAAAAAATCTGCAACTGTTAAAAACAGTCACTTTAGCGCCGGGTTATATGGGGCATGTCACCCACATTATTTTAGCCACGGAGTTATACCCTTCAAGCTTACCGGGTGATGAACCGGAACCGATAGAAATTGTGCCCTGGCGCATCAGCGAAAGTGATGCCTTATTAGCAAGAGAAGATTTTACGGATGCCCGCAGTATCGCGGCCCTATTAATGATGGAAAGAAAACAATGAATATAGGCATTATCGGTGCGATGGAAGCGGAAATTTTATTTTTACAAAAGACTATGCAGTTGATTGAGACGATTGAAGTTGCGGGTAATACGTTTTATTTAGGGCAGCTGCAGGGGCATCACGCTGTTTTATTGCAATGTGGGATTGGAAAAGTCAATGCCGCCTTAGGCACCACCTTATTAATTGAGCGTTTTAAACCAGATTATGTGATTAATACCGGATCGGCGGGTGGCTTGCATCAGACTTTAGCCGTAGGCGATGTGGTGATTTCTCTTGAAGTGCGTCATCACGATGTGGATCTCACGATCTGGGGCTATGAGCACGGCCAAGTGCCTAAGTTACCTTCAGCATTTATTCCCAGTCAAATTTTAGTTCATGCCGCAGAACAGGCCGCAAAAAAAATGTCACTGCGCGTCACGCAAGGTTTAATCGTCTCAGGGGATAGTTTTATTCATCAAGATGTAGATATTGTGGAAATTCGTGGTAATTTCCCCAATGCCCATGCCGTTGAAATGGAAGCTGCAGCAATTGCTCAAGTCTGTCATCAATTTAAAATGCCGTTTGTGATCATCCGCGCGGTATCCGATATGGCGGGTATTGATACACCCGCGTTATCTGATCTCTATTTAGCGGGAGCAGCGCGTAATTCTGCAGAGTTGATCATCAACACGCTTACCGAATTAGGTTGATTTTTTAGCTAAAAAAATACCTAATTCAAATAATAACCACAAAGGCACCGCGAGTAAGGTTTGAGAAATCACATCCGGCGGCGTCAGCAACATGCCGATTACAAACGCGCCTATGATCACATAGGGCCGCATCGCACTGAATTTTTCAGGGTTAATCACATGCAGTTTGGCTAATACAAAAATCAGAATTGGAATTTGAAAGGCTAAGCCAAATGCAAAAAATAGGTTTAATACAAAACTTAAATAAGCAGCAATGTCTGTCATCACCTGTACACCCTCAGGCGCGCTGTAAATAAAAAATGAAAAAGTAAGCGGCAAGACAATAAAGTAAGCAAATAAAATGCCACCGTAAAATAAGGTCAAGCTGCTAAAAAATACCGGCACAAAGAATTTTTTTTCGTGACGGTATAGGCCTGGCGCAATAAAGCGCCAGAGTTGATAAAAAATAAAGGGAATGGCGATAAAAATCGCAACAGTTAAAGCTAATTTCATCGGCACCAAAAAAGGTGTTGCGACATCGATTGCGATCATCTGGCTATTTTCGGGTAAAAATTTCAGCAGCGGTTGTGCCAGAAGGTGATAAAGTTGTTTGGCATAAAGCAATAACCCGATAAAAATAAGCGCGACACTTGCAAAACAACGCAGCAATACTAGCCGCAACTCGAGTAATTGTTCTACCGTATTATTCATGATTCAAGTTCACGCTTAATGGCCGTTTTGATTTTTTTAATGCGCTGCGCAAAATGATTAAAATGCTGTAAGGCTTTAGGCAATTGCTTAGGACCTAAGACGATAATGGCGATGACCAAAATAAGAAGAATTTCTCCTAAACCTATCCCAGACATTATTGATCCTCTTTTTTATTGTCTTTTTTATCATCTAGCGCGTGACGAAAATGTTTTAAGGCTTTGCCTAAATCACCGCCCATATGACGAATTTTTTTCGTGCCAAAAATAACCACCACGATCAATAAAATAATTAATAATTGCCAAATACTGATGCCACCTAAACCCATGGATGCCTCCTTAATGAAAACCGGGCAAGGGCCCGCCCCCTAGAATATGAAAATGTAAATGAAAAATAATTTGTCCGCCTTGAGCCCCGGTATTAATAATGGTGCGATACCCTTGTAACTGTTGTTGTTTTGCAATTTCGGGGATGGCGAGCATCAGTTTTGCGAGCAGTTCACTGTGTGCGGGCAAAATGTCATCCAGACTATCGAGATGAAATTTCGGGATCAGCAATAAATGCACCCGCGCTTTAGGGTGGATGTCTTTAAATGCCATGAGCTCATCGTTTTCAAACACGATTTCTGCGGGCACTGTGCGATCTTTAATTTTACAAAATAAACAATCGGTCATGATTTCCTCTTAATGTTTTAACCATTGCGCAATTTCTTTCGCAAAATAAGTAATGATAATATCCGCACCGGCACGTTTAAACGCAAGCAGGGTTTCCATCACCGCAGCGCGTTCATCGAGGGCGCCGGCTAGACTCGCCGCCTTAATCATCGCGTATTCACCGCTGACTTGGTAGACGACGGTGGGAACTTGAAAAGTTGTTTTCACCCGGAAAAGAATATCCAAATAAGGCAAACCCGGTTTTATCATCACCATGTCTGCGCCTTCTTGTAAATCTAAAGCCACTTCATGCAAGGCTTCATCACTGTTTGCAGGATTCATTTGATATGTCGCTTTACTGCTTTTACCTAAATGCAATGCTGAGCCTACGGCATCTCGAAACGGGCCATAGAAACTCGAAGCATATTTTGCAGCATAGGCAAGCAATACCATATCGGGATATCCCGCTGACTCCAGGGCTTTACGTAACACACCCATGCGGCCGTCCATCATGTCTGAAGGCGCAAAAATATCGCTGCCGGCCTTCGCGTGAGATAAACCTTGTAGGACTAACACCTCTAGCGTTTCATCGTTTAAGATACGGCCTTTTTCATCGGTAAGCCCATCCTGACCGGTTAAGGTATAGGGATCTAGGGCGCCATCGGTCATCACGCCCAAATCGGGATAAGACTGTTTGATTAAGCGTATGGCGCGCTGAATGAGACCTTCCGGATCATAAGCGGCTTTAGCGTCTTTTGATTTTTCACTCTGTGCCGCCGGGAATAAAGCGATTAATCGTATCCCTAAATCAACTATTTTACCCACCTCTTCTTTGAGCTGAGATAAGGGGATGCGGCTCGTCCCTGGCATAGTGACTATAGGCTCAGGCGCCTTAGCTTCCGTGATAAACATAGGATACGCTAAGTCAGTTATAAGTACTTGATGTTCTTGAACTAATTCGCGAAGAAACGCATGATTGCGTAGGCGTCTCATGCGAGTTAAAGGGAATGGGGCCCGATTAATGATAGTCATGGTAAGCTCTATCTAGGTGGAAGGAACCTGCGTATAATACCAGATTTTCAGCGATAAAATCGAGGTACCCGAGTTATGCTACTTAGCGAAAATCCCATTATTCGTCATCAAACCGTGCCGGTACAAGTGGGCTCTGTGACCATAGGCGGCGGCGCACCGGTGGTGGTGCAATCAATGACCGATACCGATACGGCTAATGTTGAGGCGACCATTCAACAAGTCTATGACCTGCATGAAGCGGGTTCTGAACTGGTGCGGATAACTGTTAATAATGAGGCCGCGGCACAAGCTGTGCCCTTGATACGTAAAGGCTTAGCTGCGCGGGGCTGTCATGTGCCTTTGATTGGGGATTTTCATTATAACGGTCATCGTTTATTAAATGATTACCCTGAATGCGCCGAAGTCTTAGATAAATACCGCATTAATCCGGGTAATGTCGGTTATGGACAAAAACGCGATTTACAATTTGCGAGCATGATTGCGGTTGCGGTAAAACACAATAAACCGGTGCGTATTGGTGTGAATTGGGGCAGTCTGGATCAAGATTTGCTGGCACAATTACTGGATAAAAATGCGCAATCAAGTCATCCTAAACCTTTGGGCGCGGTGACCCGTGAAGCGCTGATTACGTCCGCGTTGTGCAGTGCAGAATATGCGGAAGAATTAGGTCTTGCGAAAAATAAAATTTTGATTGCCTGTAAAGTCAGTACGGTGCAAGATTTAGTGTCACTTTATCAAGAGCTCGCAAAACGTTGTGATTACGCCTTGCATTTAGGGTTGACTGAAGCGGGGATGGGATCTAAAGGGATTGTCGGGACGACTGCGGGTTTAAGTATTTTATTACAACAAGGCATAGGCGATACCATACGGGCATCATTAACCCCTGAACCTGGCGCCCCCCGTACCCGTGAAGTGATGGTGTGCCAAGAAATTTTGCAAGCCATGGGCCTGCGTGCTTTTACGCCCAGTGTGACGGCATGTCCCGGGTGTGGCCGCACTACGAGTGCGTATTTCCGTGAATTAACGCAGCAAATTCAAAATTTTATACGTGATGAAATGCCTCTCTGGCGCACAGAATATCCTGGCGTAGAAAATATGAAAGTCGCCGTCATGGGTTGCATCGTCAATGGTCCGGGTGAAAGTAAACACGCCGATATTGGCATCAGTTTGCCGGGGACGGGCGAATCGCCGATTGCGCCGGTATTTATTGATGGCGCGAAAGCCATGACTTTACGCGGGGATCATATCGCAGAAGAATTTAAAACGATCGTGAAAGATTACGTCGTTAAAAAATATGCGAAAGAAACAATAGCCTCTATTTAATCAAAAGATATTTTTTATAAAAAGGAATCATCACATGTCACAAAAAATTGTCTTGGCAAGTGGTAATCAGGGAAAATTAAAAGAGCTTGCCGACTTATTAATGGATTTTGATTGCAACGTGGTGACGCAAGTTGAATTGGGGGTCGAGTCCGCGCCTGAAACAGCGCTCACCTTTGTCGAAAATGCCTTGATTAAAGCCCGTCATGCCTGTGAGAAAACCGGATTGCCTGCAATTTCAGATGATTCAGGTTTGGTGGTGAAAGCGCTTAATGATGCCCCGGGCGTGCGTTCAGCGCGTTTCTCGGGGGAGGCCGCGTCCGATAAAAATAATATTGAATTAGTATTACACCAATTAACAGATGTACCAAGTAGCGAGCGTTCCGCCTATTTTATCTCCGTGTGTATTTTTATGCGTAAAGTAGATGATCCCTGCCCGATTATTGCGACCGGGATCTGGCATGGCCAAATTTTATTAGAGCCTATCGGTCAGTTTGGATTTGGTTATGATCCGATATTTTACGTTCCGACGCACCATTGCAGTGCAGCGCAGCTCGACCCTGATATTAAAAATCAAATCAGTCACCGCGGGCTTGCGATGCAACAATTGCGCCGTGCCTTACAAACGTTGATTTAATGCGTACTATTCCTTTAGCACTGTATATTCATTTCCCCTGGTGTACCAGCAAATGTCCGTATTGTGATTTCAATTCTTATGCGAAATCTAAGGCCCCTATTCCTGAAGCCGATTATATCGCAGCATTAAAACAAGATTTACTTCAGGATTTAGAAAAAGTTCAGGGACGAAAATTAAGCAGCATTTTTATGGGTGGTGGCACGCCCAGTTTATTTGCACCACCCTATATTGCTGATTTATTACACTCGATTAATCAACATATTCCTTTTGAGAAAAATATTGAGATCACATTAGAAGCAAATCCCGAGTCACTCGATTATAAAAAATTAACCGGCTATCGTGCGGCGGGCGTGAACCGCATTTCCATCGGTGTGCAAAGTTTCAATGATGCGCAATTAAAAACCTTAGGTCGTGCGCATGGCAGCGCTCAGGCGTGTGCCGCAATTATCGCAACGCAAAAAGCGGGTTTTCATAATTATAATATTGATTTGATGTATGGTTTACCGAAACAAACGGTTGCAGAAGCACTGCATGATTTAGAGGAAGCGCTTGTCTTCGCCCCGCCGCATTTATCGTGGTATCACTTAACCTTAGAGCCCAACACGGTTTTTTATCAACATCCCCCTAAACATTTACCTCCCGATGAGCGTGTGCTAGAAATAGAGTCATTAGGGCGCGAATATTTAGCACACAAAGGCTTAAAGCGTTATGAAATTTCTGCCTATGCAAGATCTCACAACACATGCAGGCACAATCGCAATTACTGGGAATTTGGCGATTATTTAGGCATTGGTGCAGGCGCACACGGTAAAATCACTGATTTAGCTACGGGAATCGTTGAGCGCTTATGGAAGCAACGCACGCCGTTTAAATATTTAAATCCAGAAAATAATTTTATTGGTGGCCAAAAAATCTTGACGGTGGATGATTTAAAATTAGAATTTTTAATGAATGCCTTGCGATTAACTGAAGGTGTGGGAATCGATTTGTTTACCGCGCGCACCGGTCTTGAGGGGGCGAGTCTGCAACAGGCAGTGCTACAATTAAAACAAGAAGAATTACTGATAAATAGTGCGGATCGCTTGCAGTTAACCGCGCGGGGACAATTGTTTTTGGATGAAGTATTAGCCCGATTTATTTAATGAACAGAGGATATGATGCCTAATATAGCCACCTTCGCTGCAGGATGTTTTTGGGGAATTGAAGAAACGTTTCGTCAAGTGCCAGGCGTCATCGCAACCCGTGTCGGTTATATGGGAGGACACACCGAAAATCCCAGCTATCCACAAGTCTGTACCGATCAAACCGGCCATGCTGAAGTCGTGCAAGTCACTTATGATCCTGCAATGCTCTCGTATGAAAAATTATTAGAGGTTTTTTGGCATAGTCATAATCCCACACTAGTGAATCGTCAAGGCCCTGATGTAGGCAGTCAATACCGCTCTGTTATTTTTTATTATGACGATGAGCAAAAAAATAGTGCAGAGCAATCTAAAGCCACCTTAACGGCTGAAAACAAATACGCGAAACCCATCGTCACCGAAATCATCCCCGCCGCAACTTTTTATCCTGCAGAAGAATACCATCAAAAATATTTGCAGAAAAAAGGGTTATCGAGTTGTCATGTGGATTTTGAATAGTCAGATCAGTGTTGTTTCATTAAAAAACGATCTAAAGCATTGGCAAAAGCACGGTGATCACGTTGATTCAAGGGGGGCGGGCCACCGCTGACTTGGCCGGTATTTCTTAACTCTTCCATAAAATTTCTAACACTCAAGCGTTGTTGAATATTTTCTAGCGTATATAATTCTCCACGTGGATTTAAAGCATGTGCCTTTTTTTCTATCACGGCAGAAGCTAAAGGAATATCTGCTGTGATCACTAAATCTCCCGGTTGTACGGTATCAATAATTTTCTGATCCGCAACATCAAAGCCGCCTGGGACTTGCACAAGTTTGAAAAGTGGATTTTTCGGGATGCTAATAAAGTGATTCGCAAATAACGTAATGTTAATTTTAAGGCGTATGGCAGCGCGAAATATAATTTCTTTAATAACATTAGGGCAGGCATCTGCGTCTATGAGTATGTGCATCAAGGGTAAACGTCCGAAGGCTTTAAACGTATATTTTAGCTGAAAAAAAGGTATTGCACTGAACTATTCATTATCTGCGGGTATTAAATGCAGCTTTGTTTTTGTTTCTGCTTCTATGGCATCGCGGGTATAAAGTAATGGAAAATACTCTCCATTTTCCCATAATGCCACCAGATCACGGTAATGAGGGCTAGAGGGCTCACCTGATTGTCCAGGAAAATTGATGGCTTGCGTGTTATCCCAGTTTCCAATATCAAAAATCATTCTAACGGATGCACCATGAATTTGTTCAAAATCACGGCTGCGATAAATGGCTTGATTAGGTGTAAATGCACTTCCCTTTCTGGGTAAGGGGCCCACATTGAGTGCCTCTTTTTCCTTTGGCGTGACTGCAAAAGACAGGGGATGTTCCAAAGTCATCTGTAACAATTTCCCCCATTCCCAGGTATTTGAATCATTTCCTTGAAGTTGTATCATTTCCTCATAGGCGGCGTCTAAACTTTGTAAGAGTAGTGCGTCGCGTTTTTCCACAGCCGAATCACCCCACCATTCTTCAGGATTTTCTAGTACGTTTAACATTATCAATAGATCGGGATGATCAAATGTATTGGCGGCTGTAGGTGATAAAATTGCTGTTTTAAATGCAGATCTGAGATGACGACTAAACCAGACTTCATGCAGCGCAGCGGGCGCGGAATGCTGACCCATATTAAAATCCCACTGGTTTAACAATGACAATGCACGCTGTTGGTTAAACGTATTGCCTTTTAAGGGTTGTAATAATGCCACTAAGCGTGCTGCTGGAATAGAAAAGATGTCATTTTGTAATTGCATGGAGTTTTCTATAGAAACCGCAGGCAGAGATTTTAATACCGAATCAATACGTTGATACCTAAATGGATTGATCCATTCAAATCCCAATTTGCGTTCCGCATAAGGGTAACCTTCTGGAAGATTCATTTCATTGGCCGATGCAAAATAACCTTGCTCGGGATTGTAAATAAAAGGGAGCTTTGAGGGATCCCAAAACCCAGCCCACTCATACTGTCCTGCTCCAGGAACGGGTAATAATCCATCCCAATTAGGACGTATCGCAGCTTTGCCCGCCATCACCCATCCCACATTACCTTGGACATCTGCATATACTAAATTCGAAGGCGGAGCCGCCCAATGTGCAGCAGCGTTTTTGAAATCTGCAAAGTTTTTTGCGTGAATATAACCTAGGGACGCAAAATAAGGTGCAGCCCCCGGTAAAAGCCAAGCCGCACGCACGGCATACGCGCGCTGTTTTTCTTGATCCAGATAAATCACAGGACCGTGTTGCGTGAATAAAAGTTCTGCAGGCATCGCTTGCGCGTTACGCACAGTTATGCTTTCCTCAACGGCTAGAAAAGGCTGCCATTGCCCGGCATAAAAATATTCACGTGGATTATTAGGATTTAATTCATAAACATATAAATCTTCTTGATCAATGCTGGCAAAGGTAAATGCAAAGGCAATCGTACCGTTATGGCCTAATGATACCGCAGGTAAACCAGGTTCCCCGGCCCCAATAATATTAAATGTCGGCGTATGAAGATGGGTAATGTAACGTAAACTAGGAATAGAATAAGCTCGATGAGGATCGCTCGCTAAAATGGCCCGACCTGTTGCCGACTTTTCAGGCGAAATTACCCAAGCATTACTGCCGTCATGCAGTGCAGCATCCGGGTTATACTCAAATTTATTTGTCGCCAGAGTCATGGTTGTTAAAATATCTTCAGGTAAGCAGGGATCAAGTTCCTGAGGTATCTGTGTTGTCCATGGCGGTTGCAGTTCCGTACGAAAAACATCAACGTCTAAACCCGCTAGGCATGTGACATGAGCACGCATGATTTCTTCTAAAAGATTATGCGTCAGCACATGCGAGCGTATGCGTACCACATCATCGGCTGACCATTTAGCTGGAAAATAATTAAATTTTTTAAATTCAAATGGCACGAGCTCGGGATGGTGTGTTAGCAAATCAATATAGGCATTAATCCCGGAGATAAATTGTGTGGCAATTCTTTTGGCATCGAGTGGGTAACTCTCCCATTCCTGTTGCATATCACCACGATAAAGGAATAATCTAGCTGCTCTGTCTTGCTCAAGATAGGAGGGTCCAAATATTTCAGACAATTCCCCTAAGCCGCGCCGGCGTGACAAATCAATTTGAAAAAGTCTATCTCGTGCGACATTAAAGCCTTGAGCAAAAAAAGCATCGTCTTCATTAGCAGCATAAATATGCGGCACGCCGTAGCGATCAATAAGAATGTCTACCGGTTGTAGCAAACCGGGTACAAGGATCTGTTGCGACAAAACGACTGCTTTTTTGTACGATATAAAATAATATAAACAAAGAATCAATACTAATAAAATGAGTAGGCTGGGTAATAGTTTTTTAGATAATCGCTTCATGGAAATTCTCGATATTAAGTGCATGGCTATGAAGGTTGGCCTGTTTACTGTTTCAAAGCAGGTTGATAAATGTTTTAAGTGCGGGATCTAAAACGCGAATAATATTGTCTTTGTCACGATAAATAAAATCATCCAACATCAATTTTTTAATGGCCTGACGGATGCTGGCTTCAGAAATTCCAGTATCTCTACAAACATCTTGATGACTGGGATGAGCTGTATTGCTGAATAAATATTTCATATTCATGCGCAGGAATTCTCTCAAGTCTCATGATTTCGCAGGAATTATAAAATGGACGACTTAATATATCCATTTTTCACCGTATAAGTTTATGCCGTATAATATTATACGGCATAAATGTATGCGGTTTAAACGTGAAAGTCAATCTGAAGAGTTGATTTATCTACTTGTCCTGTTCCAAAGACTGCGACACAAAAGGGATAGGATTCAGCATGTATCTTATTGATTAATGAACGGTTCTATTGATATATGTCATTTTCAAACCCTGACTTTGAAATTTACATGTTAATGATAACAGGATAATGCCCCACAGATTTAGAAAAGGCTTGTGTTATAAGGGGCTGTTTTTGGGTAAACTGCATACTATTCTGCTTGAGGGGTATCTACCAAACTTTGATTATAATTAGGTGATAATACAAAATTCAAAAATCGCCCGGTGCCTTGCACGTATTGATAACTGTGGATCACGTGAGCCGGGATAAAAACAGAGGCGGGGCTTGAAAATACTTCGGTTGATTCCTCATCGCCAATACCAAACGTTACGCTGACCGTTAAGCCCGTGCCATCAGGATGATTGCCCATAAATGCAAAAACACTGTCGCAATGATGGGCATGTTTATCGACATGAGGCGAATATTCATGTTGATAATCTTTATCAAAAATACGTTCAATAATATAAACGGAACTACGTTCATCGATACGATCATCCATCAATACCCAGCGTGCACCCACCCCATCGCGGTGATACAGCAATTCCGATGCGCCTTTTACAAAAGGTTTTTTAACGTGTAAGGTATTATGAAAACGTTGTTGAGCGCCCCGCTCCAAAGTATTTAAAATGTTCTTTCTTACTGCACCATAACGTTCTGGATTTAATGATTCATACGCCTTAGGATTATTCAGCGCGGCTTTAATGTGGTATTTAGAGGTATGGGTAAACACATGACGCCCTACTATAGGATGATGGGGCTCGCATTTAAATCCGCCCACGCGTTGTATGAGTTGCACCAGATTTTGAGAGGCTTGCCAATGGTAAGCCTGATGATAAAATTGTTCTAGAGTCGCGCTGATGGAAAATAAATCACATATCCCTGCACGCTCACCTATACCTAAAATGGACGTGTCTATTACACTTGCACCTGCGTCTATCGCTGCAATCGCATTGGCTTGCGCTAAACCTAAATCGTTATGTAAATGCACTTCGATTTCACAATTAAATTGAGCGATTGCATGCTGCACGGCTTTAAAGCAGTCACGTGGGTGCCACATACCCACCGTGTCGGCCAAACTCATTCTATCAGCGCCCGCTTGCACGGCAATCATGCCTAATTCGGCAATTAAATGGGGCTCGGTTCTTGATGCATCCTCAATGGTGAAGCGTACTTTTAATCCATTTTTTTTAGCGAGCAAAATTGCGGCATACACTTGATCTTTTATCCATGCTCTGGACTTGTTATTAAATTTTGTCGCAAGTGAAATATCATTATAAGAAGCCCAAATGCCGACCCACTGTGCCTTTGTATCGATGGCGGCAAGCACATCTTGTTCACAGGCTCTCGCATGGACTAATAAATCTACGCCGCTGACAGATGCACAAATGGTTTTACACAAGGCTAGTTCTGATTCTGAAATACCAGGATGGCCAATTTCAATGTGCGGCACGCCAAATTTTTGCAGCTGTTTAATTAATTCAAGCTTTTCATGAATAGAAAAACAGATGCCTGAGGCTTGTTCACCTTCACGCAGCGTCGTATCTAAAATTAATATTTTTTTAGTGTTCATTGTTTATAAAATTTGTCACTGCGTTGTAAAATTCAGATCTATTCTTTTCATAAATAAGCCAGTGGGTGGCTTCCTTCACATGGACTTCTTTTTTATGTTTAACGTGGGTTAATTGTGAAAATAAGGTTTTATCTGCAAAAATGTCTTGTTCACCATAAATCACCAGGGTAGGTGTGGTGATCTGCTTAATGGGATAGGGCACCTGATGATGCCAAGTGAGAAATAAATCTTTCATCGGGCCCATGGGCCGACGTAAGGTTCCTTTTTCTATAGGGTGCTTGTCAATGCTACGGTAGGTGTTGCCCACGGCATTAAAAGCGGCTTGTGAGGCGATAGTTGCATTGCCATTCGTCATCATTTGCCAATGTGATTGAATTATTTTCCAAGGTATATTCTGATAAGCGGGTAAGTGTTCATTAAATTGCCCATTTTTTGTGGCATAAGGCTGAAGAAAAATTGCTTGTGCAGACTGCGGTAATGAGTCGGCATACATTGCGCCATATAAAATCAAGTGATCCACTTGCGTAGGGTATTTTATGGCATACATCGCAGCCACTATCGAACCCCAAGACCAACCCAGTAAAGTAACCTTAGTTTTGCCGGTTTTTTGAGTAATAAAATCGATGGCGTGTGCAAGTTGTGGCAAGGCCTCTGTTGCGCGCAGCGGAAATATGCCGGTGGGAGGCGGATTTTTCTGCATGCTCGGGGGAAAAGAGGCTTTCCCCTGAGCCACAAAATCTATGCCCCAGACGTCAAATCCATTTTCTGCAAGTTTATCCATGAGTGAAAATTGAGGGACATCAAATGCTGCAACCGAAGGTATACTCAAGGAGTTCACTAAAATAATAACTTTAGCATTTTTATTATTGGTTAATGTTTTTTCTTTTAAATAAATTTTAAGGTCATTTTGAGTGTTGAGAAAATAATCATGTGAGTGTACCTTGGCTGCAACAATAGAAGAAGCCATGCAAAAAACAATCGTTATTAAAAAAAGTTTATAAGTGTTCATTATTCCAACTGCCCTCAGATGGCGTCTGTACTTTCACCATTTCGGGAGTGGATAAATCAACCTTGATTAATCGCGGCGCTAAAGTGGGTGCAAGATGTTCTCGTTTAATTATGAATTTCATGGCTTCAAAACTGGCAAGTAAGCCTATCATGTTCGCAACAGGACAGATCACGGCCCAGGGTGCTTGCTTATTAATAAACCCTTCTGCCCAATCCGGCAATGCGCCATGGGTGATTGCAGTGCGCGCTCTGCCGTCTTTTAATGCTTCGATTTTTGCACGCATTTCGGGTGTGAGTGCTTGCTGATAAGAAGGATGTTGTAGCGCTAATTCATAAGGCATCGTGTCTTTATTAAAACACATGACGCCGCCGCGAAAAGGTGGCGTAACGGCTATCCAAATAGAAGGGATCCCAAGTTCTGCTGCCGCACGATGAATAATAACGCGAGACACTAAATTATCCGTGGCATCAATAATGATGTCATGATCATTTAATAATTCTTTTGCATTGTCTTCAGTGACACGGAGTTGATGATGCGTGACACTCATTAATGGATTGATGTCTTGCACGGTTTTTTCAGCCACCTGTGCTTTGGATACGTCTTTATTACTTAAAAAAGCCAGCATTTGCCGATTAATATTGCTGTCTTCGAACTTGTCACCATCGATAATGGTTAAATGTCCGAGTCCCATGCGTGCTAAAGAAATTAAGGTAATGCCGCCGACACCGCCTGCGCCTACGATGGCAACACGTGCATTTTTTAACTGTGCTTGCTCTTCTTTTGTGAGCACGCCGTAATTGCGGGCATAAACTTTTTCATACTTTTCGTGTGTAGACATGGGTGACCTCCGGTTAAAACTGTTCAGCAGGCCAGATGCCTTGTTCTGGACTTGCAACGCGCACTTGCGAGTCATCATTATCCAAATCAATTAATAAGGCTTTAGGCGCCGCGGCTAAGGGCGGTAAGCCCACCAGAATTTGTATCGCTTCATGCACGCTGAAGGTGGCTAATAATGCGGCACGAATCGGGGTGATGATCCAACCTGCTTTGCCTACACAATAATCATCCGCCCAGGATTGGGGCGCACCTAATGTGACAGAATATTGCGCCCGTTTATTTTTAACCGCGCGTATCGCTTGCTTCACCTCAGGGGTTAATGGTTTTCCTTGTGAAGGCAAGCCTAATAAGGTTTCATAATCAATGCCGCCTGACAGAAAGCTGGAAATAAAGCCGCGGTGGGGTGGGCTACCGGACATGCTAATACTGGGGATCCCTAATGCTCGCGCAGCCCGATGCACACAGACGCGAGCACACATGTCATCTAGCGCTTCCAATACGAGATCATGGCCTGCAATCAAATCCTGCGCATTATGCTCATCGACACTGATGGCGTGAAACTCACCCTTTAATTCAGGGTTAATGCGTTTGAGCTCACGCTCAGCAACAGCAGCTTTAGGCTCGCCCAGGGTATCGGTATAAGCAAACATTTGCCGATTTAAATTAGAAGTTTCAAAGGTATCAGGATCAACCCCGGTAATATGCCCTATTCCATGGCGTGCGGCTAACATGGCCTCAAAACCGCCGACCCCCCCTAGGCCTAAAATAATGATCCGCGCATCTTTTAGCCGGTTTTGCTGGGTTTCACTGTACACGCCGATGTTTTTTTGAGTAAATTCTTTATAAAAATCAGATGGTTGAGGATTGTGCATGCATGCCCTTGGTATATAAAGTCATAGCGCTATTGTATGACAAGAAACCTCTGAGTTGCAAATGTTCATAGGATTTACGAACCAGTGTTATAACCGAGATAGGCTCTTATTTATTTTCCGACCATTTTATCCTGTACTCCAAAATAGACACGTCCATTTTGGAGTACAGGACAAAACAGTCAGAAGCAAGTACGATTACGTTGTCTAATCTAGCGCACCTTTGTTGCTTAGGAAAGTTTCAGGTTGATAGCCTCGGCTTAACGCTTTATCGATATTCATGACAAAGCCATTTTTGCTGATACCATTTAGGTTTTCTAGGCAAAGCCCAAAGTCTCTTTTACATAAAGCTGAAATGCCGCTGCCTAACAGCGCAAGAGGAGCTACTAACGGGTACGGAATAGTCAGAAAACGCCGGCTTAAAGCTGGGGGATTAATCAATTCAGCCAAATCATTAAGCACATAAGACGTGGGATCGCACACATTAAAAATTTCTTTACCCGAGTGATTCAGACTTAAATCTATCATCGCATTACAAAGATTGTGGACATGCACGAGCGCAACACGCGCATGTTTATTGCCAACGATAGGGACAATTTTGCGTTGCAATAATTTAAATAATAGGGCAGCTCCTGAGCGTGCATTTTGTCCAGGTCCGTAAATAAGCGGGGGACGTACTATCGTAATCGGCAATTGCGCGGGAGCCTGTTCTAATAGCATTTGTTCTGCTAAAGCTTTACTTAAACCATAATACGTTTCAGGATCAGGAATCGTATCCTCAGTGATCGGATGCTGCACGCTGCCGCGCGCGCCCACTGCGGAAATGCTGCTGACAAAAATAAAATGTGCGGCTTTTTTATCGACGGCGGCCTGTAATAAACTGCGTGTGCCGGCCACATTGGCCTTGATATATGCACGTTGATGCGTATGTACAGAACCTGTGATCGCTGCGCAATGAAAAATAGCACTGTGTTCGGGGATATCACGCAACAGAGCAGGATCAAATAAAGATCCGGTAATAATTTTAACTGGAACGTTAGCAAAAAGTGTTTTAGCTTTTTCTTCATCGCGGGTAATAATACTGACCTCAAATCCACGGCGGAGCAAGATGCTTGTGACATGACGTCCTAAAAACCCCGTGGCTCCAGTGACTACAGCTGATTTATACATGGTTGTTCTCTCTCATCCAATATAACGTATCTTGTATCGTTTTTTCTAATGAATAATTCGGTGCCCATCCTAAGGTTTGTAAGCGCTGATTACTGTAATAGCGGTATTTAAAGGCTTTAGTCATGCCTTCTTTAGACAACGGAAAAGTGGCGGGCAAAATAAATTCTAATAAAGAAAATAATAGTGCAAAGCTCCCGCCTAATGTTTGGGGAATTTCCCATAACTTGAGGTGACGCTTAGTGTGTTTGGCAATCTTTTGTAATAAATTCTTGTGAGTAATATTATTTGCTACCAATAAATATTTTCCCTCGGATTTCCCATGCGCTAAGGCAATTAGGCCAGTTGCGACATCTCTGACATCAATATAGTTTGATCCACCCTCCGGGATTAACGCCCAGTTGCGTTTGAGTGCCGTGTGAAACGGCAATTGATTTGCAAAACAACAATAGCCTGGCCCCATGAGTAAACCGGGAGCAGCAACGGCGACTTGTAACGTGTCAGTGCCTTGCGCGAGAACCATTTGTTCTGCGTGATATTTACTTAATCCATAATGACAATACGTTTCCTTTTGCCAATCATTTTCACAACTTTCATTCGCAAGTTTTTCTGTATCGGGATGATTAATACAGCCTAATGTGGCAATAGAGGACACGTAAATCAATTTTTTTACTTTTGCCTGTTTTGCTGAAGTAAGAATATTTTGTATGCCTGTCACATTAACGGCCTGCAACAACGCTTTATTTTTTCTGCCGTAAGCGATGGCGGCAGCCAGTATAAATACGGTATCGACATCTTGCAGTAAGTCTGCGCAATCTGTAGCTTTTGTAATATCCACATTCAGACACAATTGCACGCAAGGCGCAGCAAAATCTTTGGGATACATCAACGCGTTGGTGTGCGAGGTTTTATCTATCACTTTGATGTGGATGTCGGTCTCATCTGGCCGATGTTTTTCAAGTAGAGTATGGACCAGATGTTGGCCCAAAAAACCACAACCGCCGATAACTGCGTAAGAGACTTTGTTCATAGGATTAAGTGGATTCATTACTTATTATACCTATTATATAGCAAGATGCGAAGCATTTTGAAGTATAATTGATATAGCCTATAACAAGGAAGGGGTGCATTATGTTGCTATTACCTAATGGTGAATCCGCAGGGATGATGGATCCCATTATTTTACTGATGCTTTGGGCCGAGCATTTAGACGTAAGCTTGCGTGCAGGCATGGGCAAGCCCACCTATCCTATCAATCCCCATGTGGTAGCCAGTGCCGCACATTATTGGGAAGATTTGGCTGCGCGATCCCAGAGGATTGCCCCACTACTGACTAGCGAACAAACTGCTGAAACTGAACAACGCATTATTGATGCCCATTTAGCGATAGATTATGGTGCGCCAGAAGGCGATCAATCTGCGCGGGCCATTATGGCGCAAGCGTTCTCGCGTTGGTATCAGTGTGACATTAATGCTGAAGACGTGTTATTTACCACGGGCGGTTTAGGCGGATTATTTTGTGTGTTTGAATATTTACGCCGTAAATATTTACACAGCCGCATCCTCACGCCTTTTCCTCATTATCCTTATTATGCAATAGGCAATCATTTATTTCCTATTCCCGTGATGGAAAATCCAGGTTATCGTTTAACCGCGTCTTTATTAAAAGACAGTATTGAGCAAGCGTTACACGCGCAAAAATTTGATCATGAAGCAATACATGCGGTGGTGTTATGTTATCCAAATAATCCTTTAGGTACAGTGTTGCGAAAAAAAGAATGGGAAGACATCGCAACAGTGCTAGAGTTGCTTCCAGAGGCCGTGATCATTTTAGATGAAGCCTACGCAGAACTGGATTACACGAGCGATGGCACGTCGCTGTTTGCTGTTGCGCCTCAATTAAGGGATCGTATCGTTTTAATGCGTTCCGGCACCAAAGGTTTATCAGCAGCAGGTGAGCGCTTAGCGGTTTTGGTGTGTCAAAATAAAACCATTATGGCACGCTTACTTGAAATTAATTCCACGATCAGTTTGCATCCGCCACGGCATTTACAAAGGGCTTTTGCCGTCGCGATGCATGCTTGGAGCGCAGAGGATAAACAAAAATTAAGCGCATTTTATCAAGTGCAAGTGGTTTATGCTCAACAACGCTTGCGCGCCATGCACGCACATTTACCCGATCCCAATTATCAGATTGAAGGATCCTTTTATGTGATGGCAAATTTAAAAGCGCTATTAGGAACGCCCATGTCACACCTAGCCAAATGCGTCTTTACCGATCCACCGCAAGTCATCAACACCGATGAAGATTTAGTGTATTCATTATTATTCGACGATAAAATTATGCTCGCACCAGGATCATATTTTGGATTAGATCCGAGTTTAGGTTATGTACGGATCACCTGTAGCATGGGCGAGCGGGATTTGGGGAGGATATTTGATGTGATTGAGGGGCGGTTGCGGAATAACGAATCCCCATGAATTAAATCAGGACTTACGAAAAATGCGGCTGTCAGGGTGTTTTTTGGCGATTTTGCGACAGCCATGAGCAAAAAAACATCCTGACAGCCGCATTTTTCGTAAGTCCTGTAAATGACTTGCAAACAGCTGGATTGCAGCCCAACTCTATTTATGATAACTTCGAGGTTTGGGCATTTATGGACAGTCAAATGAAAAAAGTCTTGGGGATCAGCATCATAGTGTATTTCACCTCGACGTGGGCCCTAGCCTCCGATCAGGCCGAAATGTTGATGTCTAAACATATAGAAGCCAGTGGCGGAGCCCAGGCGCTTCAGAATATGCAATCCATTACTCGCCAGGGCAATATAGTTTTTTACGAACATGACAATGAAATAGGTCGTTTTTGCTACCGGACTGATTTAGTTTATCCCACAAAAGTACGCGAACAACTTAAAAGTGATGTCATTTTTCATGAAAGAGGCACAGATGGCGTATTGTTTTGGTTATGGGAGGGTTCACAGTATGCATACACTGAAGATCAGGATATAAAAGATCACATGCTAGACACCGCAAATCGTGCTAATCGTGAAATGCTTTGGGTCATACAAGAATCTGAAAATTATAGACTAATGCCTTCCCCACCTGGATGGGCCCCGGATAACAGTTTATGCATACAGGGAATCAATTCAAATCAACCGAACTACTGTTTTGATGAAACCACAGGATTAATAAATGTTATCGGAAATTTGGCTGAGTACCGGTGGGTGGGTGCTTGGACGCAGGTGGGAACGGTTAAGATCCCCTTTCAACTCAAACATTATGTCAATGGCGAGCTGATGTATAGTATTCAATTAGATGTTGCTGAGCTTGATCATACCATTTTGGATGATCAATTTATAAAGCCTGATGCGATGCAGCTGTTTTGTGGCTAATCATTATCTTTCAAAAAAGATAACTTTCCAAGATCTTTAATCTAGCCGAAGGTGAGCCACAAATTTCAATGATCCTGGGATGATTAAAGCGCGGGAAGATATCACAGTGATCGTCACGATAAATTCGCTTGAAGCATTTGTCGGCAGCCCTACGGTAAGCAGGATTTTCTTCTGTATACTCGATAGGATGCGCTTTGGTAATCGGTAAAAATACAATTAAATCTAACGTATCCAACGCTTCTTTTACCTCGGGAAATAACTCCGAAACTTCACTGTCGTTAATATCAATATCCTCTATTCCCAGTAAAACCATCGCGTAGGCAATAAAATCCACAGGACATCTATCAAAAATAATATTGTCTTTATTTTCCATCAGTTGCTCACTGCTGCAGTGGAGTTGTTCGAGTAAACTCTCAAGGCTAGGTTCTAAGGACAACTCAACCTCTTTTTCCTCTTGTAATAAATAATAAGGTTCTAGCGGTGATTGATATTCAGGATGATGCTTTAAAAAATCGGCTATTAATGTGCTTTTACCTATGTAATGAGTCCCGGAAATTGCTATACGCATAATGTTAACCTTTTAAAAATACCTAAAACTTTCCCACCCCTGCCAATTCTGTCCTATGCTATTGATATTATAGATATAATTTGACAGTCTTTAAATGGGCTATTCAAAGTTATCAGTAATAGATCCCCATTCTATAGCTCAACTTATGGCATATTATGAGCTATAGAATGAGGAACTATCACTCATTTTCAAAAAGTGTAATATAATTACATTTTTCACTTGTAAAAACTGTAATTCTACTACACTTTTTACTTGTAAAAACTGTAATATAATTACTTTTTATGCTACATTTAGCGCATGAAAAGACATTTAATGACCCATTTACTGCGATGGCGGGACAACCTAAGGCGTAAGCCCTTAATCTTAAGAGGGGTGCGTCAGACAGGTAAGTCTTACCTACTCGAGGCCTTTGGCCAAGAATTTTTTCGTAAGTACTATGTTATTAATTTTGAAAAAGAAGCCTGGGCGCGTGCTCTATTTGAAGGAGATCTTGACCCCCGATATATTATTAATGAATTACGCTTTGCTTTGAAAGCAGACATTAATATCACTCAAGATTTAGTGATTTTCGATGAGATCCAGGCGTGTCCTAGAGCCTTAACCAGTTTGAAATATTTCTGTGAAGACTTGCCTGAGCTTGCCCTATGTTGTGCAGGATCATTATTGGGTCTGCATTTAAATGAATCCTCTTATCCTGTTGGCAAAGTAGATATGATGCATCTTCATCCCATGACTTTTTCTGAATTTTTAACGGGAATTGGAGATGATTATGCAGCAGAGTATTTCAATAATATTACGCTGCATTCAAAAATATCAGAGCCTATGCATCAACAATTATGGGAGCGTTTAAAACATTATTTTGTGACCGGTGGATTACCCGAAATCATTAACATTTTTTCTGAAGATCCGATAGATTTGTACCGGACTACAAAGAACGTGCGTCATAAACAAGAGGAGTTAATTAACGCGTATTACGCCGACATTGCAAAGCATGCTGGAAAAGTAAATGCCATGCATATTGATAGAACCTGGCGAGCCGTGCCGAATCAATTATTTGCAAATCAAGACAGGAGTACAGGTCGCTTTAGATTTAAAGGCATTATTCCTAATGTTGAGCGTTACTCTCAATTAGTGAATGTCATTGATTGGTTGACATCAGCCGAATTAATTAACAAAATACCAATTATTGGATCTGTGCAATTGCCACTTGGCGTTTATAGTAAAGAAAATATTTTTAAAGTATTTATGTTTGATATTGGAATTTTAGGTTCAATGGGCGCACTTGCACCCCAAACACTGCTTGATTACAAATTTGGTACTTATAAGGGATATTTTGCAGAAAATTTTGTAGCACAGCAATTGGCTGTGAAAAATTACAAAAAAATATATAGTTGGCAAGAAGATCGCAGCGAAATTGAGTTTTTACTCGATCATGAGGGTGAAATCATTCCTATTGAAGTTAAGTCAGGTGCCGTGGTTCACGCTAAAAGTTTAAGAAAATATATCGATAAATATCATCCCAAAAAAAGTATTATTTTTTCTGGGAATAATATGCAAGTAAATCCTAGGCTAAACATTTACCACTTCCCATTATATTTAGCCGAAAAAGCAATGGAATTGTTATTTCCTCAATAACGATTTTTGTAGGCAGTTAATGTGCTTGCAGACTCTACATCTTCATTCTATTGTTAAGTTCACTATTGATGGTAGAGACAGTCGCGTTCAATTCATCAGGCAGTATATTTTTTGTTTCCGGAATAGTCAGTCGTAAATTTTGAATGTAAACAGACACCCATGAAAGACTTCTATACAATTTATTCTGGGTGTTGTTGAACAAGCCATTTTCATGATTATATTCATCACATAAGTGGGCCTCTGGGGTATTATCGATGCCTTTAATCACTTCTGCTACCGCTGTGGCATTATTTTTGATGATTTCACTCTCCCTATCGGGGCCGTTGACGATGACATAACTATGGGAATTATGCGTTGGGGTAAAAAAGCCATAGAGTGTCACGGACATGATTTTAGTCGAGTTATTAAGCCACGCTTTTAAATACGCGCCCGCAGCGATTTTGGAGTATTCACCGCAATTGACATCCATCGCACCTTTTTGATCTTTAATTTTTTGATATTCTTCTTTTGTGGTAGCGACACTATTTTTAAAGTGTAAATCAGCAAAATTGTTGCGGAGTGCATCATTGACTTCTTGCGTAAACGTCCCGCTCTTCTTACTTGATGCAATAGCTGGAGCAATTCTTTCAGCAATACGCCTATTCTGAGCATGGGTTTTCTCTTTTATCTTTTCGCGATAGAGGGGCAGCGGCGGATTGTATCCTAAATAAGAGTTTTGGTTTTCATACGGTACTGGGGCTTGATAGAGTAGGATCCCTGCTGGGTTGATGTCGTAAAAATAGCCATTAGGATGGGGTTTATTATGAGCGTGGCTAAAAAAATTAGCGCTATTTTTACAAATGAAAGCCAGATCATTTTCGGGTTCTTCTTGGCGATGCGCAGCTAAAGCAGTGTTGAGGATACTCAAAAAATAAACTGCAAGCGTGAATAAATGCTTAATATTGCCACGTCTAACCTTCATAACAGGCCTTTATTGATGTAAGATAAGCAATATAGTATATTTTAGCAAGTTGCCTGTCAATTATTGGCTAATATTTGACATATGTACGGTAATGCCGTACTAGTATAATACCCTTCAAGGAGGCACTTATGACCACAGTTAGTGTGCATCAGTTTCGAGATAATCTTCGCCAATATGCTGATTTGGCTACGAAAAACCATGAGCCCGTTACCGTTACGCGGCGTAATGGCGGTGATTTTGTGGTGGTCAGCATGGATGATTGGCTTAGCCTTGAGGAAACACTTTATGTACTCCAAAATAAATCGCTCATGGAGCAAATCGAAGCCTCTATAAAAACGCATAATAAAGGTAAGGGACGACTTTTATCTCAAAAGGAATTAGATGAGATCAATCGTATTTGAAGGCAATACCTGGGAAATATACGAAACCTTTCGTGAAAAAAATAAAGTACTGCATTATTAACGAAATGCAGCGTGGTGATCCTACGGGCATAGGAAAACCTGAGCCCCTTAAGCCTCAACTATCTGGGTTGTGGTCGCGCCGTTTGTCATTGCAAGATCGTATTATTTATCGGTTTAGTGACGATGCCCTATATATTTTTGCTATTGGCGGGCATTACAATTAAATAAGCGATAAAAACTGCTTCATTAACGCAAGCGCTCACCAGTCCTGATATCAATAATTTGGCTGGGCTGAGTGTTAACCAATACCTTCCCTTCAATAATTAAATCAACACCCTCAGGAAAAATTTGTTTTATTTCATGTGCGCAGTGCGCTACGCTTTGCTGACTGATATTTGCACTGGTTGAAATGAGTGCGCTATTAAGTTGTTGGCATAAACGGGCAATAAAGGGATGTCGGGTGATGCGCACCGCTACGGTATTAAATTGTCCGGTGATCAATCGACTGACTTCTGATCTGGCCGGCACGACCCAGGTTGTGGGTACGGGATATGCGTGCACTATTTTTTCTTTAAGGGTATCGGATAACGGGGAGATGTACTCATCCAGTTGCAGCAGATCGCCTGCAATTAAAATTAAGCCCTTGTCAGGTGATCGCTGCTTAAGCTGTAATATTTTTTTGATTGCATCCAAATGTTGCGGTAAGCAATGTAGGCCATACACACTTTCTGTGGGCATGGCCACGATGCCGCCGGATTCTAATACCTGTTGTGCGCGTGTTAATTCGCAGGCGGTAGACATGGGCTAGCATAACCTAGTGTGGCGGCATAATCATCGGCAATATGTTGGGCATCAAGCGGTGGTGTGAAATACGCTTGAATCGCGCCGCGCCGATTAATTAACGCAATACTGCCACCGTGATCGATGGTGTAATCCGGAGAATTTTTATCAAGAGAGACTTTTTCATACACAACGCCTAATTGCCTAGAAAAATCGGTGAGTTGATCGTGATTGCCTGTGACCCCAAGAAAATTCGGATTAAAATGGGTGACATATTGTTTTAATTTTTCAGGCGTATCGCGCTCAGGATCAACCGAGACAAAGATAACTTGGGGCATAGGCACACCCGGCTTGGCATAAACCAGGTCCATCACTTGATTCAGTAAACTTAAGGTAGTGGGGCAAATATCAGGACATGAAGTAAACCCAAAAAATACTAACGACCAATGCCCTAAAAAGCTTTGATCGGTAAAACTTTTGCCATTCATGTCTTTAAGTGCAAAGGTCACTAAAGGTTTCGGATTATCTAGGACTACACCGTGAATCTCGGGTGTAACCGCTGCTTCCTTTCTAAACACATACAAGGTACCGAAGATCAGAACTAACAGTAATGCGATAACTACCGTATAAATAGCTTTTTTCATAAGACACCTCTTGGGAGAAAATGATCGATTAATAATAACGCAAATAATAGGCATAAGTATATATTAGAAAAGTGAAACGTTTTGATGGCACTTAAAGGTTGCGGGCGCCATTTTAATAGTGCGGCATAGCCAATAAAAACGGCATCTAAGAGGAGTATACCCAGGAGATAAAATAAGCCAGACATGCCGACTAAATAAGGCAATAATGTGATAGGCAAAAGTAATACCGTATAAAGCAAAATACATAAGCGGGTAAATTCGATGCCGTGCGTGACCGGAAGCATCGGAATTTTCGCTTTTGCGTAATCGTCCACGCGGTGTATCGCGAGCGACCAAAAGTGCGGCGGCGTCCAGATAAATATAATGAGGACTAATAATAAGGCATGGGCATTGATTTCACCGGTGACGGCGCTCCAGCCTAATAAAGGGGGCATGGCACCGGCCAGTCCGCCGATCACAATATTTTGCGGCGTTAAGCGTTTTAAAATAACCGTATAAAAAAAAGCATAGCCAATTAAGCTGAGCAATGATAACAGGGCAGTCATCCAATTGACGTACACCATTAAAATAAGCATGGATGCGAGGCCTAAGACTATCGCAAAAATAATGGCTTCTTTTTGAGAAATCCGGGCTTGCGGGATCGGTCTTTTTTGAGTGCGCAGCATGAGTTTGTCTTTATGTTGATCCACAATATGATTGAGTACCGCTGCGCAAGCTGCGGCTAAACCGATACCTATAAGACCAAAAAACAAAATAGACAGAGGAATAAATGTAGGGGTTGCGAGCTGCATGCCGACGAGGGAGGTGATCAGCATCAACAATACCACTTTGGGTTTGGTCAATTGTAAATAATCACGCCAAATCATAGTCTTGCCTGTAATAGTCGGTAGTTTAAAGTGACCATAACTAATAGCAATAATGCGGCTACCCCGTTATGTAATACAGCGGCCCATAAAGGCAATAATGCCACGACATTAATTATGCCCAGTAGCACTTGCACGAGTAAAACCAGCCATAAAATAAAAATCACGAATCGGATGCGGCCATAAAGCTGCGTCAGACAATACGCGCCAAAGATTAAGAGGTATAAGGTGGTAATGAGTGCGCCTAAACGATGCGCAAAATGAATGCTGACACGCAGCGGATGATCTAAAAATCCCCCTGAAAAATTCCTATCCAACGGAATAAAGGGGTTAAAAGCTTCTAAATAAAGGGGTGGCCACCAGGTGTTTTGACAGGTGGGAAAGTCTGGACAGGCAAAAGCGGCGTAATTTGTTGATAGCCATCCGCCTAAAGCAATTTGTATGATCACCATAATCAGCCCTATGACTGCGCCCATTTTTATGCCGCGACTGGGCTTGTGATACGGGCGTTTAAACTCTGCTGCCGCGCGTATGCGCAAATTAGCCAGCCACACTAAAGACAGCGTGGCCATGCCGCCTAATAAATGCAGCATTACAATAGTCGGATGTAACAGCCATGTTACCGTCCACATGCCTAATGCGGCTTGAAAGATAATCAGTAAAGAAGTAAAGGCCAGCAAGCCGCGTATATTTTCGATAACGGGTTTATGGCATAAGCTCATTAGCGTTAGGGTAAATAGGGCAAAGCCTAAGATGCCGGCAATATAGCGATGGATCATTTCTATCCAGGCTTTGTCTTTTTCTAGTGGGATATGCGCATAGGCATTTTGACCCGTGATTTCTTCTGGAACAATAAGAGAACCATAGCAACCCGGCCAGTCAGGACAGCCGAGGCCCGCATCGCTTAATCGGGTATAAGCTCCGACCATCACGACTAAAAACGTCAACCCAGTGAGTAGCAAGGTGATGAAATGATAGCGTTGGATTAAGCTAACCAATTTGTGAAGCCCTTAGTAAGTGTCGTAAATCTTCCAGCATATCTTTTGCGGGGGCATCCAGGAGATAGTGCAAAATAATATAGCCGTTGGGGTCCATAATATAAATGCCGTTAGTTAATAAATCGCTTTGCGGAAGTATCAGCCAATTAAAGTAATTAAAGTTCTCTATAAGTGTCTGGTCTATATCTAGACTCGTGGTGATAAGTAGCGAGCCGACCCGTTTAAAATCTTTGCCCGTGGCTTCATGGATGCTGTTGAGTTTGGCCAGCTGTAACTGGCAGAGCTCTTCCACACAATCGGGTCTGACCAATAACATACGCCACAATAAAGGTTCTTGATCAAACTGCCAAGGTTCTCCATTTTCTGTGGTAAGCGGCAGGGTTTGTACTTCAATGGGCGGATTGATTAATTCGCCATGTTGTTTAGTGGGCAGTGACCAATGGTCCCGCGCCATATATAGAACACCGGCCAGTAATAAGGGTAGAAAAAATACCGCCATTAACGCCCATGTGGCACGTGTAAAACCGGGTGTTTGCTGTTTTTTCATGGCTTTTTTCGGGGTTGTAAATTGACGACCAGATATAAAATCAATAAGGTCAAGGCTAATGCGAACCATTGTACCGCATAGCCTAAATGCTTGCTAGGCGGCAAGGTTTTAATTTGCCAGTCCCGGATGTATCCTGCAGGCGACTTTGGGTCTAGCAATAATATATAAGGATAAAAGGGTTGCTGAAAGTGTTGGCTCAGTAGTGGGATATCGATGTGTTGGATTTTAATCTGGCCGAGGTTATCGATGGATAAATTATCACCCAAGATAAAGCGATAAGTGGCAGGATAATTAATCAGGCCTAGCAAGTTAAGCGAAGTATCGGGTGCCGATAAAGCGTCTAAAGCGTTATCTTGCGCCACCCAGCCTCGATTCACCCATAATAGCGGCAAATCAGGCGCAATTTCTAGCGGAGTCAGTACTTGATAGCCCACTTGACCCTCAAACAGTTGATGTTCTAAAAAAATAGAGAACCTGGGTAAGAATTTTCCGGAAACTTTAACATGGGTGTAGCGTAAAGGCTGAGTGCCTAGGTCTTGAAAGGCTAAAGGCGCAGTGTTCTCTCCTTGTGCTTGCAGGTTAAGAAGTTGCTCTTTTTCTTCCATGCGACCCAATTGCCAAAATCCTAGGGACAGTAATACCGGAAATAAGACTAGCGTAGCTAAACTAGAGATGAGTTTTGGTTTAAAGCGGTATAACATGTGTTCATTCTACTTCAAGAGAAGAAGCATTGAGAAGTAGCACAAGGGAATTAAATGAAATGCCAGGTGCGAACTGATCTCGCGCCTGGCATAAGTAACGCCTAATTGTCTTCTTTTTCTGATGATTGAGGGTGCGGGTCTAGACGCACGGTGTAGAGAACACGACTGCCAGTACTGGTTGTAGAAATACTGGGTTGATAGGTGCTCGCTGTATTGTGAAGCACGTTGAATAATGTTGAGGAGCAATCATCGCTACCTACTTTGACCTTAATCTCCGGGATAGTGGCGGAGTATGCGGTCACAATCAGCCGACCTGATCCTTCATCAGGCCCACATTGTATCATCACAATGGCTTCAGAGTTGGCCATTGTAAAAGTGGAACCCAGACACGCTAACGTAGCCAATACAGCACAGTTAAGCTTTTTAAACATGAGAATTCTCCAAAATGGATTTGACTAGCCCCGAATCTAGCATGTTTTTAATCCTTAAACAATATGATAAGCTCACAACCATTTAGAGAGGGTATTATGCTGATTAAGATTTTTCTTTTACTCATTATCCTAAGTATGTTGGTGACTTTAGGCACCGGGTTAGTTTATCTTATTAAAGATCAAGGACGGGGCGAGCGTACCCTAAAAGCACTCATGGTGCGAGCCGGATTTACTTTCTTGCTAATCGTTTTGTTATTAGTCGGCATTGCGACCGGACTGATAGTCCCTCATCCGCTCTAATACAATACCCAACTATCCAGCAGAATAGTTCCGTAACCGAAGTTGAGTTGAGGGTTCGTCTCTTTATTATTTTTAACTAATTAACAACTATAGATGTTAATTTATAATTGACAACTATAGAGGTTAATTTATAATTGACAACTATAGATGTTAATTAATGACTGACAACTATAGTTGTCAATATAGTAGAGATGTAAAAATAGAGGCCCTCAAATGCAATGTTTAAAATGCCATATATTAATCGTACCACTAGATCTTGCGCATTACGGCCTGCATCCTCAGTGCTTTAAAGAATGGTTTAATAGCCCCAATTTGTCAGAGTTTGTCAGCTTGCAAAGACGCTCTGATACTACATCTAACCAGAGTGAATATTTGACCTCTCATAATACTAGTTTTTTTCATGGTAAATTTAAGAAATACTCAGCTCTCCTTAATCACGAGACTTATATATTAAAAATGAGACAAGAGGACGCACCTGAATTGCCCGAAGTGGAATATTTATGTAATCAAATTGGTAAACTATTAAATGTGCCTGTGGCTGAGTTTTATTTTATCAATTTTAATAATGAAAGAACATTTGTCACGAAGAGTTTTATTAATTCTATAGAACCCATTAATCTTCAACACATCTATCGTTATAGAACCATAGATCAACATCACTTTGAAGGGCTGCTTCAAGTGATTACAAAAGAAACTAAAAGCCATTATGATATAAAAATATTCATTAAAACTATTTTATTTGACGCCTTGATTGGAAATCATGATCGGCATGGTCGAAATTTGGCATTCATCCTTACTGCAAAAAGTACATCTCTCTCTCCTATTTACGACAATGTTTCTTACTTAAGTCTTGAATCAGGCAATATGCTTAAAGCAGATTTTAATCCCTTTGGAAAAATTAGTACAAAAGCCACTCAGGAACCTAGCATGCAGGACTATGTTAAAGAACTGAAGAGACTTAATTATCACTATGACCTTGAGGATTTTTACCGAACCATCAAATTACCCATAATTTTAAAATGCGTTGACAATAGTTTTTGTAGCTCTCTTATGAAAGTTGCTATGAGCAATTTAATTATCAAAAGATTTAAGGAACTGGAAGATGAATTATACAATCTATCCTGATAAAAATCGTTTGCAAGTTTTTCATGAAGGAAAAAAAAGAAGAATTTATGTTGGAGAATTAATTTATCATTCGAAAAAAGATTATTATGAATTTATTTATAATAAAAAATATATTAATTACAAAAATGCTATCCCTCTTGGTCCTGAACTTTCACTTTTTAAATTACATCATTATTCTGAGGTGGGGAAAATATTTCCTTCTTTTTCTGATAGGCTGCCTTCTCGAGAGAATCTTGCTTATGAAGATTATTGTGAATCTCAAGGCATAACGCCTAATGAAAAAAATATGATTATATTATTAGGGACAATTGGAAAACGCGGACCCTCTAGTTTTATTTTTGAACCTGTTTATCAAATTGAATTTAATTCTTCTGACATTGTAAATTTTAGGAACAAATTAAAAGTAACGCAATATGATTTAGCACAAGCATTTGACATCAATGAGGTGACGCTACAAAGAATAGAAAAAGACATAAGTCGTGATCAAAATACCTTAAAGTTGATTCAAATATTTTTACAGTTTCCTGAAGTGGCATTATGGCAATTAAAACTAACCGGGGGCCGCATTCATAAAGATGTATTATTAAAATTAATCAAATATTTCGAATCTCAACGAAAATCTTATGAAATATAATGGCTCTGCAACCATAAACTCCCGGTATCATTAAAATATATAAACAAAAATAAACAATCCTATCCATACCACATCCACGAAATGCCAATACCAAGCGGTGGCTTCAAAGGCAAAATGATGATCGGGTGAAAAATGTCCGGCTAAACTGCGTAAGAATATGACTATCAGCATAATCGTGCCGACGGTAACGTGTAGGCCATGAAACCCTGTGAGCATAAAAAAGGTGGTGCCATAGATGCCCGAATGTAGGGTCAGCCCTAAATCTTTATACGCATGGCCAAATTCATAGATTTGAAAGCCTAAGAAAACTATGGCGAGCGCAATAGTCAAAAACAAGCCGATATTTAAGTTTCTGCGCTGCTGTTTCTTTAAGGCATAATGGGCCCAAGTGACGGTCACACCACTACTGACCAACAAGATAGTATTAATTAAGGGGATCCCCATGGGCGGAATAGTCGACATGGGGCCAACAATACTGGGATCAGGATTTTTAAGCAGCGGCCAATTATAGACAAAATCCGGCCATAATAATTTGCCAGTGAGTTCGTAATGCCCGGCCCCACTTAACCACGGCAAAGCCCATTCTCGCACAAAAAATAAAGCGCCAAAAAAGGCTAAGAAAAACATGACTTCAGAGAAGATAAACCAGATCATCGCAATGCGAAAGGTTCTGTCCATTTGCGGGCTGTATAAGCCGCCCATGCTTTCTTTGATGACGTGATGAAACCAACCGCCCAGCATAAAGAGCATAATGGAAACACCTAAACCAAAGGTCAGGATATGGTGTACTTTGGCATCATGAATGACGCCTACCAATCCCCACACGAGGATCCCAAGACCAATGGAGCCCACAATCGGCCAATAACTGTGATCAGGCACATAATAATGTGCATGGGTCGACGTAGATGAAGTAGGTTGTGTCATTTGGGTGCTCCAGACGTATTATCAAACAAAGTATAAAACATAATCAGTTCTTCCATCTCTTCTGGGATATCTTTATCAATAAAAAATATCACCGCCATCTCTTTTTCTTCTCCAGCATCGACAAACTGCTGATTATAGCTAAAACATTCCGCTTTTTTTACATAACGATCAGCTAAACCCGGTGAATTCGTCGCAATAAACTGGCCCACTTTATCTTCAGAAGTACTGTTTTGGGTATAAAACAGTTGCTTATAAACTTGCCCGGGATGCGCGTCCAGGGTATTTTCTAGCGTATAAAATTCTAAAGGAGTCTCGCCGTGCACATGGGTGATAAACTTCACTTTGATAATGCGTGAGGTATCTACTTCAGTAGGGGCCTCTACGCGCACACGCCCGCCTTTATTATTTATGCCCGTCATTTCACAAAACGCATCGTAAAGCGGCACCATCGCAAACGCAAATAACAGCATACCCAAGGTGACTGCAGCTAATATTGCGATTAAACGGCCATGACCCTTACGAATAATTGTCACAGTAAACTCTAATGACGCTCAATTTGCGTGGGGGGTTCACTAAACGTATGGTAGGGTGCAGGCGATGGCACCGTCCATTCCAAACCGTGAGAACCTTCCCAAACATGCGCCGTGGCTTTTGGGCCTTTACCGCGCATCGCTTGAATCACAATATAGACAAATATTAGTTGTGCGGCACCAAAGATAAAGGCGCCGATACTGACAATTTGGTTAAAATCGGTAAATTGCAACGCATAATCTGGAATACGGCGTGGCATGCCCGCTAATCCTAAAAAGTGCATGGGGAAAAATGTAAGGTTAACTGAAATCACAGAAATCCAAAAATGGAATTTGGCTAAGGTTTCGTTATACATATGCCCTGTCCATTTGGGCAGCCAATAATAAATGGCGGCAAATACAGAAAAGAGGGAACCCGGGACTAATACATAATGAAAATGTCCCACGACAAAATAAGTATCATGGTATTGCACATCGGAGGGGATGAGCGAAAGCATTAATCCGGTAAAACCACCGATAGTAAATAACACGACAAAGGCGAGTGAAAATAACATCGGCGTTTCAAAGGTTAAACAACCACGATATATAGTCGCGACCCAGTTAAATACTTTTACCCCAGTTGGCACGGCAATCAACATGGTGGCATACATAAAGAACATGCTGGCCGCTAAGGGCAATCCTGTCATAAACATATGGTGCGCCCACACAATAAACGATAAAAAGGCAATCGCTGTGAGCGCATAAATCATAGACATGCGACCAAAGAGCTTTTTGCGTGCAAACGTGGGGATGATTTCTGAGACGATACCAAATGCCGGTAAGATGATGATATAGACTTCAGGATGACCAAAAAACCAAAATAAATGTTGGAAGAGTACCGGGTCACCGCCGCCTGCTGCATTAAAAAAGCTGGTACCAAAATTCCTATCCATTAACATCATAGTCACGGTGCCGGCCAGTACAGGCATGACTGCAATAATTAAAAATGCGGTGATAAGCCAGGTCCAGACGAATATAGGCATATCAATTAAACGCATTTTTGGTGCACGCATATTAAAAATGGTGACGATCACATTAATGGAGCCCATGATCGAGGACATCCCCAATAAGTGTATGGCAAAAATAAAATAATCAGTGGATTTAGGTGCAAAGGTAGTCGAGAGGGGCGCATAAAACGTCCAACCAAAATTCGGGCCGCCGCCTTGCATAAACATGGTGCTGATCAGTATGGTGCCTGCGACGGGTAATATCCAAAAGCTCCAGTTATTCATCCGTGGCAGTGCCATATCAGGTGCGCCGATCATCAGCGGAATCATCCAGTTTGCAAGCCCGACAAACACCGGCATAATAAAACCGAACACCATAATTAAGCCATGCATAGTGGTGAGCATATTGAAGGTTTCTGCAGGCACGATTTGCATGCCGGGTTGAAACAATTCCGCGCGGATCACCATGGCCATACTGCCTCCAACAAAAAACATAATGAAACTAAACACCAAATACATGGTGCCGATGTCTTTATGATTGGTGGTGGTTACCCAGCGTAGTATGCCTTTTTTACTAGGGCCGTGATGATGGGCATCATCCGCAGTCATATCATGTGATGTCATGGGTATCAACCTTTACTTAAGAGGGATTTTTTGGGGTTTTCTGTTCTACTAGCCAAGTCTCATAGTCGGCTTGTGTTTTTGCTTCAACGACGATAGGCATATACGCATGCCCTGCGCCACAGAGTTCTGCACATTGACCACGATAAATACCCGGCTCTTTTATAATGGTCCAGGATTCAGTGATAAATCCGGGCACCGCATCTTTCTTTACACCTAATTGAGGGACCCACCAGGCGTGGATCACATCATTTGAAGTGAAAGCAAAACGAATTTTTTTGTTAATAGGCACCACTAAGTGTTGATCCACGGCAAGATTGTAATGCTCATCTTTGGCGACCAGGTTATTAATTTCTTCTTGCGTGGTGCTGGGGTGACTAAAGAAATCTAGGGCTTCATCTAAGTAGTCATAATGCCAGTACCAACGGTAACCGGTGACCTTGATGGTGAGATCGGCCGCTTTCGTATCATTCATCTCGATCAGCGTTTTAGTTGCCGGAATAGCCATCACGATCAAAATGATAAACGGGATCACGGTCCAAATAATTTCTACATGGGTATTTTCATGAAAATTGGCGGCTTGATGGCCTTTAGATTTGCGGTGCTTAATAATGGCATAAGTCATGATCCCAAACACGATGATACCTATTCCGATACAGACCCAGAGCATCGTCATGTGGAGATGGTGCATAGAGGCACTTAAGGGACTCACCCCGACTGGCATATTCAAACCATAGGCGGCAAACGCAGTAGCACTGAAATTCATCAGTCCTGCAGTAAGTAATAAAGATAATTTTTTAAACCCCAACATGCCTAAATCTCCATAAGGGCAACTGACTTATTTCAGTGTATATGACTGCGACATTTTCGCAGGAACAAGGGGGAAAAACAAGCGAATGTCACCTATGGGACTGACGAAAAATGCGACTGTTAGGGTATTTTTTAGCGATTTTGCGACAGCCATGAGCAAAAAAATACCCTAACAGTCGCATTTTTCGTCAGTCCTGACACATTCATCTTGGTATGCCACCATTTATTCTACAAAACCTAGCTTCGGTGTTAGACGCAATGCCGTTAATTTGCCTCCCCATACGCAACCGGTATCTAAACAAAAAATCTGATTATCTTTATTAAATAACCCTAAGCGCGACCAGTGACCGAATACGATAGGACCCGTAGGTAAGCGCTGCGAAAAATCAAACCAGGGGATTAAATCGGGGTGACTTGCTGGTGCACCGTCGGCAAACAGCATTAATTCCCCCTGCGCATTGACAAAGCGCATGCGTGTAAAAGCGTTAATAATAAATCGATAACGATCGATGCCCGTTAATTTTTCATCCCAGAGTTGCGGCTGCTCGCCATACATGTCTTTGAGTAAGGCACCACACAGTGGACCTTTTAATTGCACCTCGACTTCTTTGCTTAGGCGTTGCGCTATTGCGAGATCCCACAGCGGATAAATACCGGCATGCACTAAGGTCATATTGAGCGCTGCATCATGATGCAGTAAAGGTTGGTGTTGTAAAAAAGTTAATAATTCCTCTTTATCGGCGGCGGCCAGAATATCATCCAAGGTATCATCAGGATGTTTAGGGCGGATATGCTGGGCGTAGGCTAATAAATGGAGATCATGATTTCCGAGTACCGTCACTTTATGGGGTAAATTTTTAATAAACCGTAAGGTTGAAAGAGAGTCTTTGCCCCGATTGACTAAATCGCCGCAAAACCATAAAGTATCTGCACGTTCATTAAAATGTAAGTGTTCAAGCAGTGCCATTAATTGCACATAACACCCTTGGACATCCCCAATGACATAAGTGGACATTTTATTTCCTTAAGATATAGAAAGTAATATAGGTGTAACCATGTACAATTGGCAACCCAGCGCCTCGATTAATAATCTTAAAAAACGTGCACACGTGTTGCAAAGCGTGCGTGAATTTTTTGCGCAGCGTCAGGTGCTAGAAGTGGATACGCCACTTTTTTATGCCTCAACCGTGACCGATCCCGTGCAAGTGGCTTTTCAACTCGGTGATCGCTTTTTACAAACTTCGCCTGAATATGCGATGAAACGTTTGCTGGCTGCCGGCAGCCCCGATATTTACCAAATTTGCAAGGCGTTTCGCGGCGATGAGATGGGGCGGATCCACATTCCTGAATTTACCATGCTAGAATGGTACCGGATCGGTTTTGATTTGCAGGATTTAATGGATGAAACAGCGGATTTATTGCAAGTGATATTAAAGTGTGAACGGCCGGATCTTATCAGTTATCGACAATTATTCTTAAATATTCTGCAGGTGGATCCGCTCACCGCTTCCCTACCTGAATTAAAAGAAATCGCAAGTGCCCATCAGATCCAACTCAGTGCAGGTTTTAATACCGCAGATAAAGATCTTTGGCTGGATATCCTCATGTCTTATGTGATTGAGCCGCAAGTGGGCCAAGCTAAGCCGATTTTTATTTACGATTATCCTTCGTCACAAGCCGCGCTTGCGAAAATTAATCCCGATGGGCTGACTTCTGGACGGTTTGAAGTGTATTACCAAGGCATGGAACTAGCCAATGGTTATCATGAATTATTAGATGCCGATGAGTTAGAGCGACGTTTTAATGCGGACAATGTGTTACGGAAAACACGACAATTACCTGAGCGCCCGATCGATCACCGTTTAATTGCAGCCCAGCGTCATGGGATCCCAGAATGCGCGGGTGTGGCCTTAGGTTTAGATCGCTTAATGATGCTCGCTTTGCAAGCTAAACACATTAAGGAAGTGGTGGCTTTTGCAGAGTAGCTGTTCTGAACCCCCTAGTGCTTCCTCTGCCCTATCTCTTGCCCCATCTTAACCAATGTATGCTGCTGCAAAGTGTCTTCCCAAGCGAGGGCATTTTGCGCAAACAAACAAATCACCGTCGAACCTGTCACAAAATACCCTAATTCATCACCGCGTTTTAATGTTATCGCACGATCCTCATAAGTCCAGACGGTTTGCTCATTATACCTCTCCGGCGTGATCACGCCTTGCCAGGCCACCGCCATACTGCCCACAAAAATCGCGCCCACCATAATAAGCGCCATAGGGCCTGCATCCGTTTCAAATAAACAAATCACACGCTCATTCCGCGCAAACAAATTACTGACATCATCAACCGTCGAGCGATTCACAGAAAATAATTTCCCGGGCACAAAAATCATTTTTTTAAGTGTGCCATTAACAGGCATATGCACGCGATGATAATCCCGTGGGCCGAGATAAATGGTCGTGTACGGTCCATTTAAGAAATCTTCTGCCATCACTTTATCACCGCCCAATAAATCAGTCAGCGAAAAATGGTGATTTTTTGCTTGGATCAGCCTCTCCTTTTGGGCAATACCCATTTGTGCAATCGTGCCATCGACAGGAGAGGCAATGGCGTTCGGGTTATTGGCAATCGGTCTTGCGTCTTTTTTTAGGGTGCGGGTAAAAAAATCATTAAAGCAGGCATAATCATCCAAATGGGGATCGGCCACTTCATCCATATTGACGTTAAAATAAGCAATAAACATCTTAATTAAGGTGTTTTTAACACTTTTATGCTGAGATTGCAGCAGTTTACCGAATAAACGAGACAGTGCATGTTGCGGTAAAATATATTGTATGCGGGTAGTAAGTTTCATATTTGAATTTCCAGCTGAATTTGACTGGTTTTCATCTCCTGGGTGATAGGCTGTGGTAAGCTTAAGCATTTTGCGTAAGCCGATGAGAGTTTACCACATTTCCAAGTATGTTTAGTTTTAAATCATTAATGATGCATAAATTTATGCTATACCTCTAATAAATAGTTTGTTACTTTAAGGCGAGATAACATGGCAGATAAAGATTGGAATTTAATTTGGGTAGATTTAGAAATGACTGGGCTAGATTTGTCCAAAGAGCGCATCATAGAAATAGCGACGATCGTGACCGATAGTGAACTGAATATTATCGCCGAAGGTCCCAATTTAATTATCAATCAAAGTAATGAATTGCTTGCCGGCATGAGTCAATGGTGTACCCAGCAACACACTAAAACAGGTTTAGTCGATGCGGTCAAAAAAAGTACCGTGACTGAAGCGGATGCGGAACTCGCTACGCTCTCGTTCTTAAAACAACACGTCAACCCTCAAAAATCACCGATGTGTGGCAATAGTATTTGCACCGATCGACAATTTATAAAAAAATACATGCCGCAATTAGATCAATTCTTTCATTACCGTCATATTGATGTCAGTACATTAAAGGAGCTGGCGAAACGCTGGGCGAAATCGATGGCTGTGGAGAAAAAAAACAGCACTCACCGTGCTTTGGATGATATTAGAGAATCTATCGAGGAATTAAAGCATTATCGCCGCGAGCTGTTAAAATCATGAACCCATTACCTGCACTTACGGCATTACAACAGTTACTTCCTACGCGAGCAAGTGATGCGTACAAAGGGGACTTTGGTACCGTGTTGGTTGTAGGCGGAGGTTTGGGCATGAGCGGCGCTGTCCTGATGACGGGGATGGCGGCACAGCGTACTGGCGCAGGTAAAGTCATGATTGCGACAGATCCTTCGCATGCGGCCAATTTGACTCACAATTGGCCGAGTCTCATGGCGTATGGGATAAATGAGGCTTCTCAGATCCAGCCTTTGCTCAATGGTGCGACTCACGTAGCTATCGGTCCAGGTTTAGGACAATTTGCCTGGTCACAACATTTACTTAATAGCGTACTGCAAACACACTTGCCATTAGTTTTAGATGCGGATGCGCTTAATCTTTTGGCACTGCAACCGCAAAAACGTAGGGATTGGGTACTCACCCCTCATCTTGGAGAAGCCGCGCGCTTACTTGGGTGCAGCCCGCTTGAGGTTAAAAATGATCGTGAATACGCTGCGCGTGCGCTGCAAAAAAAATACGGCGGCTGCATCGTGTTAAAAGGGGCGCATACTTTAATTCACGATGAGAGTGGATTATGGACTTGTGAGGCGGGTAATCCCGGTATGGCCACGGCGGGGATGGGCGATCTGTTGACTGGGGTAATAGTCGCATTGATGGCTCAGGGTTTATCACTGCTTGCCAGTGCTCAATTAGGAGTGAGCGTTCATGCGCATGCCGGCGATGAAGCCGCAAAACAAGGCGCCCGCGGAATGATACCTACAGATTTATTGCCTTTTATTCGTCAAGGGGTGAATCCTTAGGCTTATGATGAATTACACCCAGCTACTTGAAAACGAACACGCTACCTTAGAATTAGGTAAACAATTGGCCGCATCGCTAGGCAATATCCATGTCATTTATTTAGAGGGTGTGTTAGGCGCCGGAAAAACGACGTTTACGCGTGGATTTTTACACGGCATGGGTTATGCGGCTGCGGTTAAAAGTCCGACGTATACATTGGTCGAGACTTATCCCCTTGCAGCTATCACCGTGCATCACTTTGATTTATACCGTATCGGTGCGGCGCACGAGTTAGAGGAGATGGGATTTCGCGATTATTTTGCCCCAGATACGCTATGCTTAATAGAGTGGCCAGAGCGTGCGCCGCAATTACCTCCGCCTGATTTAATTTGTTTGCTGGAGGTCGTAGGCCTTAAGCGAAACATAACCATTACTGCACATTCCGAAGCGGGAAAACAATGCGTGGTCAGCTTAGGCAGAATATCTGATTAAGGACAGTAGTAATACCATGGATAGGATTTGTGGAAGATTGACAATTATTAAAAAACTGGTTGTGATGTTACTGATGCTCTTCCCGTTTTTAAGTGAAGCCGCAGAAGTTAAAACCGTGCGTATTTGGCCAGAACCTGCAAAAATTCGCATCGTGCTGGATTTAAGTGGGCCTATAGAATTTCGTAGTTTTATGTTAGAAAATCCGGATCGTTTAGTTGTGGATATGTCCGCTGATAAATTTTCCGCCGATCTGAATACTTTGCAATGGCCGACTCCAGTCGCCACCATGCGTTATGCACAATACGATGCCAGCACGATGCGTTTGGTATTTGATTTAAAAAATAAAATTAAGCCCAAAATTTTTACCTTAGCAGCAAGTGGTCCGTATGGGGATCGCTTAGTGATCGATCTTTATAAAACCCTGGTTCCTGAGCCTGCGCAAAAAAGCCAACCGGTCTTAGCTGCCGCTCCCAGCAGTCCAGCGGCGCAGGTCGTCGCAACGACTACCCCACGGATCCCAGAGCGGCCCGCAAAAAAAAGCATTTATTGTGGCGATAGATGCCGGTCACGGGGGTGAAGATCCGGGCGCGATAGGGCCACGCGGCACCCAAGAGAAAAAAATTGTGCTCTCTATTGCCCAAAAATTAGCTGAATTGGTGGAAGATGAGCCCGGGATGGAGCCCGTCATGATCCGCACCGGGGATTATTATGTCGGTTTGCGTCAACGTATTGCCATTGCGCGTGAACGTCAGGCAGATTTATTTGTGTCTATCCATGCCGATGCCTTTCATTCCCCACAAGCCAACGGCGCTTCGGTTTACACCCTGTCACAAAGTGGCGCGAGCAGTGAAGCCGCACGCTGGCTCGCTGAGCAGGAAAATCGTTCTGATCTCATTGGGGGTGTCAGTTTAGATGATAAAGACGATATGCTGGCTTCCGTGTTATTAGATTTATCACAAACCGCCAGCACTCAAGCGAGTTTAACCATGGGCAGTACCGTATTAAAACAATTAGGCGGCATCACGCGCTTGCATGCAAAACGCGTCCAAAATGCGGGATTTGCAGTATTAAAGTCACCGGATATTCCTTCCATTTTAGTAGAAACCGGTTTTATTTCTAATCCAGAAAATGAAAAAAGTTTACGCCAGGGCACTTATCAAGAAAAAATCGCCCGCGCAATTTTTAATGGGATAAAAGAATACATGCGCAGCAGCAATCAATACAATGATTTGCCTCCTATCCAAATGGCCTCCGCCGCGAATGCGCATACCATCCAGCGCGGCGAAACGTTATCTGAAATTGCAGAGCGTTATAAGGTAAGCGTCAGCACGCTGCGTAACACCAATAAATTATCCAGCGATCAAGTGCGGATAGGACAGGTGTTGCAGATCCCGACTTCTTAGTTAGGGGGGCAGTTAAGCAAAGGGTTTTTTAAATAACTGCTGGCATCTTGCAGACTCAACCCTTGTGCCTTGAATGTATATTCAGGATAAAAGGACTGTAGATGAGACATTTTTTTATTCAGAAATTGCTAAATCGATTTTTCTAGGATTCCATTTTACTTCACAACATAATATTTCTTTTTTCACATCGTTAATGGCAACGATATCAATTTCATTTCCGCCCTTTTTATCCCAATAGCTACCTATTTTAGATCAAGACTTTGTGTCGAATCATATTGTATCAATCCGCCAAGTTATAAGATAAGGTATTTAACTGGGTTAAAGGACTGCTACCCCCTAAGGACAGATATATCAAATTCACCCAGAAATCTATAAAATAGCTATCATGTCAAATTTTACCCCCCGTATCCATATCCTTCCCCCCCAGCTTGCCAATCAAATTGCAGCCGGTGAAGTGGTTGAGCGTCCGGCTTCCGTCATCAAAGAACTACTAGAAAATAGTCTTGATGCCGGGGCGAGTGACATTATTATCACGGTGACCCAAGGGGGCTTGGAGCGTATCTGTGTCCAAGATAATGGCTGTGGCATCCATCCAGACGATATGGTATTAGCGTTAAGTCCCCATGCGACGAGTAAAATTACCTGCAGCGAAGATTTAATCCAGATCATGAGTTTAGGTTTTCGCGGCGAGGCACTCGCGAGTATCAGCGCCGTGAGCCGTTTAACCTTAACTTCGGCACAACAAAACAGTGTGCATGCGTTTAAAATCCAGTGTGATGAAAATAAAAAAGGACTTGAGCTTATGCCTGCTGCGCATCCTGTGGGATGCAGTGTCGAAGTCTGCGATTTATTTTATAATACGCCAGCGCGGCGCAAATTTTTACGCAGTGCGCGCAGCGAGTGGCAATACACAGAAGAAGTCATTAAACGCATTTTACTTAGCCGCTTTGATGTAAGTTTTACACTCCTTCATCAAGGAAAAAAAACACACTATCCTGCGGTAAAAAATAATGATTTTGCTGCAAGAATCACCAAAGTACTTAGTGGCGCATTTATCGCGACTGCGCAGTATGTTGAGGCAAGTGCTACTGATTTACAGCTGACGGGTTTTGTCGCGCCCAGTAGTTTCACCCGCAGCAGTTATGATTGGCAATATTTTTACGTGAATGGCCGTATGGTGAAAGATAAATTATTGCAACATGCCTTGCGATTGGCGTTTGCAAACAGTTTACACCCGGGGCGTTACCCGGCTTATGTCTTATATTTAACGGTCTCACCACAAATGGTGGATGTGAACGTGCACCCGACTAAACATGAAGTGCGCTTTCAGCACGCACGTTTGGTGCATGATTTTATCGTGAGCAGTGTGCAAGATGTATTACAGACTTCAGAAGTTCTCCATAGTGCTTCGCTTCCATCAAAAGATCATGCATTTGCAAATCCTTATGTCCCTTCGACATTTTATTCATCGCCTGTCTGCGCGCATACAGATAGGGCATTAACAAGAAAATTAGGCCATTATTTAACCGTATTAAATCAACAGATCATCATTAGTGAAACTTCCCAGGGTTTAGGCCTGGTGGATTTACATGCGTATTATGCTTACCAAGCGTATCAGCTTATGATTAACAATACCGAAAAGGTATGCATGCAGGCGTACTTGACTCCACACAGCTTTAAAGTATCTGCAGCACAAGATCATTTATTACTCGAACAACATGCTGAATTAATGGCCTTAGGTTTTATGATTGATCAAATCGGTGAGGCATTTTGGGCAATGCGAGAAATCCCGGCGGTATTGGCGCATGCAGAGTGTGATGCGTTGGTACAAACATTATTAAGTGTATTGCCCCAAGATCGTACGCGCGAAGATCGCATTGCAGCGTTGGCCTGCTGCGCAACACCCGCAACGGGTTTAAGTTTAACGGGCACGGAAATTGAGCAGATCCTCGATAATGTCGAGGCACTCGATGGCCATGCGCGTTGCCCACACGGCTTAAAAGTGTGGCAATTATGGTCGCTCGAAGCATTACGGGAGGCTCTGGTATGCAAGCACCATTCATTGTTTTTTTAATGGGTCCCACCGCTTGTGGGAAAACCAATATAGCCATAGAATTGGCCGAACACTTGAATGCAGAAATTATCAGTGTGGATTCGGCACTCGTTTATCAAGGCATGAATATCGGCACTGCAAAACCCTCGCCTGCCTTGCTTGCGCAAATCCCCCACCATTTAATTGATATTTGCGATCCCGCACAGCCCTACAGCGTTGCAGATTTTTGCACGGATGCCCAAAAAGCCATTGCAGATATTCAAAGCCGGGGCAAGCTGCCCTTGTTAGTGGGCGGAACCATGATGTATTTTAATGCATTAAAACAGCCCTTATCACAATTACCGTCTAGTGATCCCAAAGTCCGCGTGCGTATTGCTAAACAAGCTGCGGAAGAAGGCTGGCCCCTCATGCATCAGCAACTGGCAAAACTGGATCCCGATTCTGCACGCGTGATCCATGCCCATGATGCCCAACGCATTGCGCGCGCGCTAGAAGTCCATGCATTAACAGGCCTGCCCATGAGCCTGCAATTACAACAGGAAAAACAGTCTGCTTATCGGATTTGTCCGATTGCCATTATGCCGAACAACAGGCAAATACTTCACACGCAAATCAACCAACGTTTTGATGCCATGCTGGCGCAAGGATTTATGGCCGAGGTGGAAGCCTTATACCATAGGGGTGATTTATCAGAAGACTTGCCCGCTATCCGCTCTGTAGGTTACCGGCAAGCCTGGCGGTATTTGGCGGGCGAGGGAGACTTTACCTTAATGCGGGATCATATATTAGCTGCGACCCGTCAATTGGCCAAACGTCAGGTGACATGGCTACGCTCCTGGGCAGATTTGACCTGGTTTGTACCCTTTTCAAGCGCATCGATTTTAGCGTATGTGCAGAAAAGGAGGCAGGAGTAATTGTTACCAATTGCAATCCGACGTAAACAATTATAAGATGCACCTCTCTTGATAAGGAAAATAAAAATGTCAAAAAGCCAAATGTTACAAGATCCCTTTTTAAATGCGCTACGCAAGGAACGCGTACCCGTGGCGATTTATTTGGTCAATGGTATTAAATTGCAAGGGCAGGTGGAATCGTTTGATCAATTTGTTATTTTGTTAAAAAATACGGTCAGCCAAATGGTTTATAAACATGCCATCTCGACCATTGTGCCTGCGCGCAATGTAAAAATGCCACCTGGGTTAATTCAAGAAGAAGAGCCTCCTACACCTGGGAATTTCTAGTGACCTCATTAAATGAACCGCATGCATCAGGCGAGCGCGTCTTATTGCTGCATGTTGATTTCACTCACGCCAGCGAACACGAAGATTTATTAGAATTCCAGGCGCTTGCACAAGCCAGTGGCGCACACATTGTTGAACTCATGACGATTAAACGCGAAAAAATTGATGCGCGTTATCTGATAGGTCAAGGTAAAGTCGAAGAAATCACCGCGTTTATTGAAGCGCACCCCTTAGATGTCGTCATTATTAACTATGCCGTTTCGCCGACACAAGAGCGTAATCTTGAGCGCAAATTTAAATGTCGCGTCATCGATAGAACAGGCTTAATTCTTGATATTTTTGCGCAACGCGCGCAGAGTTTTGAGGGTAAATTGCAGGTGGAACTGGCGCAACTCAATCATTTAGCGACGCGTTTGGTTCGCACTTGGACCCACTTAGAGCGGCAAAAAGGCGGTATCGGCTTACGCGGCCCTGGGGAAGCGCAATTAGAAACCGATCGTCGTTTAATTCGTCAACGGATTAAAGCCTTGCAAGCGCGTTTAGAGAAAGTCAAAGCCCAGCGCGATGCCAGTCGCAAAGCACGCAATAAGAGTGCCATGCCGACGATAGCGTTAGTGGGCTACACCAATGCGGGGAAATCCACCTTATTTAATCGCCTAGCCCTTGATACGGTTTATGTAGCGAATCAATTGTTTGCGACCTTAGATCCGACGTTACGGCGTATTCCCTGCAAGGGTGTGGGGGATGTCATTTTGGTGGATACCGTAGGATTTGTGCAGCATTTACCGCACCAATTGATTAAAGCATTTTCTGCAACCTTAGAAGAAACACGCGATGCGGATTTATTATTACACGTGATCGACGCAAACGATCCGCAGCGCATCGAAAAAATTGCGCAGGTGAATGAAGTCTTAGAGCAAATCAAAGCGCAAGCGGTGCCTCAGATTGAGGTATTTAATAAAATTGATGAGCTGACAACGCCACCAGACTTTACTTCCTCTGAAAATTCACCGCCTTTAGTGCCTCGGGTGGCGATTTCTGCACAAACAGGGGTAGGGATGGACGCGTTAGAGCAAGCCATTGCGCATGCACTTTCCGCGGAATTAATTAAATGTCAGTTATTATTGCCTCCTGATAAAGGCAATATTAGAGCCCAACTGTATCAACAAGGGGCGATTGTGCAGGAAGTAATGAATGAGGACGGCAGCGTTACTCTAACGGTGCAGCTGCGGCGTGAGTTATTGCGCCAAATTTTAGCGAAGGCAGGTGTGGAAATGGAAGCAGTTTTAGCGCCTACTTTATAAAGCGGAGGCCTTACTACGACGAGTTATTGCCCTCACCCTGTCTCCTAAGTGATCTCCACTAATTTTTATTTAAACACAATTTGTTATAAATTATTTTAGTATTTAAGGCCGAAGGCCTGACCGTATCTAGCCCAGGGTGTAGGCGCGTCTTCGCGCCGTAACCCTGGGTAGGATGAGAATAAGAAT
>Ga0206845_1011_pt1 | contig 70494 bp, 49 predicted proteins | sample Alteio_BWOrgCont_19_FD_152887 | JGI IMG/M metagenome (GOLD analysis project Ga0206845, IMG submission 152887) | Enriched cells from forest soil in Barre Woods Harvard Forest LTER site, Petersham, Massachusetts, United States -... | ecosystem: Environmental > Terrestrial > Soil > Temperate forest >...
CGAGCGGATTTCCGGACAAGGTTCCCGCCTGATAGATCGGTCCGCTGGGCGCCACAAAGGTCATGATGTCGCGCCGTCCGCCGTAAGCGGCGATGGGAAGTCCGCCGCCGATCACCTTTCCCAGAGTGGTGAGATCCGGTTGGATGTGGTAAAGCTGCTGGGCGCCTCCCGGGGCGACGCGGAACCCGGTCATGACTTCGTCGAAGATGAGCAGCGCCTCGTTGTCGGAGGTGATGCGCCGGAGGGATTCCAGAAAGCCGCCGTTGGGCGGGATGCAGCCCATGTTTCCGCAAACGGGTTCGACGATCACGGCGGCGATCTTATCCCGATGCGCCCGGAAGGTCTCTTCGACCGCGTTGACGTCGTTGTAGGGGACCGTCAGGGTGGTGTCGCTGAAACCCTTTGGCACGCCCGGGGAATCAGGCAGGCCGAGCGTTGCGACGCCCGAGCCGGCTTTCACGAGGAGGGAATCGACGTGCCCGTGGTAGCAGCCCTCGAACTTGATCGTCAGGTCACGGTTGGTGAAACCGCGGGCTACCCGCAGTGCGCTCATCGTGGCTTCGGTGCCGGAATTGACCAGCCGGAGCATCTCGATGGACGGGAACAGTTCGCGGACCGTCTCGGCGAGTTCGATCTCGTGTTCGGTGGGGGCGCCGAAACTGGTGCCGCGGGAAATCGCGTTGTTGAGCGCGTCGAGAACGGCGGGGTGCCGATGACCCAGGATGAGCGGTCCCCAGGAACCAACATAGTCAATGTATTCGTTGCCGTCCGCGTCAAAAATGTGGGCGCCTTCTCCGCGTTCGATGAAAGGCGGCGTGCCGCCTACGCTGCGGTAAGCGCGAACCGGGGAGTTTACGCCACCGGGGATTGAGAGTTGTGCGCGTTCGAAGAGTTGTTGGGAGCGTGTGTGATCCAACTTTTGAGCTTAGCGAATCGTTGTCCCAACGCCCAGAGCGTCATCGAACCGAAACGTTGAACAACGTCCTGGTGTTACCTGCTGAAATGATCACCGCCGTGGTTTGTGGCGGCGCGACGAAGTTTACCTGCAGGACGCCGGAGATCGCGCCGGGCGCCGCTCCCATAGCTGTAACTGGAAGACTCTGTGACGTGTTGTTCAGGTCTATCACCTGGATCGGTATTCCGGAGCCGGCAAAAGGTGGTTGATTGACCTGGCCGTCAACGCTGGGAGGCATCGTCTGACCCATGCCCGCGATATACAGCGACATGATCGAGCCGGCGCCGGCCGGGTTCGATGCGGAATTGACACTGAAGTCTTCGTTAAATACATCGAGGACCTGGAGCGCGATACTTGCGACAGACATCTTAACGGGATTGGACTGCGCATTATTGTATTGCACGCTGATCGTGGTGGTAGGAGCTGCCGTTTCGAAAGGAACGACACAGTCGATTTCGCTGGCGCTCACCGACAAAAGGGGCGCGGGGATCGCGCCGAAGTTGACCTGTACGCCCGCTACGCTCGTGGCGACGAAGCCATCGGCGTTAACAATTCCCGGAGTTACGGCGGCCGGCCCAAGATTTTTTCCGAGCAGACGAACCACCGCGCCGGGGGCGGCGATCAAATCATTTCCACTACTGGGGCCGATGCCGGAAAGGAGCACCTGGTCAAGCGAAATTGATGAGAGCGTGGGATCGATTCGCGCGACGTAAGCGCTTTCCGGGTAGGAACCACCCGGAAAGCTCCATCCGGCGATGTAACCGATTCCGTTCGAATCAAGAGCGAGACTGTTGACGGCATCGGAATATGTCGAGAAGGTCAGTTGCCTGAAGTCGGGAGTAAGTTTTCCCATTATGCCTCCGACACCGATCTGAAAAGGAGAGACGGTCGGGAGTCCCGTTGCACCCGCGAACCACGGAACGCCGGACGGATCGACGGCCACGATTACTCTGGTTGCGCACTGGTTTCCAAGATACGTCAAACCCGAAACGGCGCTCGCGTCCGGATTTAGCCTTGCGATGAACGCTGACCCTTCGATCACGGGTGGGCCAGGAAATGTGTCAAAGATGCAGCTGAAAATACCCGTGGCGGGTTGAAAGGCACCGGGCGAAGCAGGTTGCGACAGACCATTCGAGATGCCTCCGAGGTAAACGTTACCGCTGCTATCGATCGCGATGCCGTCGATCCAGTCCCAGCCGCTTCCGCCGAGGTATGAAGCATAGCCGAGACCGCCAGCCGCGCTGAAACGAGCCACAAACCCGTCGATAAAGCCGCCGCCGAATTGGGACTGGAGCGCATTCGCCGTTACAGGAAGATTCTTTGCGGCGGTAGCTCCAGCAATCCAGGCCTCGCCATCCGCATCCAGAGCAATCGCCTGTGCGATGGTGCCGCAAGTTCCTCCGAATAGAGTGGAGAATAGCAGCGAGCCGCCATCCGAAGCGATTTTGGAAACGAATGCGGCTCCGTCAGCCGGAGCACCGGAGGGGGGACCGAGCGTGCACCCCGGGACCAGCGTGCTCTGAAACGCGTTGGGCGTGAGCGGGAAATTGGCGCTATTCGTCGCGCCTGTGACTACCGCGTCGCCACCGATGTCCACGGCGATGCCACCCAACCGTTCCGACCCGCCGCCGAGGTACGTGGAATAAAGCAACCGGGAGCCGTCGGGAGTAAGCTTGGCCACGAATGCGTTTGACGAGCCGGCGAGCTTTTGCTGGAAAGCGCTCGCTGTCACCGGAAAGTCCGCCGAAGAAGTGATTCCCGCAATGTAGGCATTGCCCGAACTGTCTATCGCGAGGCCAGTAGCGGCGTCATAGAAACTACCGCCAAGGTAGGTGGAATAAAGCAACTGGCTGCCATCAGGAGTCCATTTCGTCACAAATGCGGTCTGGTACGTACTGTGGTTTTTGCTTTGGATCGGATTTTGAGTGGGGAAGTCGGGCGAACCCGTCTCTCCGGCGGTGTATATATTGCCGTCGGGATCCAGCGCGATCGCCGCGGCACTGGTGTTGCCGCTGCCTCCGAAAACGTTTTCGAAGACGACCTCGGGGTCGATGACCAGCGGACTGGTTGGATCGTAACGGCCGATGTGAAAGCCGACCCTTCCGGATGCGTCGATACGATACGAGACGGTTACAAACTCTTTGCGACCGTTCGTCATTTGCCACGCGACAGGTTTGGGCTGCCGAATCTCCTTACCTCCGGCGCGGAGCATGAGGTCGCCGCGTTGATCAACCTGAACGCTGTCAGCACCCTCAAACGCCAGGGAAATGACGCCGGGATCGCGGCCGCCGGATATCTCAAAGTCGTATTCCAGATGCTCCTGTTCGCCCCGAAATATGACGTCAACTCCGGGGTAGATCTCATGGACTCGCACGCTCGAGTAGAGGGTGAACGATTGGCTCAGATCAGTGGCGCGAAAGTAATTGGCCTTGCCGATAAGCTTGCCGGTCCCGGTTATCAGGGGGTTCCGATTGCCATGAATCATGCGAAGCGCCACCACCGAACTTCCGAGATTCAGCTGTTCCCCGGAAGGAGCGATCCGCAGTGAATAATCGGAGCCACGGCAAACCCAGGTTCCACCGCGGTCCTCGAACGCCAGCGGCAGCGTCGGGTTCGAATTTGCGGCGAGGCAGTTTACCGCGACCAGGGACAGGACGGCCGCTACGCGAAGGAACATGGCGAAGGCAAGTGCATGTTTTTCGCCAACGAAAAAGCAACTGATTTCAGCCGTTTGTCTCGCAAGCTTCGACGCTCTTGTCCCGGAGTGACACACTCGCCGGACAAAAGGGCTTCAGCGCACTGCGACGTCGAGGAGCGCCATCCAATACTGCACGGACTGCATCCCGAAGCCGCAGAGGATTAAAACGATGCCGAAGACGCCGAACCGGCGATCGGGCATGGTCTCGGTAATCCATTCGACGAACGGCATGAGGACGTTCACGAACGCCGTCACGATGCCGATCGTGAGGCCGGCACGCAGGCCGAACATCACTGCGTACATGCGGCGATGCGCCACCGCGGCGGCGATGTATCCGGCTGCGGAGTATCCAACGGTGCGTATCAGAGCCGCCTCGATCTGACGCCCGGTCATATGCGGAACCTTGCCCGGCTGGTAGTCGAGCGAGGGGCGCACGCCGCGGCGGTAGGCGACAATCTGGCCGAGCGTGCTGAGACATCCGAAAACCACTCCGAATTCGATGCCGTAAATGTAGGAAGCGCCGACGCCGAAGCCGACGCCGCGGATCGCACTGAACAGGCACTCGTAATGCAGCGGGTAGTGCGGCCTGGTTTGCGCGGCGCGCGTCAGTTCCAGCGCCAGCGTCAGGCCGCCGGCGGCCCCGCAAGCAAGGCCGAATGGAAGGCCTAGTGGGAGGCCGAACCCGGTCCCGAAAATCACCCCGTAGGTTACGCCGCGGGTGAGAGTACGAAGGGGACCGCGCGCGCCGCCCAGGATGTCATAGGCAAGGTACAAAGCCCCGAGGACGTCGAGGAAACTGCCGACGATACTGATCGCGGCCAGTTGGTGACGGTCGATCGACGTCATTATAATAATTGTTTGATTGAATGATAAACCCCCGAGGTGCGGCCGTAGCCGCGTTGTTATGCGGCTGGCTGACGCTCATCGGCTGTAGGAGCGCGGCGTCACCCGACGTTGCGGCCACGGTGAACGGAAGGCCGATCTACTATTCCGAAGTCGATAAAGCCTACAAAACGCAGTTTCCAGGCAGAGTGGAAGGCGAGAATGAGGACCAGGTACAGCTGCGCCGGATGGAAATTCTGAGGTCGCTCATCGATAACGAACTGATGCTTCAGAGGGCCGAAAAGGCCGGTCTGGTGGCAACAGACGCGGATGTCGAAGCGCGTCTGAACGAGCTGAAGGCGCCCTATACCAAAGAGGAATTCGACAAGCAGTTGAAGGATTGGGGGCTGACGCTCGAAGAGCTGAAGGCGCAGGTCCGGCGCGATGAAAGCGTCAAGAAGCTGTTCAACAAAGACATCACGTCGAAGATCGATATCACCGACTCCGAAGTGGCAAGCTTTTACAATGCGAACCGCGGCAGTTACAATCTGCCGGAGCCGCGCGTGCACATGGCGCAGATCGTGGTGACCTCCCAAGCCGACCCGAACGTACACAATCTGAAGAATGACAAGGCGAAGAACGAAGAGGAAGCCGGGCGCAAGATGCAGGCGATCGAGGCGCGGCTGAAGCAGGGTGAAGACTTCGCCATGATGGCCCAGAATTATTCGGAAGATCCTACAACGACACCGAACGGCGGCGATCTGGGGTTTATGGGGGAATCGGCGCTCGATAAGGTCAGCCCCGAATTGAAAAAGCTGGTGCTCTCGCTGCAGCCGGGTCAGATGTCGCCGGTGATTCGCACTCCGTCGGGCTTTCAGATTCTGAAAATGATCTCGAAGGAACCCGCGGGCCAGCGCGATTTGAGCGATCCGCGGGTGCAGCAGTCGATCCGGGAGACGCTGCTCAGCCGCAAGGATCAGCTACTCAAGACGGCGTATTACGAGTCGGCGCGAAACGAAGCCAAAATCGTCAACAACATGGCGAAGACGGTTTTCGGCAACGCCGGAAAAAACGCAAAGTAGGCACAAGCAGCGCTTCAAAGTAAAGTTCGGCACCCCTTCCTCTTACATTTTTTTACAAAAGGCTTGCATTCGGTTTCCCCCGGGCGTATCGTACGGGCGTAGGAGCTGTCCTCAAGGGGGAGGCACATGCTGAATTTAAGGAAGTTATCGAGTGTGCGCGTAGCAGGCGCGGTTTTGTTCTTTAGTGTATCGGGATTCGCCTTCGCGGATACCGCCGCCGGGGTAGCGGCCCTTAAGAATCACGACTACTCGACCGCATTTCGCGAATTCAAGGCCGGCGTTGACCGGGGTGAGGCGGATGCACAGTTCAATCTGGGCATCATGTACGCCCGAGGCCTCGGCGTAGAAAAGGACATCGGTCAGGCATGGCAGCTTTTCCAGTTGGCGGCGGCCCAAGGGAATGCCGAGGCGCAATTCAGGCTCGGTGTAAGATCGGCCCAAGGTTGGGGGGTGCAGCAGGACTTTGTCGATGCGGCAAAGTGGTATCAACGTTCCGCGGACCAGGGTGACGCTGCCGGCGAGGCGGGAATCGCATCGCTCTATGAGGACGGTTTCGGCGTCCAGCAGGATTACAAGATGGCGGTGCACTATTACGAGCTCTCGGCGGCGAACGGCTATGCACCCGCCCAGTACAACCTGGCGCAACTGATTGAGAAGGGCAAAGGGACGAAACGGGACGACGCGCAAGCGTTTCAGTTGTACAAGAAGGCGGCCGACCAGGGTTTTGCCGCCGCCCAGGAAAAAGTCAGCGAGATGTATGCCCGAGGACAAGGTGTGACGGCAAATGCCGAGCAGGCATTCTTCTGGTCCACGCTGGCCGCCAAACAGAACGAGAAGAATGCGGAGCGGCGAGCTCAGGCGCTGGCTGCTAATCTCAGCCCCGACGCGGTCTCTCGAGCGAAGAAATCGGCCGGCGAATGGAAGCCGGTATTGAGCTCCGCGCGTTAACAAACACAGCCGTCGCGCAGATCGGTTTCGAGTTGGGTGATTGCGACAGACCAAAACAGTGGACTGGTGATCGTCCTCCCGCCGTGACTAACGGAGTGTCGGCCCGACTGCCCCTGTTGTCTTCCGTGATGTCGGTTGCGGTGCGGACCCGGATTGAACTGGGGCGGTAAGGGCGGCCAGGTTCTTCACGATGTCCATACTTTGGAGCAGCTTGTGGGCGCTTCTCTCGCTACAGCGTTCTCGCGTACTTGACCAACCGGCGCGTGCCGGAAATCGGCGTGCGCGCGAGCGGAGTCGACCCGATGGCTGCTCTTCGCGGGGATTAGATGGAGGCGGCTACTTCGGCAAACGATAGAAGCTTCCGCCGACCGACCGCATGACCGCACCCCAGAGCGCCTGGCCCAATTCAGGGAGTTCTTCCATATGCACCGGAATGGCCTGAACGTGCAGTCCGGCCATCTCATCGTTCGTTCCCGGACCCACTGTGACCCGCTTTGGAGGCGAATTCGGGTTGTGCGGATTCGCGGCCGAGTTATCGTAAACGAACTCCATGTAAAGCTCCGAGTCAGCCGGAATGCGGATCGGGTGAGCGTATTGGAACTGGTCCTGCCAGTTGAAATCCCAATCGCGCAGGTTCAGCAACCACTGTTTACGACCGTCGGGGAGGATGGCCCAGCCGCGCATTTCCCGGCACAACAAATGCGCGTGAGGGATTATGCCCACGGCGTCTACAGCGATCGGGGTCGTGAAGTGCGCGCGGACCACATAGTGCGGGTCGCCCGCGGGAATGTCGATCCGGTTTGAGGCGAGTCCGACGTCAACTACGCGGCGCACCGGCGGGCGATCGGTGAAATAGATTCCGACGCTCCATTGATCCCGCTCCGGCTTGCCGTCCGGGTGATAGTGGACCTGAACAGCGAGCTTCGAGCCTGCCTGAAGCGGTGCCGCGGCTCCGTCCGGCATCATTACCGGAGCCATCCCAGGAGACCAGCCGCCTATTCCGAGGGTCGGGAAAAACCCCATCGTTCCGAAGCAAGGATATCTTGACTCGTGCGAACTCTGGCGGGTGTCCGTGAACATCAGGGAATGGTGGATCACGCGCCGATTCGATGGACGGAATTCGACCGCGCGGATAAACCGGTCCTTCGGCAAATTCATCGGGACGATGAAGCATTCGTAAACGTCCAGTCCTTCCGGCGGAACGTCGAAAGGCTGGCCCGGCTGGACGATCAGGTCCGGTTTACCCAATTGCCAGCCGTCGGGAAATTGAGGAACAGGCGGGAGCTTCGCGGGATCGCCCTCGCGGGCACCCGTTGCGACCCAGCGCTGGATGATTTGCAGATCCCGATCGGTCAATCGCCTGTCGCCGGCGAAATCGTTGTAACCGGGAACGGGTTTCCACGGCGGCATCAGACGCGAGCGCGTAACATCGGCGATCAGGCGCGCGCGTTTCTTCGCGTCCTCATATGTGATCAGCGGAAAAGGCGCAACTTCGCCCTCATGATGACAAACCGCGCAGTGTTTGTAGAAAATCGGCGCGACATCTTTGGTAAACACGGGCGCAGCGGTCGCGGGCACGGGGGCAGCGGCGGCTGCGAGAAGCAACGCAAGCACCAAGCCTTAATCTACCGCTCCCCCCGCTTTCCTGACTATCGCGACGTCCGGCGCAACCTCTGTGCGGTCCTGCGCCGCCTCCAACGGAGCATACCCAGAGCCGTCAAGCCCACTCCGATCAGGGCCTGCGTCGCCGGTTCCGGAGTGCGCGCGGTCAGAGGAGTGGTTCTCGATATCGAATCCGAAGTATCGTCGGAGTTGAAGTCCGCCGACACTCCGCCGTCGATAATCTGAGTGCCCAGTTGTGCGACGGGCGTGAAGTTCACGGACCCGTCAGGCGCCGCGAAGACGTAATTGACCGGCTGACCGTACTGGTAAAGTTCCAACGTTCCATCCACGAACGCGGAACCGGCGATCCCGGTAACGCCTGTACTCCCCAGATCTGTCGCGATCCCGGTTACCGCATTCAGCAGGTACAACTCATCGGTCTGACCGAAGCCGCCGGCTGTGTAGAGCAGGTTCGTACCGTCAAAGGACAAGCTGGTGTCCTGCACGCCGTTGTTTGGAGCGAGGCCCGTCGCGCCCACGAGGGTCGCCCGTCCCGTCGTGGGGTTGATCGAGTAGAGATTCGAGCTGTAGTCGACTTCAAAGAGACCGGCCGATCCTCCGCCGAACGCCCCTACGTTTGTGGCGAGGCCGGTGTTTCCGATGTATGCGGACTGACCCGTCACGGGGTCTACCGTCAGCACGTTATTCGCGAAATCGTCCAGATAAAGCTGCCCGTTAAAGCCCGCGATTCCACCCGCCGCGGAAATCGGGAGGGTAGATACTTGCGAAAAACTTCCTGTAGTGTCATCAATTGCGCCGAAACGGTTATCGTTAAAAACGACATCAATGCTTCCGGCGGACAGTCTGAGCGCGCTTACGCCAATCAAGACTATCAGCAGACAAATCTGCATCGTCTGTACTAAATCTAACACTTTGTGTTTGACATTTGTGAAATAAATCACAAAAGAGTAGCAATATCTTATTCCCGGATTCGATATGCCACCATAAACAATTGATCGTCACCCTGACCATGAACCCGGCAATCGATCGTACGATGGCCGTGGACCGGCTTGCTTTCGATGACCGGGCATATATTCTTTCCAGTAAGGACTCCCCTGGAGGGCGCGGCATCAATGCGGCGCGCGTGATCCATTCGTTTGGCGGCGAGACGCTCGCCATCGTCCCGGCGGGCGGCGACCGCGGCGCGCGATTTGAAAACTATCTGCAGGATTGCGGATTTCCCGTTGCGACAGTCCCGATCCGAAACGATATCCGGCTGAATCTCACGATTACGGACCGGCACGGTCTGACCGTCAAACTGAACGAGCTTGGTCCGAAGCTCGATCGCGGGGAACTGGCCAGTATGGAAGGTACCGTCGAGGCGCAGCTGGCGCGTGCGTCGTGGCTTATGCTTTGCGGAAGCCTCCCGCCGGGCGTGCCGTCCGATTTCTATGCGCAGCTTGTGGCGCGCGCGGCAAAAAAGGGTGTGCGCACACTGCTTGATACCGATGGCGAAGCGCTCTCGGAGGGCGTGGAGGCGGGGCCGACGATTGTCACGCCGAATCAACAGGAAGCGGAACGCCTGCTGCATACGGTCTTGCTGACGCGGTCTCATTCGCTGGCGGCGGCGAGAAAAATTCAGTCGATGGGCGCCGAGTCGGTGGTGTTGTCTCTCGGCAGCCGCGGGGCAATCGGAGCGTCCGGATCTGAGATGTGGGAAGCGACCCCTCCCCGGATCGACGCGATTTCTCCGATCGGGGCGGGCGACGCGCTCGGGGCCGCAATGGCCTGGTCCCTCGAAAACGGCGACAGCTTTCCCGAGGCGCTGCGTTGGGGGGTGGCTGCGGGCAGCGCATCGGCGAAACTTCCGGGCGTTAACTTCGCGACCGTCGAACAGACGCGGGAGATTCGCGAGGACGTCGAACTACGCCGGATCGAAACGTGATCGCCGAAGGCGTCGGCGATCCGGGAGAGGACCGCGGCCCCAGCCTGCTGAAATCAGCCGGGATCATCTCCGCCGCAGTGGTCGCGAGCCGAATCACCGGCCTTATACGGGAGAGCGTTCTGAGCTGGATGTTCGGAGCGGGCGCGACGTTCGACGCCTACGTGCTCGGTTATCGGATCCCGACGCTCGCGCGCGAGTTGTTCGCGGAGGGAGCACTCTCGTCCGCGTTCGTACCCACATTTACGCGATATCTCGCCACAAAGTCTCACGAAGAAGCGCGCGAGTTGTCGGATACGACGGCGACCCTGGTGATGGTTATCGTGGGCACTCTCTGCGCGCTTGGTATGGTATTCAGCCCGGTGCTCGTAGATCTGTTCGCGCCGGGCTATCATGCGATTCCCGGAAAGTGGGAGCTATCGGTTTCGCTGCTGCGGACGATGTTTCCGTTCCTTCTGCTGGTGGCTCTGGCGGCGCAGGCCCAGGGTATTCTCTTCGCCGGCCACCGCTACGCAATTCCCTCGACCGCGCCTGCCGTTTACAACATATGCTCGGTGGCATTCGGGCTCGCGCTCGGCTACCTCGTGGGGCCGCGGCTTGGAATCGATCCTGTGCATGCAATGGCTTTGGGCGTGATCGTCGGAGGAGCGGCTCAGATCCTGTTTCAATTACCCTCCGTGTGGCGTATGGGTTTTCAATGGCGGCCGCGCTGGAACACGCGGCATGAGGGAGTGCGGCACATCCTCGGGCTGATGGGGCCGGCCCTGATCGGGAACGCTTCCGGCCAGATCAACGTTCTGGTGAACACCAATTTCGCCGCGGGTCTGCGCGACGCCTCGGGCCATGTGATGAACGGGCCCGTCAGCTGGCTCGCCTACGCTTACCGCTTTTTCGCGCTGCCCATGGGGGTGTTCGGAATCTCCGTGGCAGCTGCGGCGCTCCCTCACCTCTCGCGCAGCGCCGCTCACCGGAATCTGGCGGAGTTCCGCGAGACGCTCTCACGCTCGATCGCGATGATCCTGCTGTTGACCATCCCCGCCGCTGTTGGGCTTGCGACTCTGGGCGAGAGCATGATCGGCATCGTGTTTCAACATGGAAGATTTCTCGCGTTCGATACGCACCAGACGGCACGCGCGCTTTCCTGTTACGCGGTGGGGCTTGCGGGCTATTCCACAATCAAGCTGCTGGCTCCAGCCTTCTACGCGCTGGGGGATTCCAGAACTCCGATGATAGTCAGTATGGCGGCGGTGCTGGTAAACGGGCTCGCCGCATTCATAATGGTGCGGATGATCGGATTCGGCCATGCGGGGCTGGCGCTTTCGACGTCAGTAGTGTCGACGTTCAGCGCTCTGATGCTGCTGTTCCTGATCCAGGCCCGCATCGGCGGTCTCGAAGTCCGCAGGATGCTGGCAGGTCTTATGAAAATTCTGGCTGCCTCGGCGGTGATGGGAGTGGTCTGTCACGAGGTGGTCGCCGGGTGCCACGCATTCCTGCACATTCCGGGCGAGGCACGGATTGCGGATGTCGTGGTTGGCGTTCCCGCTGGGACGGCCGTATTTTATGTGGTTGCGGCTGCCCTCCGGGCTCCTGAACTTGGCGAGGCGCGCGATGCGCTTTTACGAAAGTTCCGAGGGCAAGCCGAAGCTGTTAGATAAGGCTTTGGTAAAATTTCATCGAACATGCTTCCAGACATCGCCCGCGCCATCCAGCTGCAGATTCTGGATGACCGCGCCGCCGAGTTGACAAAGGGCATCGCCGCATTGCCCCGGCATATAGCCGAAATCGAAAAAAAGATGGAGTCGCATCAGCGCCGGCTGGAACACGATCGCGCCGCGCTTGTCGCTAATCAGAAAGACCGCAAAAGTCTTGAGGGAGAGATCCAGACGAACGATCAAAAGATTTCGAAACTCAAGGCGCAGATGATGGAGGCGAAAAATAACGACCAATATCGCGCCTTTCAGCACGAAATCGATTTTTGCCAGCAGGAAATTCGCCGCCACGAAGACCGCATTCTCGAATTGATGGGCGAATCCGACCCGTTGGATAAAGCCGTGAAAGCCGCCGAAGCGGCGTTCGCGGTGGAAAAGAAACAGGTCGATGAGGAAAAGGCGAAGGCGCAGGAGCGCACTGCGAGGGATCGCAGGGAGATCGAAACGCTGACGCAGGACCGCAAAAAGATCATGGCGGAGATGGATCCGCGGATTGCTTCCGAATACGAACGGATCCGCAAAGGACGCGCGGGTGTGGCGATCGCGGAGGCCATCCAGGGACGATGCTCGAAGTGCAACATACTTCTGCGGCCGCAGTTCCTGCAGGAGCTGAAGCGCGGAGACTCGGTTATGGTTTGTGAAAGCTGCAAACGGATGCTTTACTGGAACCCCCCGCAGAACGTTGCGGACCTGGCAAGCGTTGGCAGTTAAAGCGCAAGCGCTTTATTCTACCCCGCGCAAGCTGATGTTCCCGTTCAGAGGCGGTGATCAGGCCGCGCTTCGGTCATCGGCGCGGCCTGAATGAGATGCATCGTCTCTACTGGCTCCGGGCAGCCGACAGCGCCGATTCCCTCCCTTTCAGACCTGCGCGCTTTTCAGAGTGCGCCTTGCTCCGCTCCCGCCTTGCTCCAGCCGCTCTTGCCGAAACGCTCTTCTTCGATACCGCGGAAGCTGTTCCGGAGTTGATGCTCAGAGTCGCCTGAGACGTTACCGCATCAGGCGTGTACACGTCGACGTAAGCGTTGCTGACCGTGCCGGAGGGTATGGGGACGTTGATCTGATAGAGTCCCGCGGTTGTCGGGGTGAGCCCGGCGAAATTGATAGTGGAAGGGAATACTCCGCTGAAATCGACGTCGATCATGGCGACGGTGGGAGTCAGCGTTGAGGGCGCCGCAGCGCCGTCAGGCACAACCGGCGGGTTGACGGAGCCAAGGCCGCCGGCATAAAGAATGACCACCTCGCCGGGATTCGCCGGACTCGTGGAACTGATCAAACTATAATTGGCATGCTGTGCGGCCGCCGGGCCCACGGCGATGGGTTCCGCAAATACGCCCGGCGCCGTCCAGTTGGTGTAAACCGTCACCTGATTTGATGGCGCACCATTATTCATGACCTGAATCGTTGCGTAATAGACCCCATTGTCAGGCGAGATGGAGGTAGGAACAAGCGCGACAATCTGAGTCGCACTTACATAGTCCAGAGGTGCGGCGATTCCGTTGATAAGTACCTGCACGTTTCCGAGCGTGGTCGGCAAGGGCAGGTTTTGCGCCGTGGACGCGCCGCCCGCCATGCCGGAGCCGAACAATGTGATGAACTCGTTCGGAGCAATCGGATTCGTAACAGGTGCGAAGTTTGCGGAATTGACGATGCCGAGGGGATTCAGAAAGACCCCGTTCCCGGAATAAGTCTGAGTCGCAAGCCCCAGGTTAAGGGAATAAAGGGCGGGGGTGTCGGCGGCATCTCCGAGCCCGATAAACGCCCGCCCGCCGGCCCCGAAGGTGTAGGAATACGATGTGTCCCCGATCGGAATGGTACCGTCCGATCCCACCGTGTACTGACTGTCGAACGTGTAATCGTAGACCGTATAAGCCAGCGATTGAATACGGTTGTGAAAGAGCGACAAGCCTGTGCCGCTGGCATTGGTCGATCCGTAAAAGGCGTCGACGGCATTCGCGACTGACTGGGTGGTGTCAATTTGTTCTTCAAGGCCTCCCATGAAGTAAATGCCGCTCGCGGTACCGTTGGTCGCGCCACTGGTAAATGCGGGAATTCCTACGAGCATGTCGTAGCCGCCTGGCGAACCGGCGAGCACGATGTTGCCATCGGCGGAAATGAAGAAAGTCTTGACGCCGCTCACGAGCTGCGAACTGGACGCCGCGCCGAGATTCATGGTGCCGCTACCTTCGCCTGAAAGCGAATAAGTCGCCCCGGGTATAGTCTGGCTCAAAGTCGTTCCGCCAAGATTCGCGCCCACTCCGGAGACCTGGACAGTCCCCAGATTACCGGTTCCATCGGCTGTAAGGGTAAGCGATGCCTGGCGCACGGAGGCGATAACGGCGCCAGGAAAATCGATGCTGCCCGCCGTAAATGTTCCCTTCATGCTGCCGTTGGTCGCGCCTGTTGCGGCGGGGATCGCGATCAGGCTGGCAACATTCGAGGATTCTGTGGCGCTGGCTACAAAGGCCGAGGGCCCAATGGCGGACACCCCTCCGTAATCCGCGTCGGTAATTCCCGCGAGCATGCCCGCAGGACTGTCAATCACGAGGAAGCCGTTCGCGGCGACCGAATACGTTCCCGTCAGAGAAACCGCGGAATTCAAGCCCCCGGCGAGGGTCGCGCCCTGTCCTTTGAAAGTGTAGTTTCCCTTCCCGTCGAAAGTCGCTACGCCGATCACGCTGCTGGCGGTTGTGACGGAACCGTCACCGGGTCCGGTCATCAGAACTTCGCGAAGGAAATAGTCCCCTTTCACTGTGGCGTTTCCGCTGGAGTCGAAGTTCTGCGCGAATGCGCACGCGGCGGCGCATGAAGCGACAAGCGCGATCTTTATGTATTTTGCAATCATTAATTTCCAGCTCCCATTATCTATTGAGAAGGTCGAGCGACGGTGAGCACATAATCTTCCAACGTGCTTCGGTGCTACGGAGTTGCGGCCATCAACCGCTCAGACAGCTCATTTCCCCGAATGGGAAGATAAAACATAACCCTCAGACATGGAAAAAGAGACCAAAAGTACGTTCCTCGAAGAACTGCGCTGGCGCGGATTTCTGGAGGCGACAACCAGCGACGATCTGGACGGCTATCTGGCGGAAGCCGAATCCGGAACAAAAGCGGGGCGCACGATGTACGTTGGATTCGACCCCACGGCCGACAGTCTCCATCTGGGCAATCTGATTCCCGTTATGGCTTTGGCGCACGCTTACCGCAATGGCCACCGTCCTTTGGTGCTCGTGGGCGGCGGCACCGGGCTGATCGGCGATCCCAGCGGGAAAACATCCGAGCGAACGCTTCTTACGAAAGAAAAGGCGGAGTACAACGCCGCGCAAATTCGCACCCAGCTGAGCCGCTTCTTCGACCTTCCCGAGCGCGACATGCTGAATAATGCCGACTGGCTGCTGCGGCTGAATCTGCTCGATTTCCTGCGCGACATCGGCAAGCACTTTTCCGTAAACGAGATGATCAAGCGGGACTCCGTGCGGACGCGTCTCGAAGAACGCGATTACGGCATTTCCTACACCGAGTTCAGCTACATGCTGATGCAGGCATACGATTTTCTTTACCTTTTTCAGCATCACGGATGCACCATTCAGATGGGCGGCAGCGACCAGTGGGGAAACATCCTGTCGGGCAAGGAACTGATCCGACGCATTCTCGGCGAGCGCGCCGAGGGCATCACGTTCCCTCTGCTCACGGCATCGACCGGGAAGAAATTCGGAAAGAGCGAAGAAGGCTCGGTGTGGCTCGATGCGAAACGCACCAGCCCGTACCAGATGTATCAATACTGGCTGCAGACCGCGGATGCCGATGTAATCCGGTATCTCAAGTTGTTCACATTCCTGGGGGCAGGGGAGATCGAGGAACTCGGGGCGAAGGTCGAGTCAGCGCCGGAAAGGCGCGAGGCTCAGCGTCGGCTCGCCTTGCTCTGCACCGAGATGATCCACGGCGAGAAAGCGGCCAGCGCGGAAGCGGCGAGTCGTATTTTATTCGGCTCGGACGAGGTTCCGGATGGCTCGACCATCGATGTCCTGGCGAACGAAGTGCCCAAAACAATTATCGAGCTGCGAGAACTCCAGGAGGGGATCAGTCTTGTCGAGCTGCTCATGCGAACTCGCCTCGCGGAGAGCAAAGGAGCGGCGCGGAAGCTTATTGAGGGCGGCGGAGTTTACCTTTATAACGAACGTCAGTCGGGGGGCAATACTTCGGTTACGGCTGAGAACCTGCGCTGGCCCGGCGCGATGCTACTTCGGACGGGAAAAAAGAATTACCATCTCGCGTTGGTGGTCGATCAGCTGGGATGACTCCACGCTTGCTCGATATGCTTGCGGACGAACTGGAGATCTTTCGTCATCGCTCCTAATGCGTCCTGCTTTTGATATTCCATGTGTATCGAAAGCGGGCCGGTGAAGCCGGACTGTGCGAGTACTCGAAAGAAGGACGCCCAATCGATCATGCCTTCACCCATGGGACACATTTGCATCTTCGAGACATCGCCAGATTTTACCCAGGTATAATCCTGAACGGCTACCGCCTTCAGCCGAGGCAGGGCCAGACGAAAAGCGGGTTCCCAGGCTGGAACGCCTCCCTCCGCCGTGGCTTGCGAAGGATCGAAATAGTAGCCGATCCATTTCGGGTCCATGCCGCCGATGATCGATTGCGCGTCCGAAATCGTCGCGCCGACATAGTCGCCTGCGTGATTCGGAAACATCGCCGTCATCCCCGCCCGCTGGCCGTAGGCGATCAGTCCCGTAAGATCGGCCCGCACTTCGGCGAGGCGCCGCGGAACATCGGAAGGTGAGGCGCGGGGATTGAAGTTATACGGCCAGAAGCCGAGGCGGTAGAGGCGCACATCGGTGTGCCCGGTGATGGCGAGAATCGCATACGACGTCGGCTCGTTGATCGTAGTCAGCATCGTGGTAATCATCGGCACTTCGAGTCCGGCCCCACGAACGCTCTCAAAAGCGCGAACCAGATCGACATTGGTGATATGCGGATCGACGTGACCACCCTGCATCACCGTGAGATCCACACCGTCGTAGCCGATCTGCTGGGCGATCATGCCGAGTTCCGGGTAAGGTACCTTGATCAGATTCTGAGAAAAGGCGCAGACCAGCGGAGTCGTGCGCGGCGGGCGGATAACGCCTGCTTTAGGTCCGCCGTTCTTTTCGGCCGCTTCCTGCGGATAGGCATTGCGGTTCAGAAGAGCGGCAGCCCCCAGCGTGGCGAGAGCGTGGCGGCGTGTCACCGGGCGTCCCCGTAAGTCCCGGTTGTGCGTGAGAATATAGGCATCGTCGTCTTATAGCGGCGGTTCCCGGCGATCAGGGGTGTCATTCACCTCGATTGTAGTCTTCAAATGAAGCAAGCCAAAATGAACCAGGTAAAGATCCTCTTCAAAGAGATGAACCCGAAGTTGCGGACGGTGGTCGTGGCGGCCGGCTCCACGTTCCTGCTCTGGGCGACCGGAGCTGTCACCCATCGGATCAATACGAACCGTGTAATCGCGGCGATGTTCGAGTTGCTGGCGGTTCTCGCCATTGCGACGCTGGGCGACTGGATGCTCGCGCTTTTCTCTTCGATAGTCGCCACCACGGTTTACACGCTTTATTTCATCGATCGGGCGGGAGCTCGACCTTTGACCGGACTCGAGGCCGCGATTACCTTCGGAACGATGGCGGTAACGGCGTTGATTGGAAGCCAGCTCTCGGTCCGCGCCCAGCGGTTGGCGCAAGAGGCAATTCATCGGCGCGAAGAAATGGAGCGCCTGAACGAACTCGGCAAAGTTCTGCTCGCTGCGAACACGCTGGCGGAAGCCGCGGCCAACGCAGTGCGCGAGGTGGTGGGATTGTTCGGCCTCCGAGGAGCGGCGTTACGTGTCGACGGGGTGCAGGATGCATTTCTGGCCGGCGATTTCGGGCCGGCGGCCGCTGCGGATCAGATTTCCGTCGTGCCTCTCAGTCGGGAATCCCCCGGGGATGTGCTGGAACTGCACGGGGCACGGCTGTCGGAAGAAGTCAGGAGCGCGGTTGCGAGCATGATTCACCTTGTCCTGGAAAGGGCGAGAAGCGCCGAGCAGCGGGCCGAAAGCGAAGCCATCCGGCGGGTGGAGGCACTCAGGTCCACGGTTTTGAATGCGCTGGCGCACGACTTCAAGACGCCTTTGACTTCCATCAAAGCGGCCGCATCGATGCTCCGGGTGTCAGGCGCGAGTCTTCCCGAGGATCAGCGGGAACTAGTAGCCGTGATCGACGAGGAAGCCGACCGCCTCGCCCGATTAATTCGCGAATCGCTCGATCTGGCGAAACTGGAGGGGCGCCGCGCCCACCCGGCAACCGAGGAGTGTCAGATTTCAGGCATTGTGGATCGCGTGACCGCAAGAATGGCGCGCCAACTGGGCAGCCGGAAGTTTATTATCGAGATACCGGAGGATCTTCCTCCGATTACGGGTGATAGCTTTCTCCTGGAGCAGATGCTTCTTCAGGTCGTGGACAATGCGTGGAAGTATTCGCGGCCGGGTACGCCGATTCGGATATCCTGTGGTCTCTCGGCCGGGAACATTGTTCTTACCGTTTGTAACCAGGGAAGTGAAATACCCGAGGAGGAGCGCGAGCGAATTTTCGACAAGTTCTACCGGGGCAGCAGGGATCGCGGCGTTGTCGAGGGCACGGGGATGGGCCTTGTGATTGCGCGGACGATCGCGGAAGCTTACCAGGGGAAGATCTGGCTCGATATCGAACCGGAGGGTCCGGCATTTCGTTTTGCGCTTCCATTCGAAGCGACGGGGGATATTCATGACCGAGAACCGCACCATATTACTCATTGACGATGAGCCCCAGATCCGCAGGGTTCTGAGAACCAGCCTGAGCGCGCAATGGGGGAACGTGCTCGATGTCCAGAACGGTGAGGAGGCTCTCGAGTTGCTGCGAGAGAAGACCGTAGACCTGATTCTTCTGGATATGAACATGCCGGGGATGGGTGGCCTCGAAACCTGTCGCGCCATTCGCGCTGGATGGGACGTGCCGATTATCATCGTGTCGGTCCGCGACTCGGATCAGGACAAGGTTGAGGCGCTTGATGCGGGCGCCGACGATTTCGTATCGAAGCCCTTCAGCATGGACGAACTGGCGGCGCGCATCAGAGCCGCGCTGCGCCGCACCGGCTTTGCGACTGACACGACGCCGAAGGGTTTGTCGCTGCCGAATCTGGAGGTCGATTTCGACCGGAGGCGGGTGGTTGCCGGAGGAGTGCCGGTGAGGCTGACGCCGACGGAGTTCGATATTCTTCGCTATCTGGTGTCGCAGGCGAATAAGCCTGTTCCGCATCGGCGGTTGTTGCAGGCTATCTGGGGTCCGGAATACAGCGACCAGATCGAGTACCTGCGCGTGTTCATTAATCAGTTGCGGAAGAAGATCGAGCCCCCTGGAGCCAAGCCGACGTTCATCATGACCGAGCCGCGTATCGGCTACCGTTTTGTGCTGCAGGACGCGGGCATGGCCGACGAACATGTTCCGGTTGCGTGAACGCCGGGAGGGGGTTGCGTGTACACTGGATCTATTCGGGCTGTGGCGCAGCCTGGCTAGCGCGCTTGCTTGGGGTGCAAGAGGTCCCGGGTTCAAATCCCGGCAGCCCGACCAATTACCCCCTTTTTAGAATCGTTGTTCCCTCCTCCCAGACGTGAACGTCAGATAAGGGTGCATGAAAATATGCACAAAATCGGTCAGTTCACGTCCTGTGCGCCAGAAATTGCGCGCTCGTCGGCGTGTCGGTCGAGCTGCGCGAGCCGTCAGCGCATCATGCCAGCCCGGAGGTCGACACCATGCCCCTGGTCATGCACAATCTGAGTTCGCACGGGCGCACGGCGTTGGTGGCGAGCTGTTAGGAGAGAAGATCGGCAGCCTGTTCTCCCGCCGGTGTCGGGGCCGCAGGAGAATCTCCTCGCTCGGAGAACTGCAGCAGCAAGCACAAAGGCACGCCAAAGATTCGGCAATAAGAGAAGCCAAATCACATGGTCGGAGACCTGGTTGTCTACTGATGCAAAAATGACCGGGCGAACCAGGCATCGAACAGCCAAAGTTGCCAGCCATCTCGTGCATGTCCCGCACGAAATAACCGCGCTTCTCGCCGCGCTTCACTTACAAAAGCCTGACATGTCGCTTTTGAAAACGCTTCGTGATCAGGAGTGGCGCAGTCTTCTCGCCTTCTGTGATGTTTCGCATCTGACGCTCACTCTGGCGCTCCTTTCCCGCGACGGTTTTCCCCTATGGGTAGTAAAGCGGCTCGATACAAACCTCGCAGACAATGCGCTCCGTTTCGAAACCGTTAAAGCTACCTATCGCGAAGTTGCCGAGGCACTCGCCAAAGCAGGCATCGAACACATCGTAATCAAGGGCTTCACGCAGGCCCCGGAATACGTTGAGAAGCCTTGTTTCCGCGCGCAAACCGATATCGACCTGTTCTGCCCGCGAGGAAGCATCGAGGCCGCGCGAAGCGCGCTGCAGGAGATCGGCTACAGACCTGACGATAAGACCGACACGCGCTTCGCCGACCACGGGTCAGCTCTGGTTCGGCTCGGCGACTGGCGGTGGAGAGGCAATCCTTTCGACGCGGAAATGCCCCTCGGAATCGACCTGCACTTCTGCCTCTGGAACGAACATGTCTCGCTGGTTCGTATCCCGGAAGTCGCACTCTTTTGGGAGCGGCGGATGACGCGACAGGTCGAAGGCCTCTCGTTTCCGTGCCTGAACCCCGTTGACCACCTTGGTTATCTCGCACTACACATTCTTCGCAACGTGTTTGGGGCCGACTGGGTGGTCCATCACGTTCGCGAGCTGGCTGTCTTCCTTCACTTTCATGCCAACGACGAGGCCTTCTGGCAGAGTTGGAGCGAAACCCACTCTCCGTCGCTGCGGTCCTTTGAAGCAATAGCGTTTTATTACGCTCGCGCATGGTTCGGTTGCCAACTCCATCCCCAGGCAGAGCGTGAAATAGCCAACCTTCCCGCCGCACGCCGAAGCTGGCTCAAACGATTCTCCGGGTCAGCCCTTGAGGTCATGTTCCGACAGAACAAGGACTCGTTGTGGCTACATCTCAGCCTCCTGCCATCGCGTCGCGAAAAATGGGAAATAGTCAGGCGGATGCTGATTCCAGCCCGCATAGGGTCTGTCGGCTCCCCAGTCGTCCGGGTCCGCAACAAGCGCTTGGTGGCGTCCAGTGGAGATAACCCCGGGGGGCAATGGATCGCATATCTTCTATCCCGCTCCGCCTCTCACGGCCGTGCCAACCTCACCGCACTCACGCGAGGCCTGCAGTGGTATTTGTCGCGTCAGCACCCGTCCCGTCCGGCGAATACCCTTGCGGGTCGATTTCGCCCATAAACCAATAAAAGAGAGCCTCGCATCGCCAGCAACGCTTGAAGAGGCGCAACGTGCCTCGATGTGAGATTCTCCGAGTCAACGGTGATATGCTTCCCCCCATGATCCGCCAAACGATGAATCTTGTCCTTGCCACGGCCGCAGTGGCCGGTCTGGCAGGCTGGCCCTCCGCAACTGCGCAAACCCGGAAGCCTGCGCCGCCCGCGTCGTTGCGTCTCTATGTTCTGGATTGCGGGAAGATCACAGTTGCGAATGGCGACTCGATGGGGTTCAAACCGGGGGAACTGGCCACATCCAATATGGTCACTCCATGCTTCCTGATCGTCCACCCCCGCGGCACGATGATGTGGGACACAGGCGAGATCCCCGACAGCGCGTTCAAAGGTGGAGTGGCGCCGCAAACCGCGGGCGCCTTCACGGTGGATCGTCCACTGTTGCCCCAGCTCGCCGCCATTGGGTATACTCCGGCGGATATTACCTATCTCGCCCTTTCGCACTATCACGGCGACCACGTGGCCAATGCGAATGCGTTCGCCGGCTCTACCTGGATCGTGCAGAAGGGCGACCGTGATGCTATCTTCGGCCCGCGCGATAGCGCGAAGAAACTGGGAGGCGTCGGCGACCCGGCCTACTTCACGGATCTGGCCAAAAGCAAAACCCTCCTGCTTAAAGGTGAGGATCACGATGTCTTTGGCGACGGCACCGTGGTGATCAAGTTCACGCCTGGCCATACCCCCGGCCACCAGTCGCTGTTCCTGAAACTGGCCAAAACGGGACCGGTGCTGCTGTCGGGCGATCTCTATCATTATCCCGAAGAAATCACGTACAAACGCATCCCGTCATTCGATACCGACAAAGAACAAACAGCACGCAGTCGGGCCATGATCGAGGAATTCGTCAAGAAGAATAACGCTCAGTTATGGATACAACACGATTACACCGCCGGCATCAAACGTAAGATCGCGCCGGAATTTTACGAATAGGCGACAAGGCACAGCGGAAGGAGGGCGGCTATGCTCGACCGGGTTGCAGACTGTGACCATTAGCATTCTTTCAAGATGGTTTTCACCAGGCGGCTGCGAGAGGGCGTACGTAACGGGTCGATCACCTGCAGCGTTAGAATCTGGAAGCGTCCGCATGTCAAGGTGCGCGGTCGCTACAAGATAGAAGGAGGTGAGATCGAGGTGGATTCCGTCGAGCAGATCGCGATTCAGGACATCACTCATGTTTTGGCGATTGAGTCAGGTTTTCTCGGTGTGATCGATCTCCTCAAAGTGGCGAAGCATGGTCCTGGCGACAACGTCTATCTGATCCGCTTTCACTTCATCAACGCGGGCGCCGGGACTGAACACAGCTCTACGGATGGACATCGATAAATCAGACAATGAATCACACGAAGCTGTATCCGATTATCGTTTCATTGGGACTTCTTGCGCAGGCGGGACGCGCACAATCCCTCGAATGGCCGTCTTATAACGGCGACCTTGGCGCAAACCGCTTTTCGTCCCTCAGCGAGATCAATGCGGCGAACGTCAAGAATCTGCTTCGCTCTTGTACTTACGACACGGGCGAAACCACCTCGTTCCAAAGCGGCCTTTTAATGGTAAAGGGCGTGATTTATTTCACGACAAACACCGCCACGTACGCGGTCGACGCCTCTTCGTGCGCACTGAAGTGGAAGTACAGCCGGCCCGGTGGCAGGGGCGGCCTGGGCGTTAATCGGGGACTCGCCTGGCTCGATGGAAAACTATTTCGCGGCACGGGTGACGCGCTTGTCTTTGCGCTCGATGCCGACACGGGGAAACCTGCATGGGAAGCAAGCCTGGGCGACGGCGCGAATGGCGATTCCGTTCCGATGGCGCCGATCGCGTGGAATGGAATGGTATTCGCCGGGAACGCCGGCGGAGACAATTTCGGGGTCACTGGCCGGGTCTATGCTCTAAGTGCCTCCGATGGCCACGAACTTTGGCGGTTCAACGTAGTGCCGGAATCGGGTTCCGCCCGGGCAACCTGGAAAAACGTCACCGAGCGCAATCCTCCCACCGGCGGAGCGACCTGGACCAGCTATAGTCTGGATGCCGATGCGGGCGTGCTTTGGGTTTCCACAGGTAACGTGGCGCCGGATTTTCTGCTGGCTCTGCACCCCGGCGATAACCTGTACACAACGTCAGTGATCGCACTGGACGCCAAAACGGGGACGCTCCTGCGCTACGTTCAGCCTGTCAAACAGGATTTTCACGATTGGGACATGACATCTCCGCCCGCTCTGATTCGAACCCGCGGCGGACGCCAGATCGCGGCGGCGGCAGGTAAAGACGGGATGTTGTACGGCATCGATCGGTCTGGTATCTCCTCAGGAGGTAAGTCTTCGGATCGGCCGCTGAAGATCCTTTATGCGACTCCCGTCACTACACGTACCAACGTGAAAATCCCATTCAACACAAATACGGAAACACGTTTTTGCCCGGGAACGCAGGGCGGCACCGAATGGAACGGTCCGGCGTTTGATCCCCCGGCGAATCTACTGCTTGTCAATTCCGTAGATTGGTGTGCGTCCGTGAAGATTGCAGACGCCGCCACGGTGACGGGCAGGCGAGGAGCCTTCTGGGCCGGCTCCGGCGACCCCAAGCATCTCTTTGGCAGCCTTGACCCAAAAGAAATGTGGGGCGGTTGGCTTACGGCAGTAGACGCGGATACGGGACGTATCCGGTGGAAGTACAAGTCATCGACGCCGATGGTGGCCGCTGTCACACCCACGGCGGGCGGCGTCGTTTTCACCGGTGATTTGAACGGCGATGTAATAGCTCTGGATGCCGTCACCGGATCCGTGCTCTGGCGGGACGCCACCGGCGCGGCTGTGGGTGGCGGGGTGATTTCTTATCAGACAGACGGACGCCAGCGCATAGCTTTTGCCGCCGGCATGAACGCGGCGAACTGGCCTCTGCCAAAAGCCACGGCGCGTGTGATGGTCTACAGCCTCCCGTAGCTTTGCTGGAAATACCCGGCGGCCCATAATCAAAACAGGATTGAATGCACACCATAGAAGAGATTCCGACACAAGAGCCCTCGTTCGTCCCCGACATGAGTTGGACCAGAAGTCTGCCGCGCGCGAAGCTGCTGGACTGCATAACTGTGGCAAATGAAGTATTCACGCAGGCAGACCGCAAGCTCAGCCACGTCGAAAGAATGGGCCTGGAGAGGGAAAAGATCCGCGTGGCGGCCTTCATGCCCCGCCTGCCGGACTCCCCCGTCGATCGGGGCGCCCGCCGATATGCCAGTTATATGGGCAAGAAATTCCAGCAACATGGTCTGGACTTCCGGATCGAGGAGACGCATAGCGCCGATCTTCTCGAATTGGCGCTGATGGGCGCGCAGGTTAACGAAAAAATTCATGGGACGTTTGTCTTCTTCCCCACTCCATTCGGAAAGCCGGAGGATTACTTTCTGAGGCGGGTGAGGCCCGAAAAAGACATTGAAGGGTTAACCGTTGAAAACACGGGCCGCATGGCGCTCAACATCAAAACGGTAGACGAGGAAGAGAAATACGAAGGCGTGGTGCCTTGCACCGCGCGCGCCATCCTGACACTCCTGCACCGGCACAATTCCATCAAGAAAATGTTTCCGCAGAACGTGCTCCAAACGGGACCCACGGCGGTTATCTTCAACAGCTCGAGCCGCATCGGAATTCCTTTGCAGAGCATGCTCATGCGTATCGGGGCGACAGCCGTAATCGTCCATCCGCAGACGCGCCCCGAGGACAAACGACACTTCCTGGAGGCCGCGGATATTGTTGTGACCGCATTCCCGGCGCGGTGCGAAGAGGATCTGGTTCGCAACATCAAACCGGGGGCTCTCGTGATCGATTGCTCGACGGAGGGCAATTTGCATCCGGATGTAGCCGAAAAGGCCGCCCTGCTTTCAACGCACGACAATCACCTCGGACAGATCACTACAGCCCTGGCGCTCTACAACACCGCACTGTGCGCTCTCTGGCAGTGTGGGATGAACAGATAACGAGTACCCGTCCTCTTTTGCGCTCGCTGACACGCGCGGCTCGAAAACATACCGCATAGTTGCAAACACTTACCGAACCCGACCGCGAGGGATAGTCCTCGTCTGTGGCAAGGTAAAACCTTGAGGGCGTCGCGCGTAAGTCATTGGTTTTTAGCACGATCCCCCAGAATCGTAACCGCCGGCAGGCGCGGCGCCAGGAGTGGAGGAACCCGCCCGTCCAACCGCGATTCGGCGGCCCGAACTTGCGCGTCTTCCTCAAAAGCGTCGCTCTCGCCCGTTGCCTTTTTCACCACTTCTTTATCAAACGCCAACGAACCACAAAAGTTATGAGCCGGTTCGGCACGCTCGTAATCTATATCCTCTACGCGCCGGCCGGACCGGGGAAAGGTACGAACATTTCCGACCGAGAATGGTTTGGCCGAGAAGTCGGAAGATGAAACAGAAGGAGACGTTATGGCACTGTTGCTTGCCGAACACTGGTGGTCGCCGGTCTTGCGCGGCCTGGTCGCAATTGTCGTGGGCATCATCGCTCTCGCCCTGCCCGGTATCACCCTGGGCGCCCTGGTCATCCTCTTCGGAGCCTATTCTCTGATTGACGGAATTGCCGCCGTGATGGCCGCCTACCGTTCTTCGAGGACCGGCGAGCGTTGGGGCGTGCTGCTGTTCGAAGGTGTCGCAGGAATCATCACCGCGGCGGTTGCGTTCTTATGGCCGGCGATCACCGCGCTCGTGCTGATCTATCTGATCGGCTCGTGGGCTCTTGTGACAGGCATTCTCGAGGTGGTTGCCGCGATCAGACTGCGGAAACATATCGCCGGGGAGTGGTTGCTCGCGTTAAGCGGCATTGCCTCGGTGGTCTTTGGAATCTTCGTGCTGGCCGCGCCGCTTGCGGGCGCATTGGCGATTGCTCTGTGGGTCGGGATCTACTCGCTCGTCTTCGGGATTATCCTGATCGGCTTTGGCCTGCGGCTCAGGGCGTGGTCAAAACATCCTGGAGTCGCCGGATCAATGCAGGCCATTGCTCATTGATTGGTGGCGATCGGGTCTCGCTGTTTCGAAGAAAGGCGCCGGCCGGAGGGATACCCGGTCGCCATCGCGGCTGAACAGGTGTAGACTCATCTACCGGCAGATGCGGGTTTGTTAACTGGCATTGGTCATTCGAGCTGGCAGAAAGGAGAAAGTTAATGTCCTGGCTGGTATGGATCGTACTCGGGTTGATCGCTGGTTTTGTCGGCAGCAAAATCGTGAACAAGAGAGGAGAAGGCGCATTCCTCGACATCATCCTCGGCATTGTTGGCGCGATTGTTGGAGGGTATGTTTTCAGTCTGTTTGGCGCCTCGGGAGTTTCAGGCTTGAATATCTATAGTTTTATCGTCGCGGTAATCGGTTCGATTGTTGTGCTGCTGATTTACCACGCGATCAAGCGTGTCGCCTGAAAATCAAATTCTGCCTTGCGGGGAGTGCCGCCAGGCGCGGCCCCGCGTGACGCACGTCAGATTTATTCAACAGGACAGCGTCGCATGCTGCGCCTGAACGGCAAGGTGTTCGTTCGGTAGCCCCGGTTGCGCTCCGGGAGTTATGCCGCAATCGCTCGCTTCTGCGACAACGCTTCGCGGCGGCAATATTTCATACCACCCTATCCGCAATCTTGCCCGGCATTGGATATCGCGGGCAAGAGGCGAAATGCCGCAGGCATCCCCTGAAATCGGTAAAGCCGAACCGATTTTTATATCTGAACCCTGGTATGGGACGATGCGCAGTCTCTCCCCGATTGCTCTTTTCTTGTGTCTCGCGGTCCGAGTGAAGGAGGCTCCTTTGTTCCTTCATCGCTGCCAGGGACCACCGCAGGGCCGTTCTCACTTTCTCCAACCAGCCCCAAAAAAAGTGCCGGGAGCGCGCTGCATGCATCTTTGGGACTTGAAGCGCCACACAGCGGTTCACCGCCCGATCGTGCCGCGAACAGTCAAACATAAGGAGAGAGAAAGATGGCTTCGTCAGACAACAATAAAATCATGTCGCCCGCGAGCCTGGTCATGCCAATCAAGTCCTGGCTTCAGCTCGATGAATTAGACGCCATCATACAGTTAACGACGCGCAAATCCATCGAGCAATCGGACACCGTCGCCGCCTTACATCTCGCACGATGGATGAATCCGAAAGCGGAGGACGTAATGGCGAGCCGCAAAAGTGATCCGGCGGAAAGCGTTTTTGAAATCCCCCAAGCCGATGGCGTTCCGCTGAAGATCACCGGATTCTCAAGTTTCGTAACGACACGCACCTCGGCATACTGTTTTCTGCCGATGCATCACCGGCCTGAAGTTCATTGCCTCGTTGGGTTAGCCAAAACGTCGGCGAAAGGCGTGCCGGTCGCAGCTTCGTCATAAATGGCGTTGCCACAGCTATTCCGGTGTAGGATGATAGTCAATTCCGAACTCTCGGAATGTTGATTGAACTGGATGCGGCCTCGGAGGGCACTTGACGTGTCAATAGCGAAGTTCGCTTCATGGATAATTCTGGGTGGGGCGTTGGCAACCACCGGCGCACTGTACCCACAGACACAGATGCATCCGTCGGTCTCGGGGGGTACAGTCCAGTTGATCGGAAACGATGCGGCTGTCCTTGAGTCCGGTGAAACCAGAAAAGACCTCCCCTGCACGGTAACTCCCGTCAAGCCATTAATGGGTTTCGATCTCCGGTTTCATTCCGGTTACGATATTGCCATGCCCCTGCGCGAGCTGGCAGGTGACGGCGACGTCCTGACCGTCGTCTTCAGGGTTACTTCGGCGGTTTCGAAAGACACTCCCGTCTATTTTTCGCAGCGATACGGCGTCCCGAATATCGATGAGGACGCAGCGGGCGATGCTTATCTGGGTGGTGGGTTCGATGTCGGAGAGGGCGATTACCACGTCGACTGGATGATGCGGGACCGGCTCGAACGGATCTGTTCGTCAAGTTGGGACATCACTGCTGCGCTTTCCCCGAAAGATCAGAAGATGAAGCTGGCGATCGCAGCGAGCAGTATCGAAACGTCGGATCAGGAATTCTTCAAGGCGGAGCCAGGCATCAGCCGGGCGAACGCCTCGGATGCCTCACTTAAAGTCAAAGTCCTGCTGAACTTCGCACCGCAAGTCGGATACGCCTCGAGCATGACTCCCGTTGACACCAGCGCGCTTGTATCGATTTTGCGCAATATATCGAGGGAGCCGAGAATTTGCAAGTTTTCGATAGTCGCATTCAATTTGAACGAACAGCGAATCGTTTACCGGCAGGACGACGCCGACCAGATCGATTTTCCGAAACTGGGGAGTGCGCTGGCGTCCCTGAAACTGGGCGTGATCGACTACAAGAAACTCGCCGATCCCCACAGCGAGAGTGCTTTCCTGACCAATCTGATCGTAAGCGAACTCGCCAAAAACGATGCGGATGCGGTGATCTTTGCCGGTCCGAAAGTTTCGCTGGACGAGAATGTTCCGGTAGACACTCTCAAGGATCTTTCGAACATCTCGTATCCTGTGTTTTACATGAATTACAATCTGTCGCCCCAGCAAAACCCGTGGCGCGACCCCATCGGGAATGTGGTCAAGCGGCTTCGCGGCTCCGAATACACCATTACCCGGCCTCGCGATCTCTGGGCATCCTGGACCGATATCATGTCCCGCGTAGTAAAGTTGAAACTCGTTACGGTTGAGGCGACGTCCTCTCAACAGAGATGAAATACGGCTTTGGCGGTGTGCTTGCTGTTCCGGTCTTTGCGGTTACCCTGCTGACCGCCGGGTCGGGTCGCGCCGTGGCGCAGCGTTTTAGCAATCCCGATATCCTGGCCCCCGAATATCCCACCCCGGACGCAGTCGTCGATCAGATGTTGACGATGGCGCAGATACAGCCTGGAGAACTGGTCTACGATTTGGGATGCGGTGACGGGCGAATTGTGATCGCCGCGGCGCACAAGTTCAAGGCGCGGGCCGTCGGGATCGAAATCCGGCGGGATATCTACGATGTGACGCAGGCAAGAGTGAAAGCGCTCGGCTTGGGCGATCAGGTGCAGATCGTGAACGGAAACGCGCTGCGCTACGATCTCAGCCCTGCGGACGTGGTGACGCTGTACCTTTTGACCAGCTCTAACGAGCGCCTGAAACCCGTGCTGTCGAAGTACCTCAAGCCTTCGGCCCGGGTGGTTTCTCATGATTTCGAGATTCGCGGGTGGAAGCCGACGACCGTCAATCACATGCTTGTGGACGGCCGGCAGCACACCATCTACCTCTACCGCATGAGCGACACCCGGACCGGCGGCCGGAACTAAGCCGCGAGGACGGCCGCAATCACTTCCCGAAGCGCTTCTCGACTTCCTTCCAGTTCACGACGCTCCACCACGCGCCGATGTAATCGGGTCGCCGGTTTTGATACTTCAGATAGTAGGCGTGCTCCCACACGTCGAGACCCATCACCGGGACTTTCCCTTCCATAAGCGGGCTGTCCTGGTTGGCCGTCGAGGTGATTTCGAGCTTTCCGCCGCTGTTCAAAAGCCAGGCCCAGCCCGAACCGAAGCGGGTGGTCGCCGCGGCGTTGAACTTTTCTTTGAACTGATCGAAACTGCCGAATGCGCTGCTGATCGCCTGAGCAAGCGCGCCCGATGGCTCGGCGGCTCCGGCGGGAGCCGCCATGATCGTCCAGAACATCGAATGATTGGCGTGGCCGCCGCCGTTGTTGCGCACGGCGGTGCGGATATTCTCCGGCACGATGGCGCAATTGTTGGCGAGCAGTTCCTCGAGCGATTTCCCTGCCAGATCGGGCGCCGATTCCAGCGCTTTATTCAGATTCGTGACGTAAGCATTGTGGTGTTTTCCATGATGGATTTCCATGGTCATCTTGTCGATGTAGGGCTCCAGTGCATCGGGAGCATAGGGCAGCGTTGGAAGCGTAAAAGCCATGTTTTCTCCTTGAAAACGATTATGGGATGAACGGGGGGAACGTCAAACTAGATGCTACCCTCTTTCGAAGGCGTCCGCGAGATGGAACATTTTTCGCTCGTGGAAATGATTACAAAGGATCTGAAGGCCTACCGGTAATCCATCTCGGGTCAGGCCGCAAGGCACGCTCATGCAGGGAATCCCGGCGAGGCTCCCCGTAATTGTGTAAATATCCGAGAGGTACATTTTCATGGGGTCGTTCACTTTTTCCCCCAGCCGGAATGCCGGAAAGGGCGAAACCGGCGCGACGATCGCATCCACCGATTGAAATGCATTTGTAAAATCCCGCGTAATCAGGGCGCGAACCTTCTGCGCCTTGAGGTAATAAGCGTTGTAATAACCCTGACTCAGCACATAAGTGCCGAGCATGATGCGCCGTTTCACCTCGGCCCCGAAACCCTCGCCACGCGTATTCCGATAGATATCGCTCAGCGTGCCCGAACTGGCTGACCGGAAAGTGTACCGCACGCCGTCATAGCGCGCGAGATTGGAACTCGCCTCGGCGGTGCAGATGACGTAATACGTGGCAATCGCGTACTCGGTGGCGGGCAAGCTGATCTCCCGCACTTCGCATCCGAGTGCGCGTAACCGGTCAGCGGCCCGATTGATCAGGTCCGCTGTTTCCCCGGTCGCGTGTTTCATGTATTCCACCGGCATGCCCAGTTTCATGCCGCGCACGTCCCCGTCGAGATGCGCGGCATAATTCGGTACTGGCGCGTCGGCTGAGGTGGAGTCGAGGGGATCCCGTCCAGCCATGACTTCGAGCAAAGTGGCGGAGTCGCGCACGTTCCGCGCGAACGGTCCTATGTGGTCGAGGGAACTCGCGAATGCCACGAGCCCGTAGCGGGAAACCCGGCCGTAGGTCGGCGTCACCCCGACCACTCCGCAAAACGAAGCCGGCTGCCGGATCGAACCGCCTGTATCCGAACCGATGGAGACAACGGCTGTATTCTGCGCCACCACGGCCGCGGATCCGCCGCTCGATCCGCCGGAAACCCGATCGAGAGCCACCGGGTTGCGGACCGGTCCGAATGCGCTGTTCTCATTCGACGAACCCATGGCGAACTCATCGCAGTTCGTTTTTCCGAGTATGAGTCCGCCTGCCCCCTCGATGCGTTCGACCGCTGTCGCGTCATAGGGCGGGATGTAATGCTCCAGCATCCGCGATGCGCAGGTTGTACGGAGCCCCTTTGTGAGGATTACGTCCTTTACGGCGACCGGCACACCCGCGAGGGGCCCAGGATCCTCGCCCGCTGCGATTTTGGCGTCGACGCGCTCGGCCGCTGCGAGCGCCCGTTCCGACGAGAACAAAAGATAAGCGTTGGTCTTCGGATTTTCCCTCTCGGCGTAGACCAGCGCTTCGCGAGCGATTTCGACGGCGCTGAATTCCTTGCCGAGAAGGCCTTCACGGATTGTCGCGATCGTGTGCGGGGTCACCGCTCGATCACCCTGGGAACTTTGAAATATCCGTTGCCGGAGGCGGGGGCATTCGCCAGGGCGAGCGCTTCGCCGAGTGGAGCGCGTTCGACGTCGGGTCGCAAAGTCGCCGTTTCTTCAGCCTCATATAAAACCTGCGACATCGGCGCAATATCGCCGGTATCGATTCCTGCCAATTGATCCATGTGGTCGAGAACGCTGCCAAGATCGTGGACCATCCCGGCAATCTCGCCATCGGTCAGGCTGAGATTGGCGAGTTTTGCCACGTATCGGACTTCGGCTTCGGTCAGCTTCAAAATCCTTATCCTTATTATATGTACTATTAAGTACCCAGATCAGGTCAAGCGATTTCCCGATTGCGCGCTGCTTTATAGATGCGTCGCAGGCCCGGATCGGTGATCGCCTCTGCTTCGTCAATCGGGCTGGAGGCTGCTTCAGGCCCGTGTTCGCGCCGCGGTCCAAACCGTGGAGGCATGACGCGGAGCTCAACTTCAGTGACAATGTCCGGCCCAATCGCTTTTTCGAGGTTCCGCAGAATCTGGTATCGCAAGCTCCAGAGATTCTTCCGCCACAACTCGTCCTCGACTTCGACTACCAGCGTGGTCCGGACAAGTTTCACCGCTCTCGTTCGCAAAGCAACCTTCTTGCCGACCGCGCGTTTCCACGCGGCGCAAGCGATTCGTTCCCCGTCGATTACGTCGGAAATACCGGTCCAACGCGCAATGATCCGGCTGGCCTGATCCATGGATTGCTCGTTTAGGCGACGGTATCGATCATAGCAGGGGACTGATTTGGGCGGTACCAGCTGCCGGGGGATGCAAACCTGCGCATTTCAAAGTCGGCGGAAGCGTTTCAAAGCCAACCCTTTTGCTCTCGGTAACTTCGCCCCTCGTTTCATCGCCTGTTACACCGGAAGTAGTGTTTTCCGGCCGATGCGGACTGATATGGCACCGGTTGCTCTGATAAAATCTGGAAGGCTTTAAATTTGATGAAGATAAGATTCCTTGCAGCTACTTGCCTGGCGATCGTGCCTTTGGCGTCAGTAGTCTGGTCCCAGACTTCGGGGCCCGGAAAGTCGGTGGCCACCACTACTTCAACGGCGGCTGCCGCGCCGGCCATGACGGCGGCCACGGAACGCGCGGCGTTAAACCAGTATTGCGTCACTTGTCACAACGAGAAACTGAAGAAGACGGGGTTCAGGGCGGCTCAAGTCCTGACTCTCGACACAGTAGACACGGCGAATGTGGAGCAAAACGCGGAAATCTGGGAGAAGGTCGTTCATAAGACACGCGCGGGAATGATGCCCCCTTCGGGTCTGCCAAGGCCGGAACCGGCGAAATTCGAGGCGATGATCTCTTACCTCGAGAGTGAGCTGGATAAACACGCGGTAGCGAACATTCCCCCTCCTGGCCTGCACCGCCTGAATCGCACCGAATATAAGAACGCGATTCGCGATCTTCTTGACGTTGACATTGATCCCGCAAAATATCTCCCGACCGACGATTCGAGCCGCGGATTCGACAATGTCGCGGCGGCGCTCTCGATTTCGCCTGCGCTCCTCGAAGGCTATACTGCGGCCGCCGGAAAAATCAGCCGAATTGCGCTGGGGCAGGTTTCCGCCGCCGCCCTGACCACCTATCGCGTGCCTTCGGATACCTCGCAGGATTATCACATTGACGGTCTGCCGTTCGGTACCCGAGGCGGCCTGGTGGCGAAACACCTGTTTCCCGCGGACGGCGATTACGTTTTTAAAGTTTTTCCCATCAACAAGGGCCTGATGGATAATAACTCGGCCTTTGGAGACATTCCGGGAGAGAAGCTGGAACTGCTCGTCGATGGCGTCAGAGTGAAGCTCTACGATTGGGATAAGGAGGTTGCCCGCGGCGCCGCTATCCACAACGGTACCGCTGACGTCCACGTGCATGTAACGGCCGGTCCGCACACAGTTGGAGTCACTTTCCTCGCCACCCAGCTTGCCCCCGGCAACGATCTGGATCAGCACTTCCTGAGGGATACCCTGGAAACTGGCGGCCTTCCCGGATTCCGTTTTTACCCCCACGTGGGCAAGCTCGACATCATCGGCCCGTATAAGGCCGAAGGCGCCGCGAATTCGCCCAGCCGGGAGAAGATCTTCATCTGCCACCCGGCGAACACGAGCGAAGAAACCGCGTGCGCTAAAAAGATTATCGATAAGCTTGCGCGAGCCGCTTACCGTCGGCCGATAACTGCCCAGGACACCGAAACGCTCATGAGTTTCTATCAGAGCGGCCGAAATCAGGGCTCTTTCGATCAAGGCATTCAGAATGCGCTGCAGCGCGTTCTGGCTGATCCCGAGTTCGTGTTCCGCAAGGAAACGCAGCCGGAAAATATAAAAGTGGGTCAGAAGTATCGGATTACCGATCTCGAACTGGCATCCCGGCTTTCATTCTTCCTTTGGAGCAGCATTCCGGACGACGAGCTGATTACCGTCGCCAGTCAGAATAAGCTTCATGAGCCGGCCGTTCTCGGCAAAGAGGTTCGGCGGATGCTCGCGGATCCGAAGGCCGACGCGCTGGTCGGCAATTTCGCCTCCCAGTGGCTTGTGTTGCGTTCGCTGCAACCCCTGGAGCCGCCAGCGGCCCTGTATCCGGATTTCGACGACAACCTTCGGGCGGCGATGCTCAAGGAGATGAACCTGTTCGTCGGCAGCATCGTGCATGAGGATCGCAGCGTAATCGACCTCCTGAACGCCAATTACACTTTCGTTAATGAACGCCTGGCCAAGCATTATGGCATCCCCAATGTCTATGGCAGCAACTTCCGGCGAATCGAACTGCCCGCCGATTTTGAGATGCGGCGTGGGCTGCTCGGTAAAGGAGCGGTCGAGACTCTCACGGGTTACGCCAGCGCGAGGGCAACCGTTCGAGGCAAGATGATCATGGAGATCTTCCTCGGGATTTCGCCTCCCAGTCCGCCGCCTAATGTGCCGACACTCCCGGTATCCAAGGACGATGCGCACGGCGGCCGGCCCACGATGCGGGAACAGATGGAAATGCATCGCAAAAACGAACCCTGCGCCAGCTGCCACAAGATCATGGATCCCATCGGACTCTCTATGGAGAATTTCGACGCCATCGGTCACTGGCGCACTACCGACGACGGCAAGCCGATAGACGCGAATGGCCAGCTGGTGGATGGGTCGAAACTGGACGGAGTGGACGGTCTACGGACCGCTCTGGTCAGATACTCGCCTGAATTTGTTCGGGTGATCGCCGACAAGTTGATGACCTACGGTTTGGGCCGGGGTACGGAATATTACGATATGCCGATGGTCCGCTCCATCGTTCGCCAGGCGGCGCGCGATAACTACCGGTTCTCGTCGTTCGTTCTCGGCGTTGTAAACAGTGAGCCTTTTCAGATGAATATGAAAGAGGCCCAGAGCGAAACACGCGCTTCGAAATAGCGCAAGGCGGCATAGTGGCCCTGGAATCGTTCCAGGGTTTGAGCTAATCAAATTATTGATAGAAGGAGATAAATCGGAACAATGTTTATTACCAAAAAGCACATAGCCCGGCGAACGTTTCTGCGCGGAGCAGGAGCCGCTCTGGCTTTGCCGTTTTTGGATTCCATGGTGCCTGCACAGACGCCTCTTAGCAAAACGGCAGCCAATCCGAAGACACGCTTTACGGGTATATTTGTTCCGCACGGCGCAGCTCCCGGGTACTGGGTTCCAAAAACTACGGATCCCGGCTTCGAATATCCGATGATCTGGAAGCCGCTTGAGCCTTTCCGGGACCAGACAGTGATCATGAGCGGCCTGTGGTCGAAATCCGCCGAACCGCCTCCGGGAGTAACCGGCGCCGACCACTGGGTGGCTTCGGCCTTTATGTGCGCCAACAAGCCGAAGAAGACCGACGGCGCCGACATCCAGGACGGGACCACGATCGATCAGTTGATCGCGCAGAAAATTGGCCAGGAAACGCTCGTCCCGTCTCTGCAGTTCGCGCTCGAAGATCCCGGCGCCAATTCAAGCAACTGCGGCGAGGGCTACAGTTGCGCGTATACGAACTCGATTTCGTGGGCGTCTCCGACCCAACCCCTTCCGATGGAGCTTGACCCTCAGGTTGTCTTCGAGCGGTTGTTCGGCTCGGGCGGCAGTCAGGAGGAGCGCGCCGCTCGCAGGGAGCAGGATCGCAGCATTCTCGATTCGGTTTCGCAGAGCCTGACTCGTTTCAAGAAGGATCTCGGCGCAAGCGACAAGGCGCGGCTTGACGAATACGAAACGGACATCCGCGAGATCGAGCGGCGGTTGGAACTCGCCAAAAAGTCCACCGGCCGGGCCAACCCCGAGGGATTTGTGGCTCCAGCAGGTATCCCGGAATCGTTCGACGAGCACGTAAAGCTGCACTTTGATCTGCAGGCTCTCGCTTTCCGAGGCGATATGACGCGCGTGTCTTCCGTTCTATACGCTCGCGATCTCACCGCTCGGAGTTACCCGGAGAGCGGTGTCACAACCGGTTTCCATGGGGCGTCTCACCACGCGGAAAATCCACAAAACATCGAGCGGTACTCGCACATCAACCAGTACCACGTGAAGTGCCTTGCGTACTTTGTGGACAAACTGAAGAAGACAAATGATGGCGATGGCACGCTGCTGGACCACACACTCATACTGTACGGAACGAATATGGGCGATTCCAACCAGCACCTGCACTACGATGTACCGCACATTCTGGTGGGCGGAGCCGGCGGTCAGCTCAAAGGCAACCGGCATCTCGCCTTCCCAAGTAAAACGGTTACAACGGGTAACCTGCTGCTGAGCGTCCTGAGCATGTATGGCATTCATCAGGACAGCATCGGCGACAGCGACGGCATGCTGGCTGGGTTGGTCTAAAGGCTCGAAGCCGCTCTGGAGGAGAGTAGATGCGTTCTGGTCGTGCGAGTATAACTTGTTCTACACTACTGGCGCTTTCCGTGGTTTTGGCGCCGGCTTCATTTGGCCAGGTAACGGGAAGTCCTGTCGCCGATGCGGCTATGCACGGCGACATTCCTGCCGTGCGCGCCCTGTTACAAAAAAAGGCTGACGCGAACACTGCGCAGCCGGATGGCGCTACCGCCATCCAATGGGCTGCCTATCGAAACGATCTCGACGTAGCAGACCTGCTCATCGCTGCGGGCGCGAATGTAAAGACCGCGAACCACGACGGCGCGACGGCAATGTATCTCGCGAGCATCCGGGGAAGCGCGCCGATGATCGAGAAACTGATTAAAGCTGGCGCCGAGGTTGAGGAGCGCGGTCCCGAGGGTGAGACGCCGCTGATGCTGGTGGCCCGCAACGGCAACGTCGATGCCGTGAAAGTATTACTTGATCACAAAGCCGATGTCAACGCGACCGATAAACTGCGCGGAACGACGGCTCTGATGTGGGCGGCGGAGCAGGGAAACGCTCCCGCGATGAAAATACTGATCGACCACGGCGCGAATATCTCGGCCACGTCACTCCCCGATACAAAGGGAAACAGGGCTTATCTTGCCCCCACCGTTAAGGACAGGCTTGACTCTTCCTTCGGTGCAAACGGGCAGCGAGGCGGTCGCGCAGGAGCTCGTGGTCCCGGACGCGGGAATGCTCGCCCAGCGCCGACAGCGGGCGGTAAGGACGAGGACCTCCAGGCGAAAGCTGATGAGGCAGCAGCCTTCGCCGCGTTCGGCAGGCAAACCGACAAGGACGGCGGGGGTCTTACCGCGATGGTGCTTGCGGCGCGCCAGGATTGCCTCGAATGCGTAAAGCTGCTCGTTGAAGCCAAAGCGGATGTAAATCAAACGACGCACTATGGCTGGACGGCGTTGCTGACGGCCGTACAGAACCGGCATTACGTGCTTGCGTCCTATCTGCTCAACCACGGCGCAAATCCGAATATCGCCAATAACGGCGGATGGAATCCCTTATACATCGCCACCGACAATCGAAACATCGAAGGCGGTGACTATCCGGTCCGGAACCCGGACATGGATCAGATGGAATTCATCAAATTGCTCATCGATAAGGGCGCGGACGTAAACGCTCGCGTTTGCGGTAAGGCGTCCACTCCGGCGGACTGCAAGGGCGATAGCACCGAAACCAGGACGATCTTCACTATGCAGTGGCTGTATGAAGACGGCGCAACGCCGTTTCTGCGCGCTGCACAGTCAGGCGACGTCGAGTTGATGAAACTTCTGCTGGCCCACGGCGCGAATCCGAAGATATATACGGCTCAGAACGAAACTCCTCTGGCGGTTGCCGCGGGAATCGGCTGGGTCGAAGGCGTGACTTACGAGTGGTCGCCCGCCGCAAATCTGGAAGCGGTAAAGATGTGCCTCGACTTGGGGATCGATCCCAACGTCGCCGACGACAATGGCCGAACGGCTCTCCACGGCGCGGCACATAAAGGGCGGACCGATGTGATTCAATTACTTGTGGATCACGGAGCGAAGCTTGATATGCACGACAAAGGCAGCCGCGACACTGTCAACGGAGCTCTGCTTGGCCACACGTGGATTCCGCTCGATTACACCCGAGGATTGGTTCGCGTAGGCGTGCAGTCCGCCATTTCGCATCCGGAAGCTGAAGCCCTGATGGTCAAGCTGATGAAGGAAAAGGGTATTCCGATACCCGCGAAGTTTGAAGGCTCCATCTGCCTGACTACGCTCTGCGGAGACACCAGCGAAAAGAACGAGAAGCCGCAGTAACCATCCCCGCGATTTGATGTCAGGCCCGGCCTTCGGCCACCCCCCGAAGGCTGGGCTTTTTTTGTATCGGCCGGACTCTATGTTCGGCTATGCTGGTAACAACCTCAATCTTGATTGATATTTCAGGAGTAAGAATTTAATAATGCGCCTCAGATCCGCCATCTTCGCCTGGCTTGGCTTGGCCTGTGCTTGTCTGCTGTTGTCCGTTTCGTCCCTGGCGTTCGCTGCAGGAAGCAGTCCGGTTGCCGATGCCGCAATGGCGGGCGACATTGTCACGGTGCGAGCTCTCGCGCAGAAAAAAGCCGATGTCAACGCGGCTCAACCCGACGGTGCCACGGCGATCCAGTGGGCTGCTTATCGAAATGACCTCGCCATGGCGGATGTTCTCATCGCGTCGGGCGCAAACGTCAAAACGCCGAATCATGACGGCGCGACGGCGCTTTATCTGGCTTCCATTGCCGGAAGCGCTTCGATGCTGGACAAGCTGTTAAACGCAGGAGCGGACCCGAATGAGCTCGGACCTGAAGGCGAGACGCCTCTTATGCTGGCGGCCCGCAACGGCCGGGTGGACGCCATCAAGGTGTTGCTCGATCACAAGGCGGACGTCAACGCAAAAGACAAGCTCCGCGGCACCACGGCTCTGATGTGGGCTGCGGAACAAGGGCATCCGGAAGCCGTAAAGGTGCTGATCGCCGGCGGGGCAGATGTCGCGGCAGCTTCCGGCTTTGATACCAAGGGTGGCAGGGCCTACCTTGCGGACACGATCACTGCACGCCTGAACTCCGCATTCGGCGCAAAAGGCCAGGGAGGGCCGGGCCGTGGGACCAGGCCGGCTGCCGCACCCGGCGCGGCGGGCGCCGAGGTCGAAGATCTGCAGGCAAAGGCCGATGCCGCCGCTGCCTTCGCGTCCTTCGGACGCCAGACGGATAAGAATGGCGGAGCTCTGACATCGCTGATTTTCGCGGCCCGAGAAGACTGCATCGAATGCGCGAAGATTCTGGTTGAAGCGAGAGCCGATGTGAACCAGCGTAGCCACTACGGCTGGACTCCCTTACTGACGGCTACCCAAAACCGCCACTACAAGCTCGCGGCATATCTTCTCGAACATGGCGCTGATCCGAATATCGCCAATAACGGCGGCTGGACCGCACTTTATCTGGCCACGGATAACCGTAATATCGAAGGCGGCGACTATCCGGTCCGCAATCCGGACATGGATCATCTTGAGTACATCAAGATGCTGATCGACAAAGGCGCCAATGTGAACGCGCGCATCTGCGGCACGGCGTCGACGCCGAAGGAGTGCAAAGGCGACAGTACGGAAACTCGGACCATCTTCACCATGCAGTGGCTTTTCGAAGATGGCGCAACTCCCTTCCTTCGTGCCGCCCAGTCCAGCGACCTGGCGCTGATGAAACTCCTTCTCGCTCACGGAGCCGACCCGAAGATCGCGACGGCCCAGGGCGTGACGGCACTGGCGACGGCCTCGGGGATCGGCTGGGTGGAAGGCGTGACCTACGAATGGTCAGCCGCGGACAACGTCGAGGCGGTCAAGATGTGCCTGGACCTCGGCATCGACCCAAATCTCGCCGACGATCAGGGCCGTACGGCTTTGCACGGCGCCGCTCACAAGGGACGCCTCGAAGTGATCCAGACGCTGGCGGACCACGGCGCCAAACTCGATGCGCATGACAAGGGCAGCCGCGACACAGTTAACGGGGCGATGCTCGGCCACACGTGGGTTCCGATCGACTATACCCGCGGGCTGGTTCGGGTCGGCGTGCAGTCTGCCATTCCGCATCCCGACGCCGAAGCTCTTCTCGCGAAGCTGATGAAAGCTAAAGGCCTCGAAGTACCGCCGAACTTCGGCAGTTCGATTTGCCTTACTACGCTCTGCGGAGACACCAGCGAAAAGACCGACAAACCCCAATAATCGTCGGCCCGGGTCTTAGACGCTTCGGAAATGCTTGCTGAGCTTCAGGCCCTGGCGCTGGTAGGAAGATCCAATTCCTTCCCCGTAAAGTTGACGAGGCCGTTCGAGCAGCTTTTCGAAAACGAGGCTGGCCACCACCTGACCGTCCTCCATGATGAACGGCACCTCGTGTGATCGCACTTCAAGCACAGCGCGCGTACCGTTGATATCGCCCGACCCATAGCCAAATCCAGGGTCGAAAAAGCCCGCGTAGTGGATCCGAAACTCGCCTACGGTCGCATCGAACGGCACCATCTCGGCTGCATAGTCTGCCGGAATGCGCACGCGTTCACGCGACGCGAGTATATAGAAGTCTTCGGGATCGAGAATGATCGAACGGCTCTCGCTTCGATGGATCGGCTCCCAGAAATCCGCGGGATCATAATACTGAACCCGCGCAAGGTCGATGAGCGGGGCGTGCTTGCGCGCACGATATCCGATCACGGAATCGGACGAATCACCCGCCAGATCCACTGACAGCCGCAGGCCGTTCCGGATGTTTGCTTCCCCCCGGGTTTCGTCGGGCATATACACAAGGCTGACTTCCGCCTCAAGCTCCCGCAGCAAGGCATCCGATGGCGTGTAATCGCCCTGGAACAGCCGCAATTGCGAGAGCCTTTCACCCTCTCTCACAACGACGCTGAAGGTTCGCGGCACCACTTCCGCATAGAGCCTGCCCCGATATCCCGCCGGCACGATCTCAAACTGCCGGCCTTCGTCCGTGATCAGGCGCGTGAAGATGTCGAGACGGCCGGTCGAACTCTTTGGGTTTGCCTTACCCGAAACGTTCGCGGGCAGCGCGAGCTCTTCTTGCAGCGGAACGATATACACGCAGCCCTTTTCGAGAACGGCTGGGCGTGTGAGATCGATGGTGTGCAGGCGGTACTTTTCGAGCTTGCTCGTGATGGTGGCGGCGCCGTTTGCGAGGAAACTCGCGCGCACCCGGTAAGCCTCCGAGCCGAGGCGCAGATCAATCGAAGATGGCTGTATCTGATCGGGCGTCAGCGGCGCGCGCGAGCGGATATGACCCTGTGCGGCCATCCGTTCGAGATCCTGTAAAGGAAGCACGCCTCTGGCGGCATTTGCGGCGCTATCGATATCGGCGGACATTCGGGCGAATTGTCCATCATGCCACGTGGGTTACTGCCGGTTGATTCTCAGCCGGTTTGCCACGAAACGCCCGCGCCTCCCGGCTGAGTACCCGGTTCCACCACATCAGCGCGCCGGTAGCAAACAGAAACACGGGAACCAGACCCAGGAACACCCACAACGCTTTAACCTGCCAGCCCGCAAAATTGCCGAAGTGCAAATAGTAGAACCAGCGGATAAAGATGTCGCCGGGGCTGCGTTTGATCGGCGGACGGCGCCTCCGGACGCGGGGCGGCGGAGGATTAGTATTCGTATCGGCGACATTGATCACCTGCGCACCCACGGCGCGCTCCGGCGGACTTAGCAACGACGACGACAGACCGTAAAGCTCGAGTTTGGAAAAGTGATTGACGACCCTCTGAAAGGGCAGTGGGAAAACCAGATAAACGCCCGTGAAGGCCCACATGAAAACCAGAGCGAACGTCCAGAACCCGACTACCGTGTGCAGATCCCAGTTCAGGCGCTTCCATTTCGCCTTGAAATCGATGACCAGACCGCGGCGTACGCGGCCCATTCCCGGCCACCAGATCACGAGTCCGCTGATACATAGAAGCACCACAAGAATCGAGATGAGACCGTTAATCTTCCGGCCGGTTTCTCCGGCAAGCAGATTCGTATGCAGGTCGGAAAACCAGGCAATGATCAGGATGCCCTGCGAAACCGACGGGCCCAGGTCCTTCCCAGTGAAGGGGTCGAAAAGGCGTCCCCTGGTTTTTGAATGCTTCTCTCCCTTGCGATCCAGCCAGACCTCGGTGGCTTCGTTTGGCCGTTTCGAATCGAAGATGTAGCTGATTTCATATTGCGGCAAGGCTTGATGGATGGCTTTCTTTAGCGCATCGCGCGACAGCCGCGGGCCGGACATCGGAACAAATTTCGGTCCGACCGACAAAGCCCCGTACAGCTCGTTACGAAATACGATGGCGCTGCCGCTGACGCTGATGAGTACGACGTAAATCCCGAGACCAATGCCGGTCCACAGGTGGATCTGGAAAATCGCTTTGCGCAGCCATAGGCTCTGCGGCCGCCGCAGCCACCGATCCCAGAAGGTCATGTGTTTATAAATAATATCGCGGTTTTTTCGTCGACGCCTCAGTTCTTGTATTATTCAGGAAGGCGGTGCAAGCCGCATCCGGGCCCGCGGGAAGGGTTGAACCCACTTGCTTCGCAGATTGCTTTCAAGCTTCTGAACCTTTATGCAGCCGGTTTTGCGGGTCGTCGGCAATCTTATGCATGGAGGTTTTGAATGCCCCGTTTACCGGAACGCCCCAACATAGACCATTTGAAGAAGCAGGCGAGGGAACTCCTCCGCCTGTACGAAGCCGCCGATCCCGCTGCGTTTGCGCGCTTTCGCGACTCGTTACCTGCGGCGGAACATAAAGACGACGCTGCGATCGCCGCGCTCGGATTGAAGCTGCACGATGCGCAATCGTGTATCGCTCGCGAGTACGGCCTCCCCTCCTGGCGGAATCTGAAGAACTATGTGGATTGGCTCAACAGCAGGTTTTCCCAGGATCGAAAGGACGCAGTGCCGCTCTGGCTGCACAGCGTTTATGGCCATGAGAATGATCGCCCTCGCCCAGCCCTCGCGGCAAAGATGCTGGCAGAGCGGCCGGATCTCGGCCAGGGCGAGCTGTTCCTTGCTTGCGCGATCGGCGATGAGACTGCCGTACGCGAGTTAATCCATGAAGATCCGACTCGCGTGAATCGAATCGAGAATCCGTGGATTTGTCCTGGCTGCAAGAATCCCTTAGGGATGCCGCCGCTGGTGGCCGTGACGCATTCCGCGTTATTGCGGGTTCCCGAGTTTCGCGACCGGTTGCTGCGTTGCGCGCGCATTCTGCTGGACGCCGGGGCTGACCCGAATCAGTCGTGGTCGCATAAACCCGGCGGCGATCCACTCAGCGCCCTCTACGGGGCAGCGGGGAAGAATCACGACCCCGAGTTAACCAGCATGCTGCTCGATGCGGGAGCGAATCCGAACGACAACGAGTCGTTGTATCACTCGACCGAAACTTCTGACCTGACCTGCATGCGGCTGCTGCTGGAGGGCGGAGCAAGGGTGGAGGGTACGAACGCGGTGCATCACATCCTGGATCGTGACGAGTTGGACGGGCTGAAACTGCTGCTTGCGTGGGTGAAAGACTTCAACGCTCTCACGACCACGATCGGGAACCCATTGATCTGGGCGATCCGGCGGCATCGCTCCCGCGCCCATGTCGAAGCTTTGCTTGCGGCTGGGGCCGATCCTCATGTCAAAACGGCGCACGGGGTTCCTGCATATCGCTTCGCGCTACAGAACGGATTGCCTGAAGTCGCCGACGCGTTGGGCCAGGCGGGAGGGGGTCCGTCTGCGGGAGAAACGCTGAGCATCGAAGATCAGTTCGTCGCCGCATGCGCCCAAGCCGATGAAGCAGAGGCTCGACGGATCCTGGCCGAGCGGCCCGATATCTTCCAGGCGCTTTCCAACTCGCAGCTGAAGCAACTCCCCCAATTGATGGAAGGCCGCGCGAGTGAAGCAGTGAGAGTCATGGTCAAACTCGGATGGCCAATTGCCGTGCGAGGCGGCGACTGGAGCGCGTCCGCTTTAAACCTCGCCGTGTTTCAAGGCAACGCGGAGATGGCGCATTTTCTTTTGGAGCATGGCGCAAGCTGGAAGGAACCTCACGGTTTCGGAGACAATGTGAACGGTACGCTCCAATGGGCGTCGCGGAACAACGATCCCGAGGAGGGAGACTGGGTTGGCTGCGCGAGGGCGCTGGTGGAACATGGAATGCCGCTCGATCTCCAGGGCGATTACTCCGACGAAGTAGCAGACTTCTTTGCCGCGCAGCGAGCCGGCGGCTAATTAGCCCTCGTCGACCTCATTCATGGCGCAACGTCACCGCCGGATCCACCAGCGATGCCCGCCGCACGGGAAGCATGGATCCGGCGAGGGCGACCGAGATAAGGATCACCGGCGCGAGGACGAGCGTCAAGGCGTCATACGGCGAAACACCGACCAGTTGCGCCTCGAGAATCCGGTTAACGCCCAGCGAGGCGGCAAGGCCCAGAAGAACGCCGGCGGCGACGGGGGTCATCGCCTCCCGAAACATCATCCGCCGGATTTCCCGTGAGGTCGATCCGAGCGCCATACGAACACCGATCTCTCTGGTCCGCTGGTCCGCCGATCGCGACACCACAGAGTAGAGCCCGATCGCTGCCAGCAGCAGCGCGATGCCCGCATAGATCGGCGTGATAGCGGCGTGCCGGGCCAGTTTCACGTAGCCGCCAGCCTTCAATGGTGAGTGGAAGTTTAGGCTCGTATATAGCGTCGTGAAATCGGCGAACTCCAGATGCGGGTCTATTTGCCGGACCTCGTCTCGCATTTCGGAAGCAATCACGTCGGAACCGCCGGGTACTCGCGCGAAAACCCAGGCCGAGCTCGCGGGCTCCTGTCCGAAGGGGATCCAGGCTGCCGGTAAAAAACGCTGGCGCGTCAATTCGTTCTGCATGACATTGGAAACGACGCCAACGATAGTCCTCCAGGGGCCAGGGCCGACCTTGCGCTTGACGTACAGGCGAATGCGCCGACCGACCGGACTCTGACCCGGGAAGTATGTTTCGGCGAAACGCCGGTTCACAATTATCGCCGACGGAGCGCCAGGCCGGTCGGCGTTATTGAAGTCGCGGCCGGCAAGCATCGTCGCGCCGAGGGTTCGGAAGTACCCGGGGGTTGCGGCAAACACAGGTGTCCCGTGGAGCGCGCCTGTCTGCGATTCCACCTCGAAGGGCAGCGGCTCGAAGTCATCGGTCGGCCTCCCGTTCGACACCGCGGCCGATTCCACGCCCGGCAGTGCGGAGAGCCGCGCCTCGAGAGCCTCGAAAAACGCGAGGCGAGACTCGGGACTCGAATATTTCTCCCGCGGCAAGTTAAGTTGCCCCACGAATACGTGCTCTGGTTCGTTCACTCCGATGTCGGCCTGCAGCACCTTCCACAGGCTGTGGGCCATCACGCCCGCCCCGGCCATCAGCATAATGGCAAGCGCCGTCTGTCCGGCGACCAGCCAGGCGGAAAACTGTCTGGCGCGCCGGCTGATGGTTGCGCCTCGCGACTCGCCTTTCAATGCGCCATTCACATCGAGCCGCCACAAACGAGCGATCGGCGCAAGGGTAACGATAACCGCTGCGCCCAGCACTACACCGAAAAGATAGACGACCGTGCCCGAACCTGCAGAGTAGTCGAGGAGGGAGTCGGTAGCTGCCGCCCATGCCCGCGTGCTCCAGTCCGCGAGCCACCACGCCAGCAAACCGGCCGGCGCGGCAAGCAGCAGGCTTTCCAGAACCAGGTGGCGGATCACCCGTGCGCGTCCGGCCCCGATCGCCATTCGCGTGCAAAGTTCCCGCACGCGGCCCTGAGCCCGCGCCAGAGTCAGGTTGGCGAGATTCGCGCAGGCAATCAACAAAACGAACCCGGCGCCCGCCCATACTGCCCGGTAGATAAGCACCCCGTCATCGCCGGCGATAGTTTCCGTGTAATTGCGAACCATGGGATGCACATTACGATTCGTCGCTGGATATTCCAGCGCGAGGCGCTGGTTGATCGTCTCCAGCTCGGCGCGCGCGGCTTTCTCTGACGCGCCATTGGCCAGCCTCCCCAACACCAGACCTCCATTGGCCAGGCGGAGGTGCAGATCCGCGGTCTGTTCCAGTGGCAGGAAGATGTCATCGGTCCGGCTGGCAAGGAAGTCAAACCCTTCCGGCAGGACGCCAATGATGGATACGGGCACTTTATCAATACGCAGAGTCCGGCCTATTACGTCGCCTCTGCCACCCAGTCGCGTTTTCCAGTAGCGATCACTGATGATGACAACCGGCGCGGCGCCGGGAGCTTCGTCGCGAGGCGTAAAGTCGCGTCCCAGGACGGGACGCACGCCAAGCAGGCCAAAGGTGTTCGAGGTCATCACCCAGGGCCAGCGCTCTCTGGCATCGCCGTTGCCCTCACTGAGGCTGACCGACTTCGGCACCAGGAAGGCCATGCCCTGGAAGGAACGCGCCTGACCGCGCCAGACTTCGAAATCGACATATGAAACGCAGCAGCCCGGCGTGGGATACCGCTCATTGATGTAGAGCAGTTGCGGGTTGTCTTTCACCAGCGGGTACCCGCGGAATAACATCGTTTCCATTACCCGGAATGCAGTCACGTTCAGGCCGATCGCCAATGCCAGCATGACGATCGCGGTAAGCGAAAAGCCCCTGTCGCGGGCAAGTCCCCGAACCGAGTACCGGAGATCGCAGAGAAAGCCGTCGAGCCAGACAAATCCGCGCGAGTCCCGATGCGCGTCTTTTGATGCTTCAATGGCGCCGAACTTTACCCGCGCCAGCCGGCGGGCCTCGGCCTCTGGCAGGCCGCGCCGAATGTAATCGCGCGTGGCAAGATCTATGTGGGTTCGAGCCTCTTCGTCAAACTCACGGTCGAGTTCCTTGCTTTCCAATAACGCCTGAAGCCGACTCCACGTTCTCATTACGGAACCACGACCGGAACGGAGTGTCACTAATTTTCGGTCGGCCGCTCCAGCCGCTCGATCGTGAGGAACTCGACCGGCCCCCGCGCCGATTCCACCCTGAAACCCAGGCCCCGCATGATCTCGGGCCAGACGGAGGCTCCGGGTGCGAAAGGGCCGACATCGATCGAGATGGGCGCGATGTCGTAGACGCCAGTCATTCCGGTCCGGTCAATCACCATGCGGCCGTCCCGTCCCTGCATCGGAGTGATCAGTCGGCTCATGGGGATCGCCCTCGCCGCCAGCCGCGCGATACCCGCGGTTCGATCCAGCGCCATGTCAAAGTTCCCGCGCGATCCCGACTGCAGTGAAAGCTCAGTCGGCGTCTGGTCCGCCGAAGGTTTGATTCGTCCCTCTTTCGCGAAATAGATGTTCCAGGTCGATACCTCCTTTGTAGCGGTCGTCACGGTGAGGCGGAAGCGGCCGGCCAGCAAATCGCGAAGCATCCCCTGCAACGCGGGCGCGTCGTTATCCTGCAATTGCTGGAGCGTATAGTTGGGTGTTCCGGCCGGCATTGTGGCCTGAATATGAAACGCGTCTTTTTGAACCCAATCCGGACCGCCCGAGAGCAACTTCAAATCCAAAGCGGCCCCGCACGGTTGGCCGTAAGCCAACGCGATCAGCCGGAATGCAGTCGCCGCCGTGACCCGAATGCGTCCGGGCGTCAGCTCGAACCCGCCGCTGCAAGGCATAATACCGGTAAAGCCCTGCGCGGCCACCGCGCGCAACTCCTCCGAGCCGACCGGCCGAATCGACGCGACCTCAAAGCTGGCTGCGGCAACGTTAGATGGCGCCGTGAGCCCGATCAAGACATCCAAAACCACCGCCAGCCTCAGCCCCGCGGACATTATTATTCCCCGCTGTTCCGGACCACCGCCGCAATGATTGCCGACCATCGGGGCGCAGATATACCGCCGAGGATCCTCCGCGCCCGAATCAGATCCTCCGGCGAAGACTGGGACGGGCTGACCGCTCCTCTGGCTGAGTAAGCGACCATCTTTTCGGTAATTGTAGTGCGAAATGCCTCCGGATACTGAAGCAGGATCTGACGCAGTTCGACGACCCCGTTGAACCTTGTGCCATCGACAAAGGCTCCCGAGGCATCCACCGACCCCATCTCGTCCTGTATGCGCCAGCGGCCAACGGGATCGAAGTTCTCAAGCGCATAGCCGAGCGGAAAGAAGTTCTCATGGCAGGTCACGCAGGGAGTAACCGCAAGCTTGCGCGTCTGGGGTGTGATGGGCAATTCCGGTTTCACGGGTTGAGCACCCGGAAAGGCGCCCGGCGGAGGAACCCCGAGAAAATGAAAACGAATCCAGTTCGCGCGGGCGGCGGGAGAGGTGTAACCGGCATCGGATTTATGTTGATGACGCGAAGTGATCATCAGAATGCTGCCCTGGCCCAGCAAACCGTCGCGTTCCGGCGTAGTAAAGTCGACACGACGGAATTGCGGCCCGGCCACGTTGGCAACCCCATAGTGCTTCGCCAGTTCCTCGTTCAGGAAGGAGTAGTTCGCGCTCCAGAGCTCGATCGGGTCGCGGTCCGCCCGTAGCTGGCTCAGCAGGAACAACTCGGTCTCTTTGGCGAGCGCGTCTCGTAACGACGGATCGTAATCCGGAAAGTACTTCTTGTCCGGATCGGCTTTGGCGAGTTCGTTCAACTGCAGCCAGGGGAAAAAGAAGTTTGCGACGAACGTCTGCGCCCGGTCGTCCGCAAGCATGCGGCGCACATGACCCTCCAGCACCGAGACATCCGTCAGACGGTTATGCTGCGCGTCTTTCAGCAGCGCCTCATCGGGGTCGCTGTGCCACAGGAGGCTTGCAAGTTGCGTGGCAATCTGCTGGCTGGAAGCGGCTTGTGGCTTCGCGGCGGCGGCCTTGAGAGATTCCTCGATGCAAGCAAGCGCCGCCGCATAGACCGTCCGATCCGGCCGTGGCGCACCCATAGGCGGCATCGCTCCGGCTTGCATCTGCTGGTATACCCGCGCCCAGATATCGGGGTGTTGCGCGATCTGGCTGGCGTCGAACCGATCCAGAAGCTTTCCGGACGGCGACTTCATCTGGCCGTCGTGGCAATCGGCGCAGTACGTTTCAACGACGTTCGAAAGCGCCGGGGCAGTCTGTGCCGACAAGCCGGAAAGCCCACACAGGGACATCAAAAGCGATGCCAGATAACGCCCGTTCATTCCCGCACCTCCTGTTGCATCACCACATGAGCATGACACAGAACATGTGGCATGTCCACAGGAATGTTTGGGACGGACGTTACTGCCAGCGTCCGGGGGCGAGCTGGATACTGGCGAACAACTTGGGCAGATGCTTCTGAAGCAGCGCGTCGATCTTCGAAGCGGCGGGGACGCTGAAGGGAGCGCGCCGCGGATACATGCGATCGTTCTCCCAATAAATCGACCACTCCTGCGTGGATTCGATGAACTCGCGCGCGAAGCCCTTTGCGTCGGGAAATCCCTGTTCAATCTGGAAGCAGCCGGTCAGGCAGATATCGACGTACGACTGCACGATGGGAAACTGCGGCGAGGGCAGACTTTTCTGCCGCTCGCCTTCCTTGAATTTGTTGACATAGATCCAGACCTTTTCTTTCGGTTTATAGCCGCCGGAGAGAATCTGAACACTGCCGGTGATGTCCGTCGGCGTATAACCTTGTTCACGCTCATTGGTAGCTTCCAGTTCCTCTTTGGTCACCGCGTAGACCACTCCGTTCACCGAGCCCGATTTCTCCGGGATGGCCCCGGCAAACGTGGTGGAGAAACCGACCGCGCCTGTGCGAGCCCACCACCCGCGAACAAATCCGGGCGCCCTTGCCGGCAACACATACATCGCCGCCGGCGTCGTCCTCATTCGCGATGCCTGTTCAATCAGAGAACCGTATCCGAAAATATAGGGCAAGATTCACTCCTTCGGCCGTGGGTAAATAGAAGCTCAAGCCGAGTATTCATTAAACATCCCGGGCGGTAGCCGCGTCAATTTCAGGTAATGGCGTACGATTTGTTGTTGATATAAACTTACCCTGAAAACTCTCGGCGGCGGTGAGATGAACATCCACAAACTGCTCGACTGGCGCAAGCTCCTGATTTATTCGCATCGGTGGCTGAGCATCGGAATCATCGTGATGTTCCTGGTCTGGACCCTCTCAGGCGTGGTCCTCATGTACTACGGCCACCCGCAAATCACCACCGGAGAACGCCTGCTGCGACTGGCGCCCATCGATTTTTCGACCGCAACGGTAACGCCGGCTCAGGCAGCAGCGAAGGCGCGCATAAAACCCACGCGCGTACGCTTGTCCATGTATGCCGGCCGGCCCGTTTACCGGCTCACTCGGAACAGCATCGGCAACTGGTCCACGGTCTATGCCGATACGGGCGAGGTCCTTTCCCCCATGGGCGGGGAGCAGGCCCTGAAGTGGATGAAGCAATTCGCTCCGGAGTACGCGTCCACCATGACGTACGACGCTTATCTGGAGACCCCCGACGAATTCACGAGAATCCCGACACTGGCCGGATATCTTCCGTTGCATCGCATTGCCATGAACGATCCGGCGGGCCACGAATACTACATCTCCGAAAAAAGCAACGACATCGTTCAGAAAACGGACCGGCGCGGCCGCGTTCTCGCCATCTCCGGCTACGTCCTTCACAACCTGTTCTTCTTTCGACAGCGCACCTGGTGGACGCCGCTGCTGGATTTCATCGCCTGGACCGCCATGCTCATGGCGATGACCGGTATAGTTCTCGGCATCTGGCGCGTGGCGCTCAAGCCTCGATTCCGTCACAAAGGCGTTCTGTCCCACACCCCTTACTCCGGTTGGATGAAGTGGCACCACTATGCCGGCCTCGCCTTTGGTCTGTTTTCGATCTCCTGGATACTCAGCGGAATGATCCCGATCACCACGTTCCCCATCCCGGGTTGGTCGCAGGTGGCGAAGCGCGTCGAAAGCAACGGAGAGGGTTTCATTATGGGGAATCCGGCCGTTTCCCCCGCATCAACGATGACCAGGGACATGGCGCGCGCCATCACAGGCGGCCCCTTGAACCTGCAGCAGGTTCAGATCGACAACCTGCAAAAGGCCATCGCCCAGCTCCAAACAAGCTTCTCTCCAAAGGAGGTGGAGCTCATACAGTTCAGAGGCGAGCCCTTCTTCCTCGCGTATCAACCGCCCACTACGAAAGAAGAGGCCGCACACTGGACCGCGAACAACGCGATCAACATTGTCAATCTCCCGCAGGATAATCCGCACCTGTTCGTCTCACTCCGCCATCCGGAGAATGGCGTGACGACGTCATTCAGCAAGGAAGTGATGGAACAGGCATCCCGCGAAGCGATGCCGAATGTCCCTGTCATCCAAAGCGAGTGGCTGACCCGCTACGACAATTACTATCATCAGACGACCACGTCATTCGAGCTGGGCCGGCATAAGCCCGCATATGTGTTGCCTGTGCTGCGCGTACGCTACAACGACGCGAACCAGACCTGGCTGTATTTCACCCCGTCCCTGGGACAGCTGGTCAAGTTCGACAAGCGCGATCGCGCGAACCGATGGCTCTATTACGGTCTGCACGCAATGGATTGGCCTGGCCTGTTCCAGCGCCGGCCGTTGTGGGACGTCGTCACGCTCGCATTGCTGTGCGGCCTGGCAGCAATAAGCGTCACGACCATGTTGCCGGCCTTCCGCAGGCTGAAGCGGCACGCCGTTCGTGGCTGGAAATGGGCATTCCCGCCGAAAAAAGCGACCACTGCGCGAAGTCCGGAGTGGGCTGTATCCAACCGCAATCGCATTACCGGGGATTAACCGCTACTGGGAATGATGTCAGGCTGGACGCTTTCGCCGATCGGGCGCGGATGGGTTTTTCGAGGTGAGGCTATACAGGTGGTCACGTCCGCTCGAGCCCGCGGCGCGAACTTCGTCATGTTCGAGATGTGGCGCGGAAAACTGGAACCTGCTGGGGCGTAAACAAGTGTGCATCGGCAGCCTGCGCACGGAACATCGCGGCACGTGCCGCTGCAAGCCGCCCGCTTGCCAGATAGATCAGGGCCAGACGTATGTTCAGATGCGCTGAATCGGGCAACTCCCGCCGCACCGCGAGTAGTTCCGCTTCCGCCTCAGCTAGTTTGTGCTCGAAGATATACAAACCAAAAGCTCGATCGAGCCTCAATTCAGGCGTCATGCCGCATAAGCCCACTGCCCGGTTGTGTGCTTCGAGGAATGCGCCATGAATTTTGCCGGGAACTTGCATAAGAAAGCTCGCGAGCATCAAATACGTGCTGGAAATTGCCGCAAACGCCCGGAAGTCGCTGGCATCATTCTCGGCCGCTTTTTGAAAATACTTCAGCGCACTTTCATAACCCGTCCTTGTGTGCAGGTTCCAGAAATGCCAGCCGCGACGAATCATGTCTTCGGACTCCGGTATCTCCAGAACATAACCAAGTCTCGGACGGCAGACGATCCAGTCTCCATGCTCTTCGAGGAGGTTCTTGAGTTCGTTCACCGTGGTCGCGACCGTATGTCTGGAGACATGCACGCTCCAGGCCTCCCGAATCAGTTGTTGGTACTCCACGAGCTGTCCGTAATTTTCAATTAATACCTTGAAAACCCGGAAGACCTGAGGTCTTGATTCGAGTATCACGCCGTCCCGAAGTAACCGTGTATTCGCCAGATTCAGCCTGAAAGGGCCCAACGCGATTTCTTTCGCAGCGCCTGTCATAACGGCTTCCTTATAAAATCGGAACGTTTTTGGAAAGCGATTCGCAGGAATTCTAACATAAAATCGTCCCGATCGCTTTGTGTAACGACCCTCGCCAGCGGGGTTGATGAGGGTAAAGAGATAGGGGACAAAATGACATCAAATGTATTGTCAGCTCTGCGTAGCGCGTGTCTCTTCGTGGCGCTGAGCGCCATCCTGCTCACACCATCACTGAAAGGTCAGTCGGCCGGAACAGGCGCCCTCGCGGGCACAGTGACCGATTCCAGTGGCGCCATAGTGCCAGGCGTCAGCGTGGTCCTAACCAGCACGGACACCAATCAGGCGCGCACCGCAACAACGGGCGCGGATGGCGGCTACAAGTTCTCCCTGTTGCCGCCGGGCTCTTACAGAGTGAGATTCACAGCCGCGGGGTTCAAAACCTCCGAGGTTCCCTCGGTGACGGTCAACGTAACCGAGACCCCCGTCCTCGACCAGACCCTGGAGGTCGGCGCACAGAGCGACCAGGTCACAGTAAATGCCCAGGCGGAACTTTTACAGGCCGCGACGTCCACGTTGGGAGATACGGTCGGGAACCGCACCGTGACCGCCCTTCCGTTGAGCAGCCGCAACTACACGCAGATCCTCGCACTGTCCGCGGGCACAAATACCGGCGCCAATAACGCCACCGCCCTGGGCAAGGGCACGCAGAACATGAGCGTGAATGGCAATGACCCCGGCCAGAACAACTTCCAGATGGATGGCGTCAACATCACGAATTTCGCCAACAGCGGCAGCGCCAACGATACGGGTCTTTATGCAGGAGTCGGCATCCCCAGTCCCGATGCGCTCCAGGAGTTCAAGGTTCAAACATCGACGTACGATGCGAGCTACGGCCGGAACCCCGGCGCGAACGTCAACGTCCTCACAAAGTCCGGCACGAACCAGTTTCACGGGACCGCGTTTGAGTTTCTGCGAGACACCATTTTCAACGCAAATGATTTCTTCTATAACCGCAATAACCCGGCCAGCGCCACCCAGAAGCAGGTTCTGAATCAGAACCAGTTCGGCGGCGTCTTCGGCGGCCCGATCGTCAAAAACAAACTCTTCTTTTTCGGCAGCTATCAGGGAACCCGTGAGAAGAATGGTTTGGCTTCGCAGGGCATCACCAACGCGCTGTTGCCCCCGATTCCAGCGGGCGACCGGTCTTCACCGGGTTTCCGTGCGGCGCTGGGAGCCGCCAATTGCCCTCAAAATAATCCCGGGAACAGCCTCTTCGTCACCACGAGCGGAAGCCAGAACGTCTTGTGCGATGGATCGAACATCAGCCCGGTGGCTCTGAACATCCTGAACATCAAGTTACCGAACGGTCAGTACTACATCCCTGGATCGGGCACCAGCGGGTACAGGCAAACTACCTTCACCAGTCCAGCTATCTACAACGGAAACCAGGGACTGTTCAACTTCGACTATTTGATCAACGCTAAAAACACCCTGGCAGGCCGCTGGTTTTACACCGACGATCCACAGATCGCGCCCCTGGGCGGCCAGCTTCCTGGCGCCCCCAGCTATCTCGACTTTGGCAACGTGAACTCGGTCCTCAAGCTGACCACGATCGTCAACAACTCATTGGTGAATGAGGCTCGCATATCCTACCAGCGCAATCTCTCGCAGACGAACGCTCAGACGGTTCCAAACGTCACCAATCAGATGTTGGGGATCACGCCGAATGTCCCGGGTATAGATTTGGCCCCGCCGTTCAATATTGCCTCGGGGGGCTATACGATCCTCGGCGGCATTAACAACGGCACCTACAGCGTGACCAACCAGACGCAAGTCGCGGACCAGATCTCCCTTTCCCGGGGCCGTAACACGATACGCGCCGGCTTCGAATGGGAACAAAACGCCTGGCCCATCACCTGGTCCGGAAGCCGCGGGAACTTTACCCTCAACACTTTTAACGACCTGCTGGTCGGCGGACCCCAGAATACCGCTACAGGACAGCCCGGCAACATCAACCAGTGCCTGTTCTGCACACGCAGCGCGCCCCAGGGCATTGTCCACGGCTACTATGCCGCCGGCGGCAGCGCCTTCTTCCAGGACGATCTCAAGGCCACCTCGCGGCTGACCTTCAATATCGGCGTCCGTTGGGAGTACAACGGAGCCCTCAACGATAAGTATGGAAACCTCAGCCAGATCTGGGTGAGCCGGCTTCAGGCAGTGCCGGTCCCGCCGTCCGGGCCAACCAGTTCGGGTCCAGGAATCAGCCAATGGGTGGTTCCCAGCAACTTCATTTCGCACTATGGCCAGCCGCCGGCCGGTGTTTTAGTCAGCCCGAACCTGACCACCGAGCGTATCGGAGCGCGGCTGACTAATTTCGCTCCCCGCCTGGGTTTTGCGTATCAGGCGAACAACAAACTTGTGATCCGCGGCGGGGCGGGAATCTTCTACGACCGCGTCGGCGGCGACCGCATTGTCTACTCTGTTGAGCAGGGTAACCCCTATTCCGCCACACTCGACTACAACGGGTTTAATAACCAGAGTCTGGCCAATCCGTTCCCAACCTTACCGGTGCTCGGCACCTTCTCGTCCCGTTACGCGAATTTCTCACCAGCCTGTCTTGCGAACCCGGCCGTTAACTTTTCCGTCTGCAATTCGAACCTCAACGTTCCGTTCCTGGACGAGGTTCTGCACACCCCGCTGATCCGCCAGTACAACCTGGGCTTTCAGTATCAGTTCGCCCGGCAGTGGGTTCTCGAAATCGGTTATGTTGGCTCGAGCTCCATCAATTTGATGGACATGTACCACAACAACAACACGGCGTATCTGGCGAGTCCCGCCAACCCGGTCAACGGCCTTACGACGAATACGACGGCGAACGTTTTGTACCGGGTGCCATATCTCGGCTACCAGGCTGTCGGCGTGCGCGGAACGGCCTTTGACGGCTACGCCAACTACAACAGCCTGCAGGCGACGGTTCGCAAGCAATTCTCCCGTGGCTTCACGTTCCAGGGAGCCTACACCTGGAGCAAGACCATGACGGTCGAGTACAACAATGTGGCGAACAGCAACAACGCGGGTAATCTCGCGCAGCAGTATGGGCCGGCTACATTTGTCCGTCCGCAGCGCTTCGTCGCCAACTACAGCTACGATCTGCCCTTCGGCTCCCATACAGGCCTTATGCGCATACTGCTCGGCGGATGGAACGTGTCAGGCGTAACTGTTGTACAGGGTGGATCGCCGATGACCATCGCGGACTCGACTGCCGGGACGCTCTATGGCACCAGCGGCGCCAGCCAGGCCGGTTTCGGTCGCGCTCAAATTGCTCCCGGCATGACCTATGCCCAGGTAGTCACTCCCGGCGGCGTGGAGTCGCGATTGGGTGGCGCAAGCGGCGGCCCTGGTTGGTTCAACAAGGCTGCCTTCGTTGCCCCGCCGGCGATGTCGCCGACTGGAACGACCTACTATTCCATCCCAGGTAGTTCCGGACAGCAGCAATGCGCCGCAGCCAATCCCGGTATCACCTGCGGCACGCTGTACGGCACCTCCGGATCGGGCATCATTGAGGGGCCGGGCCAATTCAACTTCGATATTTCGATCCTGAAGACGACCAATATCCATGAGAATCATATGCTCCAGTTCCGGGCGGAATTCTTCAACGCGTTCAACCACCCGCAGTTCAGCAATCCGAACTTTGGCCAGGGCGCTATCTACGGTCTGCCAAATTTCGCCGCGGGTAACTTCGGACAGATCACCTCGACCAGCGTGAATCCGCGTGTGATTCAGTTAGCGCTGAAGTATATCTTCTGATCCGCGATCGTTCTGAACTTCCAGAACTCCGGAACGCTTGTTTCATTGGTGGGTACGTCGTTGAAGATCTGCCGGTGGTGACGAGAATTGCTGGCTTGCAGAGGCTTTCCGGCATCGTCGATGAAAATCAAAGCATCCGGCAAATCGGGCCTTGTCAATTACAGGGGAACCCGCGATGGCGGACAAGGCGTTGGCGAGCTGTGCCACCGATATTTTCTTACCCGCAATCCCGTGGGCCATCAGGATGATACTTCCCCATTTGGTACGCGAGCGCGATGAGCATTTAAGAGTGGCGTTCGGTAACCCTTTTGATCGAGACACAAACATCGGACTATGTACTGTCAGACGGACTATGTCTTGTTAGGCGGACTATGTCTTGTTAGATGGACTATGCGTGTTGGCGAACTGTATCGGGCTACAGACTTACTCCCTTGTAAGATGAATGTCGATTGCCGACTTCGTCGGTCGCGACGGTATCAACTCGACCCCTGACGTCGCGGCGACTAACTTTTTTCTTACCGAGTATCCTGTCGAAGATTCTCCCACCCAATTGACACCGGATAACTTGCCACATATACTTTTGTCGCCACCAGGAGGACCCATACCGCTTATGGCTACGTTTGCCTTTCAAGTCAATGGTCAGGCTTCTACCGTCACCGTTGACGATCCATCTACTCCCCTGCTGTTCGTATTGCAGGAAAATTTCCAGCTCAACGGCCCGAGATTCGGCTGTGGACTCTCTCAGTGCGGGGCATGCACCGTGCTGCTGGACGGACAGCCCATCCGCTCCTGCGTCACGGACGTCTCCAGCGCCGACGGGCACAGCGTCACTTCCCTTGAGGGTCTCGCCGCGCTGGACGGCTTGCCCGACCCGAACGCTCTGCACCCCATCCAGGAGGCATTCGTCGCAGAACAAGCCGGGCAATGCGCCTACTGCATCAGCGGCCCGATCCTGTACGGCTATGTGTTCGTTCGCGACCACCCCGGCGCCAGCCGCGCCGATATCGAACAAGGCATCAGCGGCGACCTTATATGCCGGTGCTGTACGAACTATCGCATGATCAACGCGATTGTTCGCTATGCCGGGGCAGACCCCCGCGGCAGGGAGTACCGACGATGAAACCGAAAAATCCTCTTCAACTCGAGGGAGCCCGCCCGCTCTCCGCAAAAGCCATCGACGTCCTCGAACACCTCGACGCCTCCCGGCGGGACTTTCTGAAAACCGCAGGCGTCATGATGATCGGCTTTGGCGTTGCAGCGACCACCGGCAGAGCGCAGAGCACCATCAACCCCTCGGGCAATGTCGACACCACTCAGGTTGATAGCTGGGTCGCTATCGGCGCCGACGAGAGCATCACAGTCCTTGCGGGTAAGTGCGATTTCGGGCAAGGTCTTCGCACCATACAGTATCAACTCGCCGCCGAAGAATTGTCCGTGCCCATGGACCGAATTACGCTGGTTTTGTGCAGGACAGGAGTGAGTCCCGATCAGGGTTACACCGCCGGCAGCTTTTCCACCTGGACTCAGTTCGGCGGCGGAGGTCTTCGCGTCGCCCTCGATACCGCGCGCGACGCGTTGTTTCAGTTGGCGTCCCAGTACCTCGATGTTGACGTTAGCCAGCTCACCGTCCAAAATGGCGTGTTCTCGGTCACCGGCGGAGATCCGACCTGGACAGTGAGCTACGGCCAGTTGGTCCAGGGAAAGCGGTTTAATCTTACAGTGAATCCCCAAGCCGTGCCCAACAATCCGTCAACGTGGACTATCCTCGGGCAGTCCGTCCCGCGCGTCGACCTTCCGGCCAAAGCCAAGGGCACCTTCCAGTACGTCCAGAAAGTTCGTATTCCCGGCATGCTTCATGGCAAAGTTGTCCGCGCGGCCTTCCTGGGCGCCCACCTCCAGAACATCGACAAGAGCGCCATCAGTGGGCTTGCCGGCAACCCGCAGGTGGTCCAGGTCAACGACTTTGTCGGCGTAGTCGCCGACACGGAATGGCATGCTTTGAAAGCCGCCAACGCGCTGGCCGGTGCAATCACCTGGTCTGCCGGCGATACCTTTCCCGCTCAAGCCAACCTCTACACGTACATGACGCAGCAGCCCTCGAGAGATGCTTTCGCCGTCAATACCGGAGACGTCGACACGGTCATGTGGAGCGCCGCCAGGGTCATCCGGGCGCAGTACCTGTACCCCTTCCAGATGCACGGCTCTCTCGCCAGTTCGTGCGCGGTTGCGGACGTCCGCGGCACCGGCAAGACCGCGACCGTTAAAGCCTGGTCCGCAACTCAGAGCGTCTACGACGTGCGAACCTACCTGTCCACTCTGCTGAGCATTCCCACGGCCAATATCGAGGTCATACAAGTCGAAGGGTCCGGCTGCTACGGCGGAAACGGCAACGACCCGGTGACGTTCGATGCCGCGCTCCTCTCCCAGGCTGTCGGCAAGCCCGTCCGGCTGCAGTACACGCGCAAGGATGAAATGACGGCCGGTGAACATTACGGCCACCCTATGGTCAGCAATCAAACGGCGGGCCTCGACGCCGGCGGCACCATCGTCACATGGGATAACGAAACCTTTCTGATGGTGCACGGTGAGGGACCTCTGGCGGGCTTCACACAGGGAGGAGCTCCCGGCCCCGGCAACTTCATATCTGGCGCGCTTGCTGGCTTCCCCACGGCCCTGGTTGTTCCCACAGCCACGCCGGCCAATCCAGCCGGTGGTCTGTTTTGGGACTTCGGCAACTCCGTCCCGCCGTACTGCACCGGCAGCGTAAATGGCGTAAGTTTGGGAACCGGCACCATTGCCAGCCAGCGGTCGCTGACCCGGCTCGTGGAATCTCAGTTGTGGACCTCCTATTTACGGTCCCCGGATCACATTCAGAACACCTGGTCCAACGAGAGCTTCATGGATGAAATTGCCGCCCGCCAACAGCAGGATCCCGTCCTGTACCGTATCCGTCATTTGGCTGACCAGCGGCTTATCGGCGTCATCAACGCCGTTACGCAGAATGCGCTCTGGGACACGCGTCCTTCACCCAAACCTGGCAACGCCCGCACCGGCGTCGTCACGGGCCGGGGCGTCTCCTGCGTTCTGTACTCGGGCTTTGACGGCTACTGCGCCGTGGTCGCCGAAGTCAGCGTCAATCAGGATACCGGCGTCATCACGCTGACGAAAGTCACCGCGGGCATCGACACAGGCCCTGTCATCAATCCGGATGGTCTCCGCAATCAGATGGAGGGTCAGGTGCTCCAGGGAATGAGCCGCACGCTGCTCGAAGAAGTCAAGTTCAGCAACCTCGGAGCAGGTGGTGTCGGAGGTGGTACAGTCACTACCAACGACTGGGACACCTACACCGTGTTGGAGTTCGGCGACAACATTCCAGAAATCGACACGGTCCTGATCAATAACCTCAAGGTGCCCCCTACCGGCGCCGGGGAGACTATTATTACGCTGATGCCGGCCGCCATTGGCAATGCCGTCTACGATGCCACGGGTGTCCGTCTGCGGCAGATTCCGCTGACGCCCGCCAACTTCCTCGCCGCGAAAGCGGCACAGAAGGTTTGAGCGCACGGGAGCGCCGGTTTTGAAGTAAATCGAATGCCGGCGCACCTCAGACTCGGCACTGTTCCTTCGACGGCCGCGCTGGTTTTGACAGCCTCTCTGCTGTGCGCACAACAGCAGTCTCGCGTTGCTCCAGATGCCCGCACTCTGGAGACCCGCTACGAGCTTGCCTACCCCTGGTGGAATGCGAACCGCGGCACGCCGCTCCCGCGATCGAAGACCTTTCGTGACCCCACCGGACAACTCCGGCTTCTGAATACCTCCGGCGCGGTGGAGACGAACGGTCACCCCTTCTTCACCCCACTTGGCTCAAACGGACGTGCCTGCGTCACCTGTCATCAGCCCACCAGCGCCATGAGCCTTTCGCTCGATCTCATCCGTCTCCGCTGGGCGGACACCCAGGGTAAAGACCCGCTCTTCGCCGCCATCGATGGCTCCAATTGCCCGAACCTCCCCCAGGAAAAGGAGGAGTCGCACTCGCTTCTGCTCGAACGCGGCCTGTTCCGCATCGCTCTCCCGTGGCCTCCTGTAGCTGCCTCCGGCCGGCCCGTCAAGCCCGATTTCCGTATCGAAGTTGTGCGCGACCCGTCCGGTTGCAACCAGAACCCGGCTTCCATCTCCGTGTACCGCCGCCCGCGCGTCGCCGCCAACTTGAAGTACATCGCCCAACCGGGTGGCGTCACGCTCATGGCCGACGGTCGTGAGCCCACTCTCCAGTCGCAGGCCACCACCGCCGCGCTCACGCACGAGCAGGCATCGGTCCCTCTCACTCCCGTGCAGCTCAAACAGATTGAGGATTTCGAACGCCAGCTCTTTATGGCACAAGACTCGGATTACCTCGGCGGCCTTCTCGGCGAACCGGGCGGACCTCCGCTGCTCGGCGCAGATAACCTCGCCAGCGGCGCCGCTGGGAACGGCGTAATCCCAGCTGCCGGTAACCTCCCCGAGTCATTCGATCCATGGCGCAATCTCTCCACGCCGAATCTCGCCATCCGCCAGCGCACTTTTCGGGAATCTGTTCTGCGCGGTGTCGATCTCTTCGCCTCGCGTGAGTTTGGCCTGCCCGACGGGCGACCGGGCACTTGCGCCACTTGCCACCGGCCCGGTATCGGCCGCTCGTTCGACATCGGCACTACGAATCTGCCCACGGCTCTGCTCGCGAATGCCAAATCAACTGCGCTGCCTCTGTTCCGTATCACGTGTGAGGCGTCGGCCCCGCCCCACCCGCAGCTCGGCCGGATCTTCCTGACTCAGGACCCCGGCCGCGCGCTCATCACGGGAAAATGCGCCGATGCCGGCTCCATCCTGATGCAACAATTCCGGGGACTCATCGCCCGCGCACCCTACTTCGCCAACGGTTCCGCCGGCGATCTGATGGAACTGGTGGGCTTCTACGATCGCCGATTCAGAATCCATCTTTCGGAGCAGGAGAAACAGGATCTCGTGAACTTCCTCAGCATCCTGTAGCCGTGCGCACGCGCCGGAATGATCCATCGGCGCCCCAACCCCCTTCCTTTACCAATCCCACTTGACGTAACGTCGGCTATGCACCGAAGTACCGCCGACCAGCGGGACCGGGGATCGCCAAATTCCCGCGACAGGGACTACCGGAAGAACCCACAAAATCCTTCGCTTCACCTGGAAAAGACAGTCGGCTCGGCCCCCTCCATCATTTCTCCGCCTCGCGTGTTATACGACACTTGCCACCTCGCTCTGCGCACAAGGGTACTCATTCGAAACACTGGTCGGCTCTCGCGGCAGGTAAGTTAAACTGGAAACGCTCGTGAGGCCTCGATCGAAATTCCACAAAGGCCGTCACGTCGTTGTCACAATCATTTTCCTTGCGTGTACATCTCCCGACGCTTCCGCGGAGCCCTGTGCCGCCTGTCATCCGAAAGAAGTACAAGGCTTCCTGGCGACACCGATGGCTCAGTCGATGGGACCTCCTTCGCGTGGGCCTTCCGGTAACTTTTACCACGATGTTTCCGGCACCCGCTTCACCATCGACTCATCGCGCCGTGGGATGACCCAGCGAATGGGGCGTGATGCCCTCAACTCAAAGAACACCGTTGCCTATTCGGTCGGCTCCGGGACGCATGCGGTTGCTTATCTTGTCCAGGTTGCCAACCACCTGTTCCAATCGCCCTTGAGCTATTACGCGACGTCCGGATGGGGCATGTCACCCGGCTACGAGAAATTAAATTATCCAGATTTTGATCGCGCTGTCCTGCCGCAGTGCATTTTTTGTCACGCCGGCAATGTGCGTCCAATTGCCGAAACGTTAAACGCCTACGAAAACCCGCCGTTTGCGACAGCTATTTCTTGCGAGCGATGCCACGGCTCCGCATCGGCCCACCTCCGCAGCCCGACTCCAGGATCGATCATCAATCCTGCAAAGCTCGAACCCCGCGCCCGCGACAGCGTCTGCGAGCAGTGCCACCTGGACGGTGAGGCGAGCATTCCGAATCCTGGCAAAGAGACCACCGATTTTCGTGCGGGTGAGCGCCTCGAAGACGTCTACACGGTTTACGTCTATCAGTCCTCTCGAGACCCTGCGAAACCGAACCCTCTCACAATCATCAGTCAGTCGCAGCAACTCGCATTAAGCCAATGCGCGCTCAAGAGCGGGGATAAGCTCTGGTGCGGCACTTGCCATAATCCGCATGCGCTCCCGAAGGAGCCCGTCGCCTATTATCGCGACCGCTGCCTTAACTGCCACGGAGCGGCGCTTTTAAACACGCATCCCAAACCCAACCAGGATTGCTTCGGCTGCCACATGCCGCGCATGCCCGTGGGACGAGGCGCACACACCATCTTCACCGACCATCGCATCGCCATTTACACGCCACAAGAACTGGCTGGTTTGCGCTCGGCATCCACTGGAAATGGCAGTGCCGCGCCAACAGATAGAAACGATGAGCTGGCGCCGTGGCACAATCCACCACAGCATTTTGCGGAGCGCAATTTGGGCCTTGCTTACGCACTGATCGGCAGGCGATTCGATGCACCGGCGTTCATTCGCCGCGGTTATGAGCTGCTGCTCTCGGCGTCTAATGACTTCCCGAACGACCCGGCGTTGCTAAGGGCAATGGGCAACGCGATGACCGGCTTTAGATCCGGGGTGAGCGCCCAAACCCTTTTCTCCAGGGTGCTATCCATCAAACCCAACTCAGCGCTGGTCTACTACGACATGGCTGTTGCCGCGACACAGGCAGGGAACACTGACAGCGGTATCGAATACCTTCAGAAGACATTGCAGGTCGACCCCTTCCTCGTGACTCCTTACCAGGAACTTGCCCGGCTTTACACGATACGCGGGCAATCAGCCCTTGCGCGCGAAACTTACCGACGCTTCCTGAAGGCTTTCCCGGAAAACATAGAAGCCCGAAAAGACGTACTCCATAGTGCAGATTCACCGCCTCGACCATAAAACGCAGGGCCGGGCCACGAAGCCCCACTAGAACCCTCTCGATTCCGGTTACCTTCGGAGGAGCGCCTTCGCGCCGCGGCCACTTTAAAGAAACTTTCCTTTGAACAGGATGTCTCGCCGGCGGATTAACATGATACAGGCGGTCGAACGCATTGCCCGCAGGCGTTTCAGGAGAAAGCCATGAGTCATCGGAATTTTGCAGCGCGTGTCGGCGGTTCGATCGTGATCGTGACCCTGGCCGCATGGATTGCCAGCGGCCAGCAGCCGAAGAAAGTCGACACCAGCGCTCTCCGCAACGCCGCCAAAAATGGCGAGGAATGGCTGACTCACGGCCACGACTATGCCGAGACGCATTTCAGCCCTCTCAAGCAGATTGACTTCACGAACGTAAAGCGGCTCGGCCTCGCCTGGACATGGGAAACGCAGGCGCCCAACGGCTCCAGCGTCGAAGCTCCCATGCTGGTTTCGAACGGAGTCATGTACGGCATCCTGGGTTGGGACGTGATCTTCGCCATCGATGCGCGAACCGGTCAGTTCAAATGGCGCTGGGACCCCGAAATTCCGCGCACCGTAATGAAGGGGATCTGCTGCACCCCCTCCAATCGGGGCGTCGCGATGTACAACGGGCGCATTTACGCGGGCATGCTCGATGGCACTCTGGCGGCCATCGATCTGGAGACCGGAAAACCGGCGTGGCGCACCAAAGTGACCGAGAACTCCGACACCATACTCACCTCGCCGGTTCGGATCGTAAAGGGAAAGGTCATTGTCGGATCAAGCGGGGCCGATAATGCCGCCCGCGGCTTCTTTGCGGCATACGATGCGGATACCGGCAAACAAGTGTGGCGCTTCTATACCGTGCCCGGCGATCCTTCCAAAGGTTTCGAGCATCCGGAACTGGCAATAGCGGCGAAGACCTGGACCGGTGAGTGGTGGAAAACAGGCGGCGGAGGCGGCACCGTTTGGGATGGCATGGCCTACGATGAGATCGCCGACATCCTCTACGTCGGCACCGGCAACGGGGGTCCCTGGAATGCGGCAGTCCGCAGCCCCCAGGGCGGCGACAACCTGTTCCTGAGCTCGATCATTGCAGTCAAGCCGGACACCGGCAAGATGGTCTGGTATTTTCAGGAAACGCCGGGCGAAACCTGGGATTTCACCGCCGTCCAAAACATCATCCTGGCGAACCTGCGTATTGGAGGCAAAGACCGCAAGGTCCTCTTGCACGCGCCGAAAAACGGTTTCTTCTACGTGCTGGACCGCATCACCGGCGAGTTCATCTCGGGCGAGAAATACGTGAAGCGCATGACGTGGGCCACCGGTCTCGACGCGAAGGGCCGCCCCATCGAGGCCAAAGGGGCGCGCTGGAAGGACTCCCCGGTTATGACCTACCCGGGCGTCTTCGGCGGCCACAACTGGCAGCCGATGTCTTTCAGTCCGTTAACGAAGCTCGTATACATACCGGGCCAGGAACGCAGTTCCAGCTATGCGCCGGAGGCGAACTATCAATACAAGCCCGGCGCTTTCAATACGGCGAATGCGCTCGGAGGGGGAGCCAACGGACCCGCCCCTGAGCCCGAAGGAGCCGACAAGCAGCCCAAGGCCTCCGGCGGCTTCCTGCTCGCCTGGGATCCGGTAACGCAGAAGGAACGCTGGCGCATCACTGGTCCGGGCGTGGGGGGATACGACGGCGGAGGCGGCACGTTAGTGACGAGTGGAAATCTGGTGTTTCACGGCAACGCCGCATACGACGCCACCACCGGCCAGAAGCTCTGGGAAACGGACATGCTGGATCGGGCAGTCACGCCGATCAGTTACATGCTGGACGGCAAGCAATACGTATCGGTGATCGCGCGGCCCGGCCCCGCCGCCAGAGTATTTACATTCGTCCTCGACGGAAAGACGCCCGCGCCTCCAGCCCCACCGCCGCCCGCCGCAAGAGGAACAGCGAACCACTAACTCACTATCTATTGATGTGGAGCGGATGCCCAGATCCGGCACTTCCGCCTTACGAAGCCCGAGCCGGTGTGCATCTGAAAGTAGAAATACAGTGAAGAAATCTTCCGACAACCAAAGTTCGCTCGCTTCCGGACTCCCGTGTATTTGTGGCTCCGCGTATGTGACGCGACGATGGCAGCGGCAGAGATGAAAGCGCAGTACTCGGCGATCGTGCTGGGCGCGACAGGGAACGTGGGCGGACGCATCGTGCACCTACTGATCAGAAATCCTCTGTGTAAAAGGGTAGTAGTCGTGACGCGCCGCAAGACGGACGCTTTCGCCGACCCCAAAGTCTCCGAGGTGATTGTCAACATGGACCGGCTCGAAGAGGAGGTTGCGCCACACGCCCAGGGAGTCGACATCGCGCTCGCGGCCTTCGGCGTCGGCAAGGGCAGCGCGAAGACGCCCGAGGACGAGGTGCGCAAGATTGAAGTCGCCTGGCCTCAGGCCTTTTGCCGCGCCGCCCGGGCCGGAGGCGCTCGTGTGTGCGGGGTCATGACGGCAGCAGGCGCGAACCCCGAGTCCGGGATGAAGTACGCGAAGATCATCGGCGAGAAGGAGAAAGCTGCCGAGTCCCTCAGGTTCGACTTCCTTGGCGTGTACCGTCCAGCCGTCATTCTCGGCAACTCCAACACGCCGGGCGTCCTTGGCTACGTCATGCCACTGCTGCACTGGGCCATGCCGTCCAGGTACCACTCGATCCACAAGAACGACCTCGCGCGCGCGATGGTGGCGCACTCGGAGCAGGCGTTCTTCGCGATCGCGCAGGGCGACGCTCCCAGGAAGGCGACCGTGAAGATCCTGGAGTACAAGGACATGAAGCCCTTCTTCGTCAACGGCGAGAGCGACGAGCCTTGAGCTCCAGCAAGTTGCTTGTGTTGGCTTGAGCAGCAGTAAGCTGTTTCATCAGAGCACTCCACGGCACGACCTGTTTATGATGGTTCGCTCCGAGTTTGCCGTTAGCGAACTCTCTGAAATCGAGAATGAAGATCTGCCTGGCGTATCCCATCATCGAGACGCTGCTGATTGCGCTTCTTATCGATCGTACCCTTGTCTCTATATGTAGCCTTGCTCTATATAAGGATGCGGTCCCGGGAAGTGTCGGCGGCGACGGTGGCTCGATGATGAATATTTGATGTATGCGTTGACAGGCATATGCTTTGTGAAGTATATCAAGAGAGTGGAATCGGTGTTCGAAATCATTGCGGAGCCGAACCGGCGCGCGATATTAAGCCTCCTGGTCTCGTCACAACATTCGGTGGGAGAGATCGAGCGTCAGCTTCGTATGCCGCAGCCGACCGTGTCCAAGCACCTGCGAGTGCTGCGAGAGGCTGGCTTCGTGGAATCCACGGTGGCGGCACAACGCCGTCTCTACCGACTGAAACCTGAACCACTTCAGGAGGTTGATGCCTGGCTGGCTCCGTTCCGTCGGTTCTGGTCCGCGCACATAGATGCTCTCGAACGTCACCTCGACCGGATGGATCGATCACCACGACCGAAAAGGAAGACGAAGTGACGCGGCAGCATCCGCGAATATGACGATGCGAGGAAACCGATGACGATCAAACTGACCAGCGTTTACGTGGACGACCAGGAGAAGGCTTTGCGCTTCTATACAGAAGTGCTCGGCTTCGCGAAGAAGGCCGACTTCAGCCAGGGGCCCTTTCGCTGGCTGACGGTTGCCTCACCAGAGGACCCGGACGGCACGGAGCTGCAGTTGGCGCTCAACAACAATCCGGCGGCCAAAGCGTTCCAGCAGGCCATGTTCCAGCAAAGCCAGCCCGCCGCTATGTTCTTCACCGACGACGTGCAGGCCGATTACGAGCGAATGAAAGCGCGCGGCGCCGAGTTCACTATGCCCCCCAGGGATGTGACCGCCTCCAAAATCGCGATGCTGAACGACACCTGCGGCAATCTCATTCAGGTTACGCAGCTGATGCGCTGGTAGGGTGGAAATTCAGTAGGATTGCCGCCTTCGGCGCCGCAGGTGATCGCTATCGCTGGCCTCGCCTGCATCCTGGTCGGTTTGGGCGGCCTCATCTCCCTGTCACTGCGTCACCCGCAACGGAAGAAGCCTCCAGTGTTCCGACATCACGCCGCCGTGAGCGAGGGCGAGAGCTACCGTTCACGAGAACGTGCAGGAAATGACGGCGCGGCGGAGGAAGAAGAGGTGACACCCGCCGTCGAGCTACTGCGGCCGGCAGTTGAACACCTCTAACCGGGAGCGAACAACCTGCTTGATCCGCCGCGAACCCCCTCTGATTCGCTTATCTCGACCTCCCCAAACCGCCTCAACCAATCCCGTAAAGTATGATAAATACTGACTAAAGTCTCCCTCCGTATGGCAGCGAACCCAGGCCCGCAATCGGGCATAAATGCGTGGCTCGAAGAAGAGCTGCTGCAGCAGTATCGTTACGATCGGGCATCCGTCGATGCCGATTGGAAAGAAGTTTTCGATCACGAGCGCCCCGGCAATGGCGTTTCGAACGGTACCGTGATCCTGTCGGGCAACGGCCGCACCGGAAACGGCAACGGTGCGATCCACTCTCCCGTAAACACCGCGATCATGGCAACGCCTGTTGAGCCTGTACTTTCCGGCTCCGAAGAGCTGATGCCCCTGCGCGGAACCGCCGCGCGCATCGCCGAGAATATGGCGATCAGCGCGACCATTCCGCTAGCCACGTCTCAGCGAATTATTCCCGTCAAGGTCGTTGACGAGAACCGGCGCCTGATCAACCACCACCGGACACTGCTCGGCAAGAGCAAGGTTTCCTACACGCACCTCATCGGTTGGGCGATCGTGAAGTCGGTCATTGCCAACCCCTCCCTGAACCATGCATTCGCCTCGAACGCCTCGGGCGAAATCTTCCGCGTGGTGAAGAACGAAATCAATTTCGGGCTTGCGGTGGACGTTCCTGGTAAAAACGGCTCCCGCAGCCTTCTCGTCCCGAACGTCAAGAACGCCGGCGCGATGTCATTCGCTCAATATATGACGGCGTTTGACGATCTGGTTGCCCGCGCCCGCACCGGAAAGCTCGGCCTTCCGGACTTTCAGGGCACAACCATTTCGTTGACCAACCCCGGCACCGTCGGTACCATGGCCTCCATGCCGCGTCTGGTGGCAGGACAGGGCGCAATCATCGCTGTGGGCGCGATGGACTACCCTGCCGAATACCGCGGCGTCGCTCCCGAAGCAATCGCCTCGCTCGGCATCAGCAAAGTGATGTCCGTGACCTGCACCTACGATCACCGCATCATTCAGGGCGCCGAGTCCGGCATATTCCTCGGCTTGCTGCAGTCTCTGCTTGACGGCGATCAGGATTTCTATGAAGAAATCTTCAACGCTCTTCACATCCCGTATGTCCCGGTGAAATGGGCGCCCGACAAAACGCCATCCGCCCTCGCAACACCCGAGCCGTCCGTCGAGGTGATAAAAGACGCGGCGGTCATTCACCTTATTAATGCTTTCCGCGTCCGCGGCCATCTCATGGCTGATCTCGATCCGCTCGGCGATGAGCCCGCATGGAATCCGGAACTCGATCCTCTAACCTATGGCCTGACGATCTGGGATCTGGACCGTCTTTTCTACGCGGACTCGCTGTCGCATGCTTTCGGGTCCCGTAAACAGGCGACTCTCCGCGAAATGGTCGACGTCCTGCGCGAGACCTACTGCGGCAAGATCGGCTGCGAGTACATGTACATCCAGCGGCCTGAAGAAAAACTCTGGCTGCAGCAGCGCATGGAAGCGCCGCAGTTCGCCTTCAAACTCTCCCGGGATGAAAAGATCCGGATTCTGGACCACATGCTCCAGGCCGAAGAATTCGAACATTTCCTCGACCGCCGTTTCATTGGCCAGAAGAGGTTTTCTCTCGAAGGCGCCGAAACCACCATCTCCGTTCTTGCCGAACTGGCCAATCTCTCGGCAGATCACGACGTTCAGGAAATCGTCATCGGCATGGCACATCGCGGCCGCCTCAACGTTCTCGCCAACATCATTGGAAAGCCCCTCGGCCAGATCTTTTCCGAATTTGAAGGCAATATCGATCCGGCTTCAGCCCAGGGTTCGGGCGATGTCAAATACCATCTGGGAGCGAGCGGCGTTCACAGAGCGCCCTCCGGCAACGAGGTTGTGGTCTCTCTTGCCGCTAACCCAAGCCACCTTGAAGCGGTCAATCCGGTCGTCGAAGGTATGGTGCGCGCCAAGCAGCAGCGTCTCGGCGATCAGGAGCGCCGGCGCGTGATTCCGCTGCTGATCCACGGTGACGCCGCATTTGCCGGCCAGGGCGTCGTTGCCGAGACCCTGAATCTTTCGCAGCTCAAAGGCTATCGCACTGGTGGCACGCTGCATTTCGTTATCAACAACCAGATCGGCTTCACCACGTTGCCGGAAGATTCGCGATCCACAGCCTATGCGACCGACATCGCCCGGACGGTGCAGGCGCCGATTTTTCACGTGAATGGCGACGATCCCGAGGCTGCCTTGCGCGTGCTTCGACTGGCCTTCGATTACCGCCAGCAGTTCCAGCGGGACGTCGTCATCGACATGATCTGCTACCGCCGCCACGGCCACAACGAGGGCGACGATCCGGCTTACACGCAACCGGTCATGTACCGCAAGATCAAAGAGCATCCTTCGGCCACAGTGTTATACGGCCAGCAGCTTGCCGCCACGAAGGTTCTGACGCCCACTGAAGTGGAAGCGAATCGGAAAAGAATTTCCGACCGTCTGAATGCCGCCTTCGACGCGAACAAGGCCGCTGGACCGTGGGTGCTCAATCCGGCCGTTACAGCCGCGCCCGCGATCTCGTCGACCGCAATCTCGCGAGAAATGCTGGAAAAGGTCGTCGATGGGGTCACTTTCCTGCCGTCTTCGTTCCACATTCATCCCAAGCTCGACGGATTCGTCAAGAAGCGCCGCGAAACGCTCGCAAAAGACGGGCCGGTCGACTGGGCGTTTGCGGAAGCCATCGCTTTCGGAAGCCTCGTTCTCGAAGGAGTCCCCGTCCGCTTGAGCGGCCAGGATTCCGGCCGCGGCACATTCAGTCAGCGCCACCTCGCGTTCTACGATTTCGAAGACGGGAAGCGTTATATCCCGCTGCAGCATA